>OLWH01000766.1_pt1 | contig 13926 bp, 15 predicted proteins | sample 1673381 | NCBI WGS metagenome assembly OLWH01 (sample SAMEA103958110, study PRJEB25191) | human gut metagenome | reverse complement strand
CCCTTCCAAATGGAAGGGCGATTTTCTTATTTTGTCAGGTCGAGCTGCATCTGCACGTGCGGGATGCCGTCTTCCAAGAATTCTTCCGACGTCTGGTAGAAGCCGAAGTTCTCGTACAGTTTCTTCACATAGGTCTGCGCTTCGATCGTGATCTTATCGGCGTGCAGCTTCTCCGTCGCCGTGCCGATGGCCGCGGCGACGATTTGCTTCCCCAGACCGCAGCGCCGTTTCACGGCGATCACGCGGCCGATGGAGACCTCCGGAAACGTTGCGCCGCGCGGCAGAACGCGCGCATAGGCCTCGATACCGTCCTCGTCCCGCAGCCAAACGTGATAGGCGTCCTTGTCCGCGTCGTCGACCTCCTGATAGCAGCATTTCTGCTCCACGACGAAGACCGACACGCGCAGCCTGTAAATTTCATAGAGCTCTTGCGCCGTGAGCTCGGAAAAGTGCTTGACGAACAGCTCCATGCACTTTCCCTCAGCGGATGAAGTGCGTGGCGATCCGCTCTTCCTTTTCAGGCAGGCCGAACTGCTCCTTGCCGAGCGCGATACTCTTCATCAAAAACGTCATGTTGCGCGCGAGCGTGCGCATCGTCTGCCGGCCCTCTCCGTCCTGCTCCGCCTCGCCCGGTGCGCGGCCGTGGACACTGTTCCAGTACTGGCTGGACGCGACCGGCATGCCGGAGATGGTGAAATACTTGTTGAGCTCATCGAACGTCGCCGAGCAGCCGCCGCGGCGCGCACAGACGACGCTCGCGCCGACCTTCATCGTCTTGTCGAACGGTGTGCTGTAAAACAGGCGATCGAGGCAGGCGATGAGCGTCGCGTTCGCGGACGCGTAATAGACGGGGCTCGCCACGACGAGGCCATCCGCCTCCTCAAACTTCGGCTTGAGCTCGTTGACCACGTCGTCAAAAACACACTTGCCGAGCTTGCCGCAGGCTCCGCAGGCCGTGCAGCCGCGCACGGCCTGATTGCCGATGAGCACGGTCTCGACCTCCACGCCGCTTGCCTTGAAGATCTCCTCCATCTCACGCAGTGCGACGGCGGTGTTGCCGTTTGCGTGCGGGCTGCCGTTGAGCATCAGTACCTTCAAATTTTTCATTGCTGTCTTCTCCTGTATCCTCCGCGCGCCGCTGAGCGCTTGCCTTGCTCAACGCGCACTGTTTTCTATTCTCTCGTCGATCTCGCGAAAAAGCCGCCGGTAGTCTTCGTTCGACCAAATCCTTTTCGGCCGCCAGCAGTCCCGCAGCTGTCGCAGCGCGGGCGAATCGCCGCAAAAGGCTTTCACCCGCTGCGCCGCGAATTCATTGGCGTCCACCTCGTAAGGAAAGCCCAGATAAGCGTCGCGAAACCTCTCTTCTCCGCCGTCCAAGCGGCACTCCTGCCAGGTTTCGCCGCGCAGGCGGAAGCACGTTCCATCATAGAGCACCACGTAGGGAAGGCTTACGCGGATCATCGCGTCGAAGCGCTCGGGATGCTGGTACTGCTCCGCGTGCCGCAGCTCGTGGACAAGATAGAACATCGCCTCGTACTCCGGCGCACTTTGCAGCACGGCCGGATTGAGAAAAAGCGTTTTTGCCACCGGATCAAATGTGCCGTTGGCCGTCTCGTATCCCTGCGGCATGTCCCACGAAAGTACGACGGACAGTCCGCGCTCTGCGCAGATGCTTTCGACCAGCGTGCTCCATTCCGTCTGTCCCATGGGCCGGCCTCCTCTCGATTACTCCTCGCCCGCGTCCCCTGACATACGGTGGGCTTTGCGCTCTTTTTTGTAGCGGTACATGCTGTGGTCGGCGCGGTCCTTGACCGTGACGACGTTCTCGCTTGAAATCTCTGCCGAGCCGAACGACACCGTCGGCAGGAAGTCGAGTTCCTTGCGCCGCTCGTCCAGCCGACGCACAAAGTCCCGTGCACAGGCGTGTTCCCTGTCGCCGTCGCGCAGCAGCACGCAGAATTCATCGCCGCCCGTGCGGTAGCAGTAACCGTGGCGCGCATAGGCCTTCTTGATGCACGCGGCGATCTCGGCAAGGCAGATATCGCCTTTCACGTGGCCATATCGGTCGTTGACCTGCTTGAAGTCGTCCACGTCGAAGACGACGAGCACCTCGCCGCTGCGGCGCATCTCCGCCGTGCGATTGAGATAGCTGTTCTGATTCAAAAGGCCCGTGAGCGCGTCGAGCTGGTTCCACATCTCGCTGCAATAGATGAAATACAGCACCGAAAGCAGCGTGACGCACAGCCATGTCACGTGCAGCTGCGGCAGCGCGATCTGGATGATCGTCTCCGCCGCCAGAAAGACGATGAGCGGATAGAGCAGTACGCGGCTGCGATTCTGAAACTCCCACGCCGTAACGATCGTGGACACGGCAAGGTAGGCGAGCGCGGCGAGATACATCACGATATAGAACGCAAAATACGGTCCGCGCGCATAGACATTATCCTCGCTGACGGAAAACACCATCCCGCTTGGGAGCAGCGCGGTGAGGAGGAGCAGATATACGACCTCGCAGCCCACCGCCGCTTTGAATTTGCGGCTGATGACCGTCTTCTTATCCAGCGCGTACACAAGGCACGCCGACACCGCGGGCGACAGGCCGAAACCGAGGTAGTTCGACAAAATATTCAGACAGCGCAGATGCACCGGCGCACCGTCAACCAGAATCGTGATGACCTCGAGGATCGAGATCACGCCGATGAGCGCAAAGGCGAGGAAAAAGCCGCGCTTCTGCTTTCCGTTGAGCGTTTCGCTCAGCTTTGTGAGGATGCACATGAACGTCAGCACGAAGAGGTCGATCGTCGTTAAAACCAAGAAATACTGATCTATCATAAAATCAAAAATACCTTCTGTCAAAATAAAAGGCCGATAATCCGGCCCGACAAAAATCTCTTCATTTGTCCTCTTTTGGACATTTTTTAGTATATCACAAAGTTTGACATTTGCAAAGCACAGAATGCGACGCACAAAAATTTTACATATCCCGCGCAGGGCCAAAACGCGGTAAAAATTCACATATCGTACGATTATCTGCCCTGCGTATCCCCAAATTACAGAATAATTGTGCATTGTGCAAGGCATATATTTTCCGTATAATGCAACCATTCCGCGGTCTTTGCGGAAAATCGGAAAAAGGGGCTCCGCCCCGAAACAAAAAAGGAGATTTGCAATGAAAAAAACTGTCACTCTGGCGCTCACCCTCGCGCTTGTGCTGGGCCTTCTGTCCGGCTGCGCCAACAATGACACACCGGCTGATAACGCCGAGAACAGCAAGGCAGCGGAGACTGCCGAAAACTTTACCGACGAAATGAAGATCCCCTACGCTGTCGACCTGTCCCCTGAGGACGGCGCGGACTCCGTGGAACGCAGCGGCGACCATGAAAACTCGCCCTACTTCGCCCACCCCGACGTCTACAACATGGAGTCCACGGACACGCTGACCATGCTGACCCACTTCAGGACCATGCAGCAGACCAGCGAATGGTCCTGCGGCGTGACGGCGGCGCTGATGGTACTCGACTGGTACGATGCGCTCGGCGACTGGAACGAAGAGTCCCTCGCGGCGCTGCGCCACTCGCTCGACGGCACGGAGCTTGAGGGCTATCCCGGCACCACACTCAACCAGGCCATTGACATTTTCAACGGCGTAGGCGGTTTTGATATAATATCCTCCAACGACTATCCCGACGGCATCTGGCTCGACGATATTCAGGGCTGGCTGAGCGAAGGCAAGCCCGTTATGATCTGCTGGAACGACTGGGGCGGCCACTGGCAGACCATCATCGGCTACGATACGATGGGCACGGAAAATGAGAATGACGACGTCTTCCTCGTCGCCGACTCCTACGACACCACCGACCACAATCAGGACGGCTACGGCATCTATCCCGCCGAGCGCCTGATGTACAACTTCACGATGTACGGCGCGTTCCCTGAAAGCGAGGGCGGCAGCGACATGCTGTTTCTTGTCGCCTCTCCCAGCGCGAAATAACGATCCAAACGCAGCAAAACAGCAAAAAGCAGCAGGCCGTCGGTCTGCTGCTTTTTTCGTTTCACTTACTGTCTGCAAATTTTGATAAGCAGGAGCTTTCCATCCCGCACGGAGATCTTCGCGGTCTTTCCGGGCAGGACCTCGTTGCTCACGCCGTACTGGTATTCGCACGTGATCTCCGCGCCGTCGAGCGGGTACTTCGCATCGCGGATCGTAATCCCCCTCGCACAGCCCGTGATATTGAGCAGCGAGAAAAACGGGTACTTATCCTCGATGGAGACTTCGCCCTTCGAGACGATCTGCATCTCCGAATAGTCATCCACGATCTCCGCCTTTTTGCCGAGCAAATCAAGGTAGAGCAGGATCGACACGTTTCCGAGCGTGTGGTCGAGCCGCGCGCCGATGACGCCGATGAGCAAAAAGTCGTCATACCCGCGCTGCACCATCGTCTTGACGGCAAACACCGTGTCGGTGTCGTCCTTTTCACACGGGAGCACGATGGTCTCTACATCGAGGTGCGGATTGCAGTGCGAGTCAAAGTCGCCGACGATCAGCGCGGGCTTCACCCCCAGCGCCTCCATGTGCTTGAGGCCGCTGTCGCAGAAGACGACGGCATCATCTTCCCTCAAGTACTTCTTTACGCGCGCATAGTCGCCGATGTTCGCGCCGCCGACGATCACGCAGCGTTTTTTCTCGCTCACTGTCTCATCTCCCATGCCATCTGCCAGAAAGCCATCTCGTAGCGCGAGCAGGCGATGAAAATGTCCTCCAAATGCCGGAGCTGCTCTTCCGTATAGTGCGCGGACAGGCGGTCGAGCGTTTCGATCAGGATGACATTGCCCGCGGCGTACCCGTCTGAGGCGTAGCCGCGGATCCAGTCGCCGTAGAACGGGTCGTCGACCGACTCGGGGCGGTTCGCAACGATCTTCTTGGCGATGACCTCGTAGCTGTAAGCGCACGAGAGCACCGCCGCCAAGACCTCGACCTCGCTCTCATCATAGGCGACGCGCACCATGTAGGACGTATAGGACAGGTTATCGAGCGAGGGCTTCATCGCGTCGATCTCCTCCTGCGTCACTGCAAACTTACCCATGTAACCCTTGTGCACGTCCAGCTCGCCGTTCATCACGTTGATGTACTTGGCGAAGAGGTTCGCCGTCTCGACGCTTTTCGCCTTGGCGACGCCCACGGCGTAGGTCTTGGCATAGTCCTTGAGATACAGGAAGTCCTGCATGATGTAGTAGCGGAACTTATCACGCTCCAGCGTGCCGTTCTGGATGCCGAGCACAAAGGGGTGCTCGTTGTAGGCGTCCCAGATCGTTTTGCTGGCGTTCAGCAGTCTTTCAGATGTTTTCACTTGGTATTTTCCTTTGCAAACTCGCCCCGCAGGTCAAAATTGTGCTGCATGGGCCCCGCCCCCTTGCCGAGGTCCAGCATTGCCGACAGCGCGCCGGAGATGTACTCCTTCGCCCGCGCGACGGACTCGCTGAGCGAGTAGCCCTTGGCGAGGTTCGACGCGATGGCGCTCGAGAGCGTGCAGCCCGTGCCGTGCGTGTTGGGATTGTCGATGCGCTTGCCCTCGAACCACTGCATCTCGCCGCCTGCGTAGAGCAGGTCGTTGGCGTCGTTCACGCGGTGACCGCCCTTTAAGAGCACGGCGCAGCCGTAGGTGTCGCCGATGCGCTTGGCGGCGCGCTCCATGTCGTCCCTGCTCTCGATCTTCTCGCCGGAGAGGATCTCACCCTCGGGAATGTTCGGCGTGATGACGGTCGAGAGCGGCAGAAGCTCGTCGATGAGCGTCTGCACCGCGTCGGTCTTCATCAGACTCGAGCCGCTCGTCGCGACCATCACGGGGTCGACCACGATGTTCTTTGCCCCGTAGTGGCGCAGCCGCTCCGCGATCACGCGGATCAGGTCGGAGGACGAGACCATACCGATCTTGACCGCGTCGGGGAAGATATCTTCAAATACCGCGTCCAGCTGCTCTTTTAAGAATGCAGGCGTTGCCTCCTGAATTGCCCTCACGCCGGTCGTGTTCTGTGCCGTGAGCGCGGTGATCGCGGTCATGGCATAAACACCGTTCATCGTCATCGTTTTGATGTCTGCCTGAATACCGGCGCCTCCGCAGGAATCGCTTCCCGCGATGGATAATGCTGTTTTCATCGTTTTTCGTCCTTTCGATTCAAAATGCATCTCTTTTGTTATGCGACAGAGAGTGGTGCCCCCGGTCTGCCGCCCAAAGCCGCGGCTTTAGTCCGCCGCGGTCATTGCCCAGAATTGCTCCAATTGCTCAAAGCTCGTGATATAGCAGTCCGCCAGCGCTCTGACCTCGTCCTGGCGCTTTTCGCTCTCGTCGAAGACCGCCGCGACGGTAAAGCCGTCTTTTTTCGCAGTCTCGATGGCGTGGATGGCGTCCTCGAAGACCACGGTGCTGCCGCGCTGCGCGCCAAAATGCTCCATCGCGCGGCGGAAGATGACGGGCTCGTCCTTGCCGTGCCCGACCTCGCTGCATGTGAAGATCGCGTCGAAAAGGTTCTCAATGCCGCAGCGGCGCAGCGCCGCTTCGATGAGGTAGCGGTCTGTCGCCGTCGCGATGCAGACGTCGACGCCCTTTGCGCGCAGCTCTTTCAAAAACGGGACAACGCCCGGCTTTGGCTGCACCTCGTCGCGGTAAAAATGCTCGATGATGCGGTCGATGCCCGCCATGATCTTCTCGGGCGTCTCCGCAAGGTCATACTCTTTTTTCAGGTGCTCCGCCGCCTGCAAGAGGCTCAGCGCGCGCACCTCCTCGCGCACGGTGGGCTTGGGCTCTTTGCCGCGCGAGCGCACATAGCTCTCCGCCACCGTGTCCCAGAGGTACATGGAGTCGAACAGCGTGCCGTCAAAGTCAAAGATCACGCACTTGAGCTTCATGCGTTCACCATTTTTTCCGACAGCGCACGCAGCTCGCGGCATTCGCTTTCGATGTCCTCCGCCGAGAAGATGGCGCTGACCAGCGCCACACCGTCAACGCCCGTGCCCGAAAGCTCGAGGATGTTGCTCTTGTTGAGCCCGCCGATGGCCACGACCGGAATATCGACCGCGTCACAGATGGCCTTGAGCGTTTCCTTCGGAAGCACGTCGACGTCCGTCTTTGTCGAGGTCGAGAACATCGCGCCCACGCCGAGGCAGTCTGCCCCGTCGCGCACGGCCTGCTTCGCCTCTTCGACCGAGTGGACGGAAACGCCGATCATCATCTTGTTGCCAACCTTTTCGCGCACCTTCGCCGCGGCCATGTCCTCCTGCCCGACGTGCACGCCCTCGGCACCGCAGGCGATAGCGACGTCCACATTGTCGTTGATGAACAGCGGCACGCCGTAGCGCTTGCACAGCGCCGCGATCTGCTTCGCCTCTTCGAGGAAATCCTCGTCGCCGAGCTTCTTTTCGCGCACCTGCACACAGGTCGCGCCGCCCTTGAGCGCGCATTCGACCTGCTCGTATAAGCTCTGTCTGCCGACCCACGCGCGGTCTGTGACGGCGTAGAGCAGCATCGTCTTCTTATCGCACTTCATACTTTGCGCCTTCCTCCAGCTGTTCGGGCGTCATGTTGTAGATGGCGTCGATGATGTAATTGCGATAGGTGGAGTTGCCGTCTTGCGCGGAAAGGCGCGCGTGCGCGATCTCGCCGGCAAGACCCATGGCGCAGACCGCCGCCGCGGCAGCCTCCAGCGGATGCTCGGGGTTCGCCGTCACATACGCCGCCGTCATGGCGGAGAGCTGGCAGCCCGTGCCCGTGATGGAGGACATCATGGGGTGGCCGTTTCGGATGCAGTAGGCTTTTTTGCCGTCCGCCACAATGTCGATCGCGCCGGTGATGGCGATAACCGCACCCGTCTTTTCGGCAAAGGCCTTGGCGAACGCGACCGCGCTGTCAAGATTCTCCTCGCTCACCTTGTCCGCGACGTCAGCGTCCACGCCCTTGGTCGTGCCGCTGCCGGAGGCAAGGGTCTTGACCTCGGAGATGTTACCGCGGATGACAGTGAACTTGACCTCTTCGAGGAGCTTCTGCGCCGTCTCGGTGCGAAGCTTCGAAGCACCCGCGCCCACGGGGTCGAGCACGGCGGGGTGATTCAGCGCGTTCGCGCGCTTGCCCGCAAGGAACATCGACTCGATCGTGCGCTTGTTGAGCGTGCCGATGTTGATGTTCAATCCACCGCAGATCGTCGTGATCTCCTCGACCTCGCTCTGGTCGTCCGACATGATGGGCGACGCGCCGCAGGCCAGCACGATGTTGGCGCAGTCGTTCACCGTGACATAGTTCGTGATGTTGTGGATGAGGGGGCACTTGCCTCTCACGTTTTCGAGCATTTCCTGAAACATATCTGTTTCTCCTTTCTGAATAAAAAACAGGAGGCACCCACAACGGGCGTCTCCTGTAAAAAGCCATGAGGTCAACTTCCTACGGCGGCATTACCCGCATCAGGTGAAAGGGTCGAAGTTGGAGCACTTCCTCTCAGCCCGCCTGCACGAGCTCCCCTGTTTTTACTTGAACGATTGTATTATACGCTTTTTTTCGGCGTCTGCAAGGGGGAAATGATTCAAATGCCGCAACTCGTCGATCAAAGCGCTTCATTCATCCCGCCGCAGCAGTTTTCCGGAACGGTCAGCGCTGCAATTCACTCTTTGGTGAGCAGGCAGACGGCCTCGACATGATCCGCCCTTGGGAACATGTCCACTGCGCAGGCGCGCTGGGCGGTGTAGCCGAGGTCTGCTAAGCGCTTTACGTCGCGCGCCATGGTCGCGCTGTCGCACGAGACGTACACGACCCGCTGCGGCTGCATCTCGGCGATGCTCTCCACCACGTCGGCGGCCAAGCCCTTGCGCGGCGGGTCGACGACGATCACGTTGGGCTTTTCGCCGCGCTCGGCCAGCAGCTTCGCAGCTGCGCCCGCATCCATGCAGTAAAATTCCGCATTGTCCATGCCGTTCTGTGCGGCATTAAATTTTGCGTCTTCGATCGCCTGCGGGATAATCTCGACGCCGACGGCCTTTTTCGCGTGCCGCGCAAGACAGAGCGTGATCGTACCCGTGCCGCAGTAGAGGTCAAGCACCGTCTCTTCTCCGGTCAGCCCGGCAAGCGCGGCGGCTTTTTCATACAGACGCTCGGCCTGCGCGTGGTTGACCTGATAAAACGCGGGCGCGGAGAGTCGGAACCGAAGGCCGCAGAGCGTGTCGGTGATTGTTCCGTCTCCATAGAGCGGCAGAAATTCCGTGCCGAGCACGGTATTGCCTTTTTTCGTGTTGGGGGAGAAGACAATGGTCGTGATGCCCGGCTCGGCGGCGAGGAGCGTCTGGACGAGCTGCTTTTTCTTCGGCAGCTGCTGTGTGTTGGCCGTGATGCAGACGAGGATCTGCCCGCTTTCCGCGCCGAAGCGGATATAAATATGCCGGATGTAGCCGGTATGCGCGGCCTCGTCATAGGCGCGGATGCTGTATTTGCGCATCCAGTCCAGAACGGCTGCGCGGATGCGTTCGGCGCAGTCCGGCTGGATGCGGCAGTGCGCGGCCGGAATGACCGTGTGCGTTTTTCCGGCGAAAAAGCCCGCGACGGGCTTTCCGTTCTGCTCCTGCACGGGGAACTGCACCTTGTTCCGATAGCCGTCGGTCTGCTCTGCGCCGGTGATGGGCAGGGAAGAGAGCCTCTGGCCGCCGATGCGCGTCAGGCAATTATAGACGTGCGCGCGCTTGAGTTCCAATTCCTGCGCATAGTCCATATGCCGCAGCGCGCAGCCGCCGCATTTGGGAAAATACGGGCAATCCGGCTCTACGCGGTGCGCCGACGGCTGCTCCACGCGCAGAAGCTCGGCAAAGACCGCCGAGCGTCCGATGTGCGCAATGCGGATTCTGCACAATTCGCCCGGCAGCGCACCGGGCACGAACACGACCTGTCCGTCGACACGGGCGATGCCCGTCCCGTCCACGGTCGCGGCTTCGATTGTCACCTGAAGCGTATCGCCGCGTTTGAGTTCCTTCATATCTGTGTGGAATGTTTCACGTGAAACATTCACTCCTCCTTCAAAAGCTCGCCGGTGGTCAGGTCAATATAATAGATATGCAGAAACTGCTGATCACCGGTTTCCGTGGAATAGGAGACGGAGAGCGTATAGCTTACGATGAGCGTGCCATTCTCCTCGGAAATGCTGTAGCCGCCGTTGACGTAGCCGATCGCGGCCTTTTCCTGCGCGGCTGGGTAAACCGTCTCCTGCGCATAGGAGATCACAGTCTGTGATAGATCGTCAAAAACGGTGTTTGCCGCTGCGGACGCGTCAGAAGTTCCGAGCGTCAAATGGGGCAGGGTATAGGTGCAGCTGACGATTTCCTCGAGATCTGTCTGTATTGTCTCCGGTTCATCGAGCCAGCTTGTTTCCAAGCCGTCGGATGCGCCGTTCTGGTTCGGCGTGATGTGGATGACGTTTTCCTGCAAGTCTTCCGGTTCCGCCGGGGTTTCCGGCACGATTGCCTCTTCCTGAACGGGCGCAGCGGGTTCTTCCTGCTGCACGGGCTTTTTTGCGCAACCCGCAGCGCTGAGAATAAGTATGACAGCCAGAGTGGCCGCAAAAAGCTTTTTCATATACAAACCTCCTGTATGTCTGCGATTTTAACACAGAAAGACGCTTGTGTAAAGCCGGGAAAGGCGCTATACTGGGAGACAGCTTGAGCTTTGGAGTTGAGTTTTATGCTGGATTATCGTCACTGCACGCTCTGCCCGCGCGCCTGCGGCGTCGACCGGACGGCAGGGGAGCGCGGCTTCTGCCAAATGCCTGATCATATTCTTGCCGCGCGGGCCGCGCTGCATTATTGGGAAGAGCCGGTCATTTCCGGAAGCTTCGGCAGCGGCGCGGTGTTTTTCTCCGGCTGCACGCTGCGCTGCGCGTTCTGTCAGAACGGGGTAATCTCTCAGGAGAATTTTGGGAAAGAGGTTTCTTCACAGGAGCTTCGCGCCGCGTTCGAGCGGCTGATCGACGAGGGCTGTCAGAACATCAATCTCGTCACGCCGACGCACTTTCTGCCGTCCATCCTCCCGGCGCTTGCGCCGAAGCTGCCTGTGCCGGTCGTGTATAACTGCGGCGGCTACGAATCGGTCGAGACACTGCGGGCCTTGGAGGGACTGGTCGATATCTATCTGCCGGACTTTAAATATTCTGACGCAGCGCTTGCGAAAAAGCTCTCCGCCGCGCCGGATTATCCGCAGATCGCGTCTGCGGCCATTTTGGAAATGTACCAGCAGGTGGGCGGCGCGGTGATTGAGGACGAGCAGATGACGCGCGGGGTCATCATCCGCCATCTGGTTCTGCCGGGCTGCATCGACAATTCGCTCGGCGTCCTTGACTGGATCGCGGACAATTTTCCGAAGAAAGACGTGCTGGTCAGTCTGATGAGCCAGTATGTGCCCATGGGCCGCGCAAAAAAGCTTCCGCCCTTTGACCGGCGCATTACGCAGGAGGAATACGACGCAGTTCTGTCGTATCTGTATCTGTTGGAGCTGGACAACGGCTATACGCAGGACTTTTCCGCCGCATCCGCGGAGTACATCCCGGAATTTGATCTTGAGGGATTATAAATTTTAAACAAACGTTTGCATTCTTGAGCGAAATGTGCTATACTGAATCCATAAGCAGGAAAGGAGCTGCCAACATGGGCCGGACCAGCAGCAAACGTGACGAAATTCTTCACTTCCTTACGAAATTCACAGCAGAGAACGGCTATGCGCCCTCCGTGCGTGAGATCTGTGCCGCCGTCGGTCTGCAATCCACGGCGACCGTCCATTATCACCTGAACGCGCTGCGTCAGGATGGACTGATTGAAATGGACGGCATGAAAAAACGCACAATTACCCTCGCCGATTCCCACCGGGCCGACCGCATCCCCGTCGTCGGCGTGGTCACGGCAGGTCTGCCGATTCTGGCAGTTGAAAATATTGAAGGCTATCTGCCATGGGACGGCGAAGCGGGCTGCTTCGCGCTGCGCGTCCGCGGTGATTCCATGATCGGCGCGGGAATCCTCGACGGAGACAGAGTCGTCGTCCGCGCCCAGCCGACGGCGGACAACGGTGAGATCGTCGTTGCGCTGCTTGGAGACTCCGCAACGGTCAAGCGCTTCCGCAAAGACGGCAAGCAGATCTGGCTCCTGCCGGAGAATCCAGCCTATGACCCCATCGACGGCAATCAGGCCCAGATCATTGGGAAGGTCAAGGCTGTAATCAGAACCTATTAAATTCTATAAAATAAAACGCTCTTACTTCGGTATCACCGGGGGAAGGGCGTTTTTCACGATACGCTTGTCAAGAAAAAACTCGTATTATAAATTTGCAACAGCCCTTCGGCTTTTCTGGACTTTTCCCACGAAGATTGAAGTAACTCAAAATTTCTGATGCATTCCATATAAGTTCCGTAGGGGCCGATGCCTACATCGGCCCGGCGAAGTGCACCGTTTTATAGGAATCTTCGGCGAATTCGTACCGCTTTGCTGGGTTTGCCGGGAATATATTTTATTCATTCAATCTCAATGTTTCACGTGAAACATGAAAAACAACAAATTCACATCACTTCTTGCATTTTCAGAATCAGGACATTATAATAGAATGCAAAATGGGGCCGAAGGGGCGTGAAATGGGTATGGCGAAGGTTTTGGCGTTTGTCAATCAAAAGGGCGGCGTGGGGAAAACGACCTCTGCGGTCAATCTGGCCGCTGCACTGCAAAAGGCGGGAAAGCGCGTCCTTCTGTGCGATTTTGACCCGCAGGCCAACGCGACCTCCGGTCTTGGCGTGGAAAAAAGCACGGCTGCCCATTCGACCTATGATATCGTGATTGAGGATTTCCCCGCCGCAGACGCGGTGATCCACACAAAATACTGCGATGTTCTGGCCTCCAACGTCGCGCTGTCCGGCGCCGGCGTGGAGCTGGTGGGCGTTGAGAAGCGGGAATATGCGCTGAAGACTGCGCTCCAGCCGCTGCGGGAACAATATGATTATATTTTCATTGATTGCCCGCCGTCTTTGGAGCTGCTGACGCTCAACGCGCTCTGCGCCGCCGATCAGGTTTTGATTCCCGTGCAGTGCGAATATTACGCGCTGGAGGGGCTTTCCGATCTGATGGTCACGCTCCGCGCGGTCAAAAGGCGCCTGAACCCGACGATCTCCATCTTCGGCGTTTTACTTACCATGTACGATGGCCGGACGAATTTCTCCGCGCAGGTTGCCGAGGAGGTGCGCCGCCATTTTCCCGGCAAGGTCTTCGCCTCCGCCATCCCGCGCAACGTACGCCTGTCCGAAGCGCCCAGCCACGGGATGCCTGTTTGTGCCTACGACAAATTCAGCCGGGGCGCGGCGGCCTATGACGCGGTCGCGCAGGAGATCCTTGCGAAAGAACAGTGAGAGGAGCAACGCATATGGCAATGCGAAAGGGTCTTGGCAAGGGCCTTGGCGCCCTGATTGGGGACTATAACGAGCAGCCGGACGCGCCCAGCGAGGGTGCAGTAACGCTGCCGCTGCAAAAAATCGAACCGAATCCGCTTCAGCCGCGCAAAACCTTCAACCCGGAAGAGCTGGATTCCCTGGCGGATTCCATCCGGATGCACGGCATTATCCAGCCGCTGACGGTACGCAGGCTGCCGTCCGGGTTCTATCAGATCATCGCAGGCGAACGCCGCTGGCGTGCGGCACGGCTGGCCGGGCTTACCGATGTGCCGGTCGTGGTCATTGAGGCCGACGACAAAAAGGCGATGGAGCTGGCGCTGATTGAAAATTTGCAGCGCTCGGATCTCAACCCGATTGAAGAAGCCCTCGGCTATCAGGAGCTGATGGGCACCTATGAAATGACGCAGGAGCAGGCTGCCGCCCGCGTGGGCAAATCCCGCCCGGCCGTTGCGAACGCGCTGCGGCTGCTGAGCCTCAGTC
>OLWH01000763.1_pt1 | contig 13960 bp, 10 predicted proteins | sample 1673381 | NCBI WGS metagenome assembly OLWH01 (sample SAMEA103958110, study PRJEB25191) | human gut metagenome | reverse complement strand
ATCCGGTGGTATGTCCATAAAAAACACCTCCGGCTATGATATCGACATCGACTCGATACTGAGCGCAGGCTGCCCAATACGGCTTGAAGCGGATAAGCCGCAGATCCTTATTGTGCACACGCATTCGAGCGAGGCCTACTCCCCTGCCGGGCTGGACAAATACGACGACCTCGGAACGAACAGGACGCTCGACCAAAACCTCAATGTTATACGCGTCGGCACGGAACTTGCGCAGATGCTTCAGGACTGCGGCCTGAATGTCATTCACGACACACAGGTGTTCGACTACCCGAGCTACACAGGCTCGTATAACCGAAGCTGTGAGGCCGTCGAGAAATACCTCGCCGAGTACCCGAGCATAAAGATCGTGATCGACCTGCACCGCGACGCTCTGTGCTCGGAAACGGTGACATATAAAACCACCGCAACCGAACAGGGCGTGTGCGCAAGTCAGATAATGCTTTTTGTCGGCAGCGATGCGAGCGGTCTTGAGCATCCAAATTGGCGGCAGAATCTTAGTCTCGCAATTTATCTGCAAAACGCCGTGTGCCAAAGCTATCCGAGCCTCATGCGCCCGATAACGCTGACAAAATATCGCTATAATCAGCACCTTTCGCCCGGCTCGATGATAATCGAGGTCGGCAGCAACGGTAACACCTTGCAGGAGGCTCTCGCCGCAATACGGCTGTTCGGCAAGGCAGCAGGGCCTGCGCTGGCCGAGCTTATCGAGTGAAATATTATTATAATGTATAGAACGCACCTCCTGCGGCTATGATCTTCATATACCACAGGAGGTTTTTTACTATGAAAGTGTTTGATATCATGAGCGAGCATACAGTAACGGTCGGACTTGGCGAACCGGTCGCCGCGGCGGCGCGGCTGTTGAAGCAATATAACATCGGCGCCGTTCCCGTTTGCGACGAGCGAGGCAATCTGCGCGGCATGATAACCGATCGCGACATTGCCATAAGATGCGCGGCAAACGGTCTATCGCCGATGGAGACCAAGACCGGCGACGTTATGACGCGCGGCGTTATAACAATAAACGACAACGCCTATGTCGGCGACGCGGCGCGGCTTATGGCCGATGCGCAGATACGACGGCTGCCGGTGTGCCGCGACGGACGCCTTGTCGGCATGCTGTCGCTGGCCGATCTCGCAAGAAACACCGATTGCGACACCGAGGCCGCGGAAGCTCTATGTGAAATTTCTAAAAACATCCGCAGAGTGTAGCATATACCACAGTCGTTGCGCGCAAATCCTATTATAATAAGCTCAGAAAGACGAAAAACGTCAATCAAAAAAAGATTTCAAGTGCAAAGTGTATTTATTATTTTAGGAGGTAAATTATTATGGCAAAATGGGTATGCCCCGTATGTGGTTACGTTCATGAAGGCGACACTCCCCCCGAGAAGTGCCCGATCTGCAATGTCCCCGGTGAGAAATTCACCCTGCAGGCTGAGGAAAAGACCTGGGCAGCAGAGCATATAGTCGGCGTCGGCAAGGTTTTCGGTGAAAACGTTCCCGAAAACGTCCGCGAGGAGATCATCAGCGGCCTGCGTGCAAACTTCGAGGGCGAGTGCTCCGAGGTCGGCATGTACCTTGCAATGGCTCGCGTTGCTCACCGTGAAGGCTATCCCGAGATCGGCCTTTACTGGGAGAAGGCAGCTTACGAAGAAGCTGAGCACGCTGCAAAGTTCGCAGAGCTTCTCGGCGAGGTCGTAACCGACTCCACCAAGAAGAACCTCGAGATGCGCGTTGATGCAGAAAACGGCGCAACCGCAGGCAAGTTCGAGCTTGCAAAGCTTGCAAAGCAGTACAATCTCGATGCTATCCACGACACAGTCCACGAGATGGCTCGTGACGAAGCCCGCCACGGCAAGGCTTTCGAAGGCCTGCTGGCAAGATACTTTAAGTAAGGCGAAAATTTCAAAGCAGCACGGAATTTCCGTGCTGCTTTTTTATTTCCATTTTGTACAACATCGTGCTATACTAAGTCCGGAGTATGTAATTTATATGTATTGGAGGTTATGTATGGATAAGATGCCATGTCTGCCGGTGAAAATAACGGCGAAGAAGTGGGCCGACAAGCTGCAGGATGGTTCTGTTTTCATGCGTTCTCTGTATGACTTTGGCTCGTGGAGTGCAATAGAACGACATAATCGCTCCGACAGTCAGATGAAGGACGGCGTTCAGGGTGATATTGGCGAAGGGATAGTCAAGACTGTAGACCCCAAAGTAGGCGACGAATTCTTCAACTGTTTTGACCCGGAGATCAGAGCCGTCATGAAAGATATGTATTATATAGACGAAAACTTTTATCAGTATTCAAAAATCTACTGCATGTACGGGCTTACATATCTCACTCACGAAAAACGATTTGAGCCGCCAGATGAGAGGCTGCTCGATTTTGGCGATACTGCAGTCATAATCTATAATCCAAACGAATTTTTAAGCCGCGTTCTGCACGCACTGTACGACAAATACGGTGATAATATTAATTTCAGATGTGATGAAGTTCGCTATTATCCGCCGGACTATTACGGCGATTTGGACGAATTTTGCAAATCGGCAAGCTTCTCATGGCAAAACGAGCTGCGTTTCAGAGTCGCTCTGCTGGATGGTGAGGACACTGTCACCGACAAGCTCGGGCTCGTCCGAAAGTGTTTAATCCAGGATCGCTTACCAATAACTCTGGATATTGGCTCAATAAGGGATATATCCGTTCAAATACCGACGGATGATCTCATCGGGCTTCGTCTGCCTGATTTTCTAATGCCATAGTATATTTCTCTTGCTTTGGACAGCTACACAGCAAAAAAGACCGCCTCCCGGCGGTCTTTTTCAATTGAGCGTATCTGCGTTGAGGGTAAACAGCCGAGCGACGGCGGCTTTGAGCTGAGCATGCTCCGGGCGCAACAGCTCGGGGTCGGAGGCAAGAGTTTCGCGCGCGGCGTCCTGCGCCTCCTGCAAAACGTTCATATCCGAGCCGAGATCGGCAACGTGCATCGCCGGAAGTCCGTGCTGGCGCGAGCCGAAGAAATCGCCCGGGCCGCGCAGCTTCAGATCCTCCTCGGATATCTTAAAGCCGTCGTTCGTTTTGGTCATGACCTTCAAACGCGCCTGAGTCGCCTCGTTATCATTATCGGAGACGAGCACGCAATAGCTTTTGTGCTCGCCGCGCCCGACGCGGCCGCGCAGCTGGTGCAGCTGGCTCAGACCGAAACGGTCGGCATTTTCGACTATCATAAGCGCCGCATTCGGCACGTCCACGCCGACCTCAATCACCGTGGTGGAAACAAGGATATCTATATCTCCAGCAACGAAGCTCTGCATAATGTCATTTTTCTCTTTGGCCTTGAGCTTGCCGTGGACGCAGGCCACTTTGAGATTGGGGAAATATTTCTGAAGCTCGGCGGCGTGCTCCTGCGCGGATTTGACTTTCGGCGGAAGCTCCTCGTTTTCCTCGATCATCGGGCATACGACAAACACCTGCCGGCCTTCGGAAACAAGCTTGCGGATAAAGCCGTTCAGGCGCGTGCGATAGCTTTCCGTCACGGCAAAGGTATCGACCTTTTGCCTGCCCGGCGGCATCTCGTCGATTATTGAGATATCGAGATCGCCGTAAATTATAAGTGCAAGCGTGCGCGGAATTGGCGTTGCGGACATAACAAGAACATGCGGCTTTTCGCCCTTGGATATCAGGCTCGATCGCTGATTTACGCCAAAGCGGTGCTGCTCGTCGGTTATGACAAGGGCGAGATTTGAATACTCGACATCATCGGAAAACAGCGCGTGGGTTCCGATGATAAGGTCAAGCTCCCCGGCAGCAAGCACGGCCTTGACCTCGCGCTTTTGCTTTGCTGTCATTGAGCCTGTTAGCTTTCCTATGCGCAGGCCAAATGGTGCAAGAAAGCCTCCGAGTGTTTCAAAATGCTGATTTGCAAGTATCTCAGTCGGCGCCATGAACGCCGAGGCGTAGCCGTTTTTCCACGCATACCACACAAGCGCAGCGGCCACAAGCGTTTTGCCGCTGCCAACATCGCCCTGCACAAGCCTGTTCATCGCTGTTCCCGACTGCATATCGCGCACAGCGTCCGACACCGCGCGTTTTTGCGCGCCCGTCGGCACAAACGGCAAACTTGAGAAAAACTCATCTATATTCTGCTCGCGCATGGGTATGCCGCTCTGCTTTGAGTGGCTGCCCTTCATTTTGCCCAGCGCGCAGGCCAGCAGAAACAGCTCCTCAAAAACGAGTCTGCGACGCGCAAGCTCGAGATCCTCGAAGCTCGCCGGAAAATGAATATTTTCATACGCGTATCCCGTCTGCGCAAGCTTGTATTTTTTCCGCAGGCTCTCGGGCAGCACCTCCGGCAGCTCGGCAGCGCAGGCATCAAGTGCCTGACGTACAGCGCTCATTATAAGCTTTTGCGAAAGCCCCGTCGTGAGCCTATACACCGGAACTATGCGCCCCGTGACGCCGCCGACCGTGCCCTCACGCTCGATAACCGGGTTTGTCATCGTGCGTTTTCCGCCAACGCCGATGATCTTGCCATAGATATTCAGGCAGTCGCCGCGATGGATATTGTTTTTGATATACGGCTGGTTGAAAAACGTTATGTCAACCGAACCACTCTCGTCAACGACGCGGAACTTGACAAGCTCAAGTCCCCTGCGTATGCGCACAAGCCGGGCATCCTCCGCCGCGAGGGCGTTTATGCACACTGTCTCCCCGTCGCAGGTCAGCGCGATCGGCTTAAAGCTGCTGCGATCCTCATATTTCCTCGGAAAATACGAAACAAGGTCACGGACGTTAATGACGCCGAGCTTATTGAAAAGCTGCGCCTTTTTTTCGCCTATGCCCTTCTCCTCCAGCCACTTTATCATGGTGGGGATAGCTTCCTTGACGGTAAGACCGTTGAGGAAGCCGGAGTTTACCATTATGCCGCTCTCAACGTCGGAGTAGCATTCCTCCTGAACGTTCCGGCCGCCGGCGACTACCTCTATTATGGGCATATTGAACTTCTTGGCGAATTCCCAGTCGCGCTCGTCATGGGCGGGAACGGCCATTATGGCGCCGGTGCCGTAGCCCATAAGCACGTAGTCGGATATCCATACAGGGATCAGCTTTCCGGTAACGGGGTTGGTAGCCTTTAGGCCCTTGAGCATGACGCCGGTCTTTTCCTTGTTAAGCTCTGCGCGCTCCAGATCGCTCTTGCGGGCAGCCGCCTTCTGGTATTCCCGCACCTCGTCCATGTTCTCGATGGAGTCCTTCATAGCGTCGATTATGGGGTGCTCGGGAGATACTACCATATAAGTCGCGCCAAAGAGGGTATCGCACCGGGTGGTGTATACCTTCAGACCCTCGGGGTATCCCTCTATGGGGAATATCACCTCAGCACCCTCGCTGCGGCCTATCCAGTTCTTCTGCTGTATCTTTACGCGCTCGATATAGTCCAGATCGTCAAGATCGTCTATGAGCCGCTGTGCGTACTCCGTGATCTTGAGCATCCACTGGCTCTTGACGCGGTGAACGACCTCGCTGCCGCAGCGCTCGCACACGCCGTCCACCACCTCCTCGTTGGCCAGGCCTACCTTGCAGGAGGTGCAGAAGTTTATGGGTATCTCAGCCTTGTACGCGAGGCCCTTCTCGAAAAACTTCAGGAATATCCACTGGGTCCATTTGTAGTAGTCGGGATCCGTGGTGTTTATCTCGCGGCTCCAGTCAAAGCTGAAGCCCAGCCGCTTGAGCTGTGCGCGGAAGTGCTCTATGTTGTCGTGGGTGACCTTGGCAGGGTGTATGCCGGTCTTTATGGCATAGTTCTCGGTAGGCAGGCCGAATGCGTCCCAGCCTATGGGGTAAAGCACGTTATACCCCTCCATGCGCCGCTTTCTGGCGATTATATCCAAGGCGGTGTTGGATCGGGGATGCCCTACATGAAGGCCGTGTCCCGAGGGATAAGGGAACTCTATCAGGGGATAGAACTTGGGCATTGAATAGTCGTCCTTTGCCTCAAAGCAATGGGCGTCCTCCCATATCTTCTGCCACTTCAGCTCTACCTGATCGTGATCGTAGCGCTCTGCCATTGATATTTCCTCCAATTCAGTATTTAAACAGGTTATTTTGAGCAATAAAAAAAGCTCCGTCTCAGCCAAGAGACGAAAGCCATGCTTCCGCGGTACCACTCTCATTGGCGAAAATTCGCCCAACTCAACTCCCGTTAACGCCGGGCAGGACGCCGTCCGCTTTCACGGGCGGGGCTCCGCGACGAGCTTCGAAAATGCCTCTTGCACCGCCTTGCACCATATGCGGCTCGCTCTGCATGGCTGTTTCCTACTTTTTCGCTTCATTGCCGATATCGTATGTATTATATTTTATTCAAAGCTAAAAGTCAATGACTTGGGGGCGCTTATGATGTATAATACAGCTTATCCATAACTTTTACACGGAGAAATGCCATGCTTTTTGATTATCACGTACACACCCGCTACTCAGCCGATTCAGGGGCGCCTGTAATAGAGCAGCTTCGCGCCGCAAAGAAGGCCGGCGTGACCCATATATGCTTCACCGACCACGTGGATTTTGACGGCGTAGGCCTGCTCCCTGCCGACATTGCCGCCCGCAACGCCGAGATAGATGTTCTGAAGGATCAGTTCCCGGATATCGACATATCCTTCGGCATGGAGTTCGGAATGAAGGACAAGGCAGCATACGAGGATGCATACAGTCACGTGAAGGACTGCCACATGGACTTCGTCATAGGCTCTGTACACATAGTAAACGGCGTGGACGCCTACTATCCCGAATATTTCGAGGGCAGGAGCCGGGAGGAGGCCTACCTTGCCTATATTGAAAACGACTTCTGCGCCAAGCACAGCCCTTATGCCGAGCGCTCCATGAGTTACTCCCTGGCGCCTCAGATATTCGATGAAATATTCCGGGAGCTCATAAGCCGCGGCAAGGCCTTTGAGGTCAACACCTCCGCCTGGCGCAACGACGCCCCATGGGGCCTTGACATACTGCGCCGCTACCGGGAGCTGGGCGGCGAATACGTCACTACCGGCTCCGACGCCCACAAGCCGGAAAGGGTAGGCAACAGGCTTTCCGAGGCTCTGGACATGATACGCGCCGCCGGAATACCCTATGTGGCCACATTTAAAAATATGGAGCCCATAATGCACAGGATCTAATTGATCACTTCTATTACCCTGCCCTGCTTCAGCGCGGCTATCACCGTTCTTCCATGGAACGCCTTCGCGAAGGCCCTGCCGTTTTCCACGTCCTTTGGCCTCTCCGCCTTGTTGAAAAGCACCGTATCGCCATAGTCCACCATGGTTGCGGCGTCCTTAGGCGTTACCAAATGGCCCACGTCCGCTCCCAGCCGCCGGGCGTACAGCTCCGGCCGGTGGGCTGACTCGGCTATGGGCTTACCTATACCGTCCGCCCCTACTACGTATATTACTTTTGAGTCTGGGGGTATCACGGGCTCATTTTTGTCGTGGGCCTTTAAGGGCAGCCCCTTTGAGCCGTCCGCCTCGGCTATCACATAAGGCGCCAGGCCGTTGAGCCGGGCTATGGGCAGCCTTGGGGCTATGAGCTTTTCTCCCTCCCTCTCGCCTACGCATACGACGCTGTGCTCCATGAGGGCAGCGGCTATGTCCGCCTCCGCTGCGTTTTCCAGCACCGGCAAATCCGCCGGCCGCCATATGTGGGTGCTGGTGCATATTATTATCCTGCTGCCGGCAGCCGAAAGCTCCGCCGCGAGGCGGTTCATAAGGCTGGTCTTTCCTCCTCCCCCTATTATGGCGGTGATGCCCGGCACTATACCAAGGGCCTCGGTAAAGCTTATGTCGTTCATATTACCTCTCCATGCTGGTTTACAATGAGTATAGCCCAATGAAAAACGCCCCGCAACACAAAGTCACGAGACGTTAATTCATTTTTCGCAAAAGTGGCTGAAGCCCACTTTTGCGATTTTTTTCGCGTTTTGCCTCTCGCATTCGCTCCCGGGCGGCAAAACCCGTAGGGAACGAAAACCTTGGGTTTTCATCCGTTTTGACGCGCATGTCGTCAAAGCCGGAATGAACTTAAGGGACTGCGGTCCCTTAACAACCCAAAGTTTTTTGGCAGGCTTTTTAATATAATATAATCCTGTTTTATTTGTGCAGGTTCATCATATCGTCGAGAGACATCTGCTTGGCGAAGCTCATGGTGAGCATTCTCTGGCTGGGGTTGTCAAAGAGGTTGCTCATGGACATACGGTCGTGTATGTGGCGGACAGCCTCCGCGAACATGGGGGCGGCGGACAGTATCTTTATCTTGTCGTGGCCCTTTACGGCGGGGCAATTTACGGTATCGGTGGATACCAGCAGCTTTATGGGGCTCTCCTCGATCTTCTTTACGCCCTTTTCCCGGAGCACTACATGGGACAGGAATGCGTAAATATCGTTTGCACCCTTGTCCTTGAGGCCGTGTGCAACGTCTACCAGAGTGCCGCCGGAGATGGTAAAATCGTCTACCACTATACAGTTTTTGCCCTTTACGTCGCCGATTATCTCAAGCACCTTGGCGTTCTCGTCGTGGCCGGTGCGCGTCTTATCTCCTATGGCCACGGCGCAGCCAAGCTCGTTGGCCATCATCCTTGCGCGCTTTGCGCTGCCCGCATCGGGGGATACCACTACCAGGTTGTCGTCCACTATGCCCAGATACCTTGCGTATGCGCAAAGCAGGTCCTGGGCGTAAAGGTGATCCACGGGCTTCTTGAAAAAGCCCTGCACCTGAGCGGCATGAAGATCCATGGTCACGACGCGGTCCGCACCCGCCAGCTCTATGCACTCCGCGCACACCCTGCCGCGTATTGAAACTCTGGGCTCGTCCTTCTTATCGCCCTTGGCATAGCTGAAATAGGGGATAATGGCGGTAACACTGTTTGCGCTGGCACGCTTGAATGCGTCCAGGAAGAAAAGCAGCTCCGTAAATTCATTGTTTGGATCGAGTCCCAACGTCTGAACGAAGTATACGTCCTTGTCCCTTATGCTCTCATCGATGCGGACGAAGGTATTGCCTTCGGAGAATATGTGAGTTGTGCATTTGCCCATAGGGCTTCCGAGATAATCGCACATTTGTGCCGCAAACTCCTTGCTGGCGCTGCCTGCAAAAATCTTAATCGTACCGTCGCCGGACATTTTTCGATTTACCCCCTTTTAATTTTCATCAGCATTATAACAAATATAATCCGTATAATCAACGCAATACGACAATTTGGATGAAGGAGCAGCTGCATTTCATTATAACCGCAGCTTATCGCAGGTGCGCCGTCCATATCCCGTTTTTGTATGGTCTGCCCTATGCGTCGCATCCCAAAGCATATCGTTCGTTATTTTTGAATCAATTCCTTCATATCAAAAAATTATACCGACTTACCGCTCAAAGAACTCCCGCCATGCGCACTCCAGCGCTTGGTTTTTCTCATATGGGCCGCCTATGGGGTTTTCCCGGTTCTTTCCGTGATAATCGCTGCCGCAGGTGGCATTCAGGCCAAGCTGAGCGCATAGGGACAAAAAGCCCCGCTTCTGCCCCTCGGTGGAGGCAGGATAGAATACCTCAAGGCCCCATAGGCCGTAGTCCGCAAGCTCCCTTATGAGCTTATCCGCGTCCGCCTTTATCTTACAGGGATGAGCCAGCACCGGCCTGCCGCCGGACTCCAGTATAAGCTCTATCGCCTCTTTTTTTGAGGGGCGCACGCCGGGCACAAAGCCGGGGCAGCCCGGATTCAGGTATTTTTCAAACGCCTCAGGCATGGTATCCGCATACCCCGCGGCGATTATTGCCTTGGCGATGTGCAGCCGTGTATCGTTGCCGCGGCTGTGCTCCATGTATTCCTCAGCCGGTATGCCAAATGCGCTGAGCTTGTCCAGTATGGCCCTGTTTCGCTGACGCCTGCTCTCCCCCCGCCATGCTTCGAATTTCACCATGGCAGGGCTGTCAGGGTTTATGTTCAGCCCAAGCATGTGAAGTTCCGTCGGAAACTCCACATCCAGCTCTATGCCGGGTATTACCTTTACTCCTATGCTTTGCCCCGCGGCTATGGCCCGCTTGCAGCCTGCGGCCGTATCGTGATCCGTAAGGGCCATATAGCATACCCCCTGCGCCTTTGCCAGGGTGGGGATAGCCTCCGGGTCAAAGGTGCCATCGGACATGTTGGAATGTATGTGCAGGTCGAATTTTTCCATTTTTGGCTTATCCTCAAAAAAATCGGGCGAAGCATCGTCTTCGCCCGAAAGCTTTTTTATTTGTCCTCGCCGTCGAATCCGCCGGGCCGGTAGAATTTCTGTTCCGCCTCTTTCTCAGGCTTATCCTCGGAGCTGTCATCACCGCTGCCCTCATGGCGCTGCTCCGGCTCATCCCCTGTCCTGTCATCGGATTCGTCCTCCGGCTTTTCCTCCTCGTCCGGCTTTTCAAGAGCTTCCTTCCGCTCTTTATAGGATACCAGCTCCACAGGCTCGTTATGGAATATCTTCTCGAATTCCTCGCCGGTTATGCGTTCGTACTCTATAAGATACTTCACCACCCGATCAAGCGCCTCCCGCTCGTGGAGCAGCACCTGCTTCGCCCGCTCGAATTGTTCCTCCAGTATTCTGCGTATCTCCTTGTCCACCTTGGCAGCCACCTCCTCGGAATAGCTGCGCTGGTGTCCCCAGTCCTTCGCTATGAAAACCTCGGAGTCGCCGCCCAGGAACACGGGGCCTATCTCGTCGCTCATGCCGAACTCTATGACCATGCGGCGGGCAAGGTCGCTGGCGTGCTTCAGGTCGCCTATGGCGCCGGTGCATATGTCGTCAAGGGCTATGCTCTCGGCCACACGGCCTCCCATACTCATGGCTATCTGGTCAAGTATCTTGCCCCGGGAAATGTGGCTGTCGTCGTTGTCGGGCATGGTCATGGTGTAGCCCGCCGCCTGCCCTCTGGGTATTATGGATACCTCGTGTACAGGATCGCAGTGCTCCATCTTCAGGGCTACTATGGCGTGTCCCGCCTCGTGATAGGCGGTGATGCGCTTATCCTCCTCGGTAACTACACGGCTGCGCTTTTCGGGGCCCACAACCGTGCGGGTTATGGCCTCCTCCAGCTCCACCATGGTTATCTCCTTCTTCTTGAAGCGGGCCGCAAGTATGGCCGCCTCGTTGAGCACGTTTTCAAGATCAGCGCCGGTCATGCCGCTGGTGCGCTTCGCCAGCACCCCCAGATCCACGTCCTTGGCGAGGGGCTTGCCCTTGGCGTGAACCTCGAGTATGGCCTCCCGTCCCTTAACGTCGGGATAGCCCACGGTTATCTGCCTGTCAAACCTGCCCGGACGCAGCAGTGCGGGATCGAGTATGTCTGGTCGGTTAGTGGCGGCAAGCACTATTATGCCTTCGTTTACCGCAAAGCCGTCCATCTCCACCAGCAGCTGGTTCAGGGTCTGCTCGCGCTCGTCGTGTCCGCCGCCAAGGCCCGCACCGCGCTGACGGCCAACGGCATCTATCTCGTCTATGAACACCACAGCGGGCGCGCACTTTTTAGCCGTATTGAACAGGTCGCGCACGCGGCTGGCGCCGACGCCCACGAACATTTCCACGAAATCCGAGCCGGAGATGGAGAAGAAGGGGACGCCCGCCTCGCCGGCTACGGCCTTGGCCAGCAGAGTCTTACCTGTGCCCGGAGGGCCTACAAGCAGACAGCCCTTGGGTATGCGTGCGCCCATGGCGGTGAACCGCTTGGGGGAGCGCATGAACTCTACCACTTCTCTGAGCTCCTCTTTTTCCTCCTCGGCGCCGGCCACGTCCGCAAAGGTGACCTTATTCCTGCCGTCCATGTTTGTACGGGCGCGGCTCTTGCCGAAGTTCATTATGTTATTGCCGCCGCCCTGGGCCCTGGTCATAAGGACATAGAACAGCGCCAGACCGCCGAAGAGCAGTATGTAGGGCAGCAGGGTCTCCAGTATGGAGGGGCCGGGAGCGGGGTTCAGCACGAGGGAGAAGGGATAATCCGCCTGGGTTATGTCCTTGGCTTCCTTGCCGGTAAGCTCGGCGGTGACCTTATCCATGTCATCCTTGAGGATATCCACGGAAGGTATATAGGTGTAGAAGTCCGCCTCCTGCGGGAAGACGTCCCTGCTTATCTTGCTGTCGGAGTACAAGCCCACGAGCTTCAGCTCGGTGACCTCCGCCGCCTGTACCCTGCCGTTGCGGACGTCATCTATGAATTCCGAATAGCTTATCTTTTTGACCTTATCGCCGGAAAGATCGAAGCCGGATACCAGCAGAACGATTATTCCCAGCATTATAAGATACACTATCGGTGTTGTAAGGTTTCTTCTCTTCAAATTTTTACCTCCCCGGTATGCCCCCCGCAAAGTCCTATGGCTAAGCATACCACCTACGAGTTTAAACTATCCATCTAATAGTAACACAAAAATTTACCTATTCATACCTCAAATAATCAAATTTAAGTGAAAAAAACGTGACGCATACCACTTTTGTCCCTGAATTAAGGGGTTTACAAAAAAGAACGGGAATAATATAATAAGTAATTGTAAAGTTATGACCGGGACACACGGTGGGACCGGAAGCCAAAGAGAGCGGCCCGTTTTTGCGGTGCGAGGGCTGCGGCGTCTCCACCCACACGCATCACCCGCGAGCGCCGGCGCGAAAACGTATTAGCGCCGGACGGCAGCCCGCCGTTACACGGGCGCGCGGCTATGACAGGCCGCGGCAGAGAGGGCGCGCCGCGCCAACTCGGGTGGTACCGCGCAATACTGCGTCCCGATATTCGGGGCGCTTTTATTTTGCCCGAAAAAAATCATTTTAAAGAAGCTATAAAACACTAAGGAGAAGCAGATGTACAAGAAAGTTCCGACCACGCTGAATTTCGTGGAACGCGAGAAGGAGACGCTGAAATTCTGGAAGGATAACCAGATATTCGAAAAGAGCGTCCAGCTTCGGCAGGGCGCCCCCGCCTACACCTTCTTTGACGGCCCGCCGACCGCCAACGGCAAGCCCCACATAGGCCATGTACTGACCCGTGCCATGAAGGATATAATCCCCCGCTACAAGACTATGCGGGGTTACGACGTGCTGCGTAAGGCCGGCTGGGATACCCACGGCCTGCCCGTTGAGCTGGAGGTGGAAAAGGAGCTGGGCCTCGACGGAAAAGAGCAGATAGAGCAGTACGGCGTTATTCCCTTCATCCAGAAGTGCAAGGAATCCGTATGGAAGTACAAGGGCGAGTGGGAGGTAATGTCCGACCGCATGGGCTTCTGGGCGGATATGGATAACCCATACATCACCTATGACAACGACTATATAGAGTCTGAGTGGTGGGCGCTGAAGGCCATATACGAAAAGGGCCTTCTCTACAAGGGCCACAAGATAGTCCCCTACTGCCCCCGCTGCGGCACCGCCCTCTCCTCCCACGAGGTAGCTCAGGGCTATAAGGAGGTCAAGGAGACCTCCGCCACCGTCCGCTTCAGGGTGCCCGATGAGGAGAACACCTACTTCCTGGCCTGGACCACCACGCCCTGGACGCTGCCCAGCAACGTTTCCCTCTGCGTCAATCCCGACGTGACCTACGCATATGTGCGGGTGGACGGCAAGGAGACCTTCATAATGGCGAAGGACCTCATAGAGGCGGTGCTGGAGGGCCACGACACCGAGATAATAAAAGAGGTCGTCGGCCGGGAGCTTGAATACAAGCACTACGAGCCCCTTTTTGAATGCACCCGCAAAGCCGCCGGCGGCAAGGACGCCTTTTATGTGATGGTGGACGACTATGTCACCACCACCGACGGTACCGGCATAGTCCATAACGCTCCCGCCTTCGGCGAGGACGATTACCGGGTATGCAAGAAATACGACCTGCCCTTTGTGCAGATGGTGGATTCCAAGGGCGAAATGTGCGGCGGCACCCCTTGGGACGGGG
>OLWH01000762.1_pt1 | contig 13965 bp, 12 predicted proteins | sample 1673381 | NCBI WGS metagenome assembly OLWH01 (sample SAMEA103958110, study PRJEB25191) | human gut metagenome | reverse complement strand
TTAGTTCCAGAAGTTGCTGCACTTAAGGCACCTGAGAGCCCGGTAGCTGGTAAGGCTAATACACTTGTATTCCCTAACCTTGAAGCTGGTAACATCGGTTATAAGCTTGTTCAGAGACTTGCTAAGGCTGGAGCTTATGGTCCTGTTCTTCAGGGACTTTCTATGCCAGTTAACGATCTTTCAAGAGGATGCTTCGCTGACGATATCGTTGGTGTAGTAGCTATGACAGCAGTTCAGGCTCAGAATGCATAATTAACATTTTTAAGGAGAATTTTTGTAATGAATATTTTAGTATTAAACTGTGGAAGCTCATCTCTTAAGTATCAGCTTATTAACATGGATGATGAGAGCGTAATCGCAAAAGGTCTTGTAGAGAGAATCGGTATAGAAGGTTCTGTTCTTACACACAAGCCAACAGGAAAGGATAAGTATGTTGTTGAAACACCTATGAAGGATCACAACATTGCAGTTAAGCTTGTTCTTGATGCTCTTCAGGATGCTGAGCACGGCGTAATCAAGTCTACAGATGAGATTGCAGCAGTAGGACACAGAGTACTTCACGCAGGTGAGAAGTATATCGAGTCTTGTCTTGTAACAGAAGATGTTAAGAAGGTTGTAAGAGAGTGCTTCGACCTTGGTCCTTTACATAACCCAGCTAACCTTATCGGTATTGAAGCCGTTGAGGCAGCTATGCCAGGCAAGCCAAATGTAGCTGTATGGGATACAGCATTTGGTGGAACAATGGAGCCAAAGGCTTATCTCTATGCTATTCCTCGTGAATACTATGAGAAGTACGGCGTAAGAAGATATGGTTTCCACGGAACAAGCCACAGCTTTGTTTCTAAAGAGACAATCAAGTTTGCTAACCTTGATCCTAAGACAGCTAAGGTTATCGTATGCCACCTTGGTAACGGTGCTTCAATCTCAGCTTCTATTGGTGGTAAGTGTGTAGATACTTCTATGGGTCTTACTCCACTTGAAGGACTTATTATGGGAACACGTTCGGGTGACCTTGATCCGGCTATCTTAGAGTTCTTATGCAACCATGAGAACCTTACAATAAGCGAGATGCTCAATATCCTTAACAAGAAGTCTGGTGTACTTGGTATGTCAGGCGGAATCTCAAGTGATTTCAGAGATCTTAATGCTGCAGCTAACGACGGTAACGAAATTGCTAAGGTTACACTTGAAGCTTATGCTTACAGAGTAGCTAAGTATATTGGTGCTTACACAGCAGCTATGAACGGTGTTGATGCCATTACATTTACAGCTGGTGTTGGTGAGAATGCTGCATGGCTTCGTCCAATGGTAGCTAAATATCTTGGATACCTTGGTGTTGAACTTGATGAAGCTGCAAGCGAGAAGGCTTGTGGAGTAGAAGGAATTATCTCTACACCAGAATCTAAGGTTAAGCTTTGCGTAATTCCTACTAATGAAGAGCTTGCAATCGCAAGAGAAACATTAGCATTAGTAAAATAATTGACATATTCGCGAAAAATATTGAATTTAAGTGAATTTGTTGTTGACAAAGACAGGGAGCATGCGTATAATTGACAAGGTGTGGATTAGCGCATGCTTTTCCTGTGCATAATAGTATGAATTGGAGACAATTATGCTAATTGATTTAAGAGAGCTTTTATCCGGTTCACAGGATGAAAGAATAGAAAAGGTTTCAATTGAATCAGAAAGCTTTGACACTGGAATCGCTAAGTATAGTATACTTGAGAAGCCAGAGTTTGAATTAAGCATTACCAGAATTGGTAAGAATAAGCTTGAGATTAAAGCTGAGAGCTTTGTTGTTCTTGATATTCCATGTGACAGATGTTTAGAGTCTGTTCCTACGAAAGTAGAGTACAGTGTTGATGAAATCGTTGATTTCTCAGACAATGCTGCCGGGGAAGAAGCAAAGGAAGAAAAAGACTATATTGGTGGATACGAACTCGACGTGGACAGATTAGTTTTCGGCGAAATACTGATATCCATGCCGGGTAAGACATTATGTACCCCTGATTGCAAGGGGCTATGTTCTATATGCGGACACAACCTGAATGTCTCAGAGTGTGGCTGTGACCGAGAGTCCCTGGATCCAAGAATGTCTGTTTTCAAAGATATTTTAAAGAATTTTAAGGAGGTGTAACATATGTCAATTTGTCCAAAGAATAAATCTTCAAAGGCAAGAAGAGATAAGAGAAGAGCAAACTGGAAGATGGCTGCTCCAAATCTTGTAAAGTGCTCAAAGTGTGGCGCTTTAATGATGCCTCATAGAGTATGCAAGTCTTGTGGTTCTTATAACAAGAAAGAAATCATCTCTGTTGACTAATTACTAACATGAATTTTGATAGGCTGTCCCATCAGGGGCAGCTTGTTTTGTTTTATAAAGAAATGTGTTATACTATGTGGGATTTTGATAAAGGGAAGGCTTTTAATTATGAAAGTGAATAAATCCCATTACAGGGATGCGGTGCAAAAAGTATTACTGCAGATTCAACCGAAACTCAGGAGACTCAGGCACAGATAGATGATGCTTATGGCAAAGGTCTTAGTTTTACATACAATGATTATGCTGATAATGTGTTATCTTTAAGTTATAATCTTAAGCAGAATGCGGATGGAAGCTGGCAGCTGTCTGTCAGCGGACAGAATGCCCATGTAAATGGAACAAAAGTGATATCTGATAATAATGCCAATGGATTTTTCTATTATCTTTTGCATGAAACTAATATAGCCACTTATAAAGATTATAATAAAACAGATGATTCAATAACTTCTGATGTTGCGTGGTGGTTTAATCTTAATATATATTACGACAAGGATTCTATCGTTGCATATGGTTATATGATGCATCCGTCTGATTATGATGATATCAGAGTTCAGATTACTGAATATCTTAATGATTTATTTAAAAATGCTTAAGGTTGCGTTAATTTGATATTCGTAGTATATTTTACAATAGTATTTTAATGATTAATATGAAATGGAGTTTAATTTATGGTAAAAATCGCACTTGACGCTATGGGTGGAGATAATGCACCAGCAGAGATTGTCAAAGGAGCAGTACAGGCTATTGCTGCTGATAAGGACTGCTTTGTATATCTTGTAGGTAAGGAAGATAAGATTAAAGAATGTCTTAATGGACAGCAGTATGATTCATCAAGAATAGAGATTGTTAATGCAGATGATGTAATTGAAACAGGTGAACCTCCTGTTATGGCTATAAGAAGAAAGAAAGAGTCATCTCTTGTTAAAGCAATGTATATGGTTAAGAATAAAGAAGCTGATGCATTCGTATCTGCCGGAAGCTCAGGAGCAATCCTTGTTGGTGGTCAGACTATCGTTGGAAGACTTCGTGGAGTTGACAGACCACCAATGGCAGCACTTATCCCTACTAAGGATGGTGTTTCACTGCTTGTTGACAGTGGTGCTAATGTGGATGCAAGAGCAACTATGCTTGTACAGTGGGCTGTTATGGGTTCTATATACATGGAGAATGTTGTTGGAATTAAGAATCCAAGAGTTGCAATTGTCAATGTCGGACTTGAGGAAGAAAAGGGAAATTCACTTGTCAAAGAAACATATCCAATGCTTAAAGAGTGTCCTAACATTAACTTTATAGGAAGTATTGAAGCAAGAGAGATTCCTAACAGCTATGCAGACATCATTGTATGCGATGCATTTGTTGGAAACTGTATCTTAAAGCTTTACGAAGGTGAAGCCAAGATGATACTTGGCAAGATTAAGGGTGTTATGATGTCATCTTTAAAGACTAAGATTGGAGCACTTCTTATTAAGAAAGCATTAAAGACACAGCTAAAGTCAATGGATGCTTCAGAACATGGAGGAGCTCCTCTTATCGGTCTTAACGGTCTTGTTGTAAAGACTCATGGCAATGCCAAAGCTAAAGAGGTTAAGAATTCATTAATTCAGTGTGTAACATTTACAAAAATGAATATAAATGATAAAATTATTGATGCGCTCGGTCAGATTCCAGAGCAGCATAATTAAAGATTGAAAGGATAGATATTATGGAATTCGAGAAGTTACAGAATATTATTGCAGATGTACTTAACATTGATAAATCAAAGATTACTCCAGAGACAACATTTGTTGATGATCTTGGAGCAGATTCATTAGATGTATTTCAGATTATCATGGGAATTGAAGATGAATTCGATATCCAGATTCCTGATGATGCAGCTGAATCAATTGTAACAGTTAATGATGCGGTTGTTCAGATTCAGAACGCAACTAATAAATAAACCATACAGATTGTGATGAAAACTAAGAGCATAAGGAGCAAATATTCTTGCATAATTTGTTCCTTATGCTCTTGTTTTCAAAAGTTCGCAGAAAGGTGTATTATGCATAATAAAAATTTATCTGTGTTTATGCAGACTATTGGTTATGATTTCAAAGATATAAGTCTGCTTGAAGTTGCTCTTACTCACAGTTCTTATGCCAATGAGCAGAAAAAAGTAAATTGCTGTGATAATGAAAGAATGGAATTTTTAGGTGATGCTGTTCTTGAGCTTTCATCAAGTGATTATATATATAAGAATCACTCTGAGATGGCTGAAGGAAAGATGACAAGACTTCGTGCCAGCATTGTATGTGAGCCTACACTTGCTTTATGTGCAAGAGCTATTAAGCTTGATAAATTTATAAGACTCGGTAAAGGAGAAGAGCTCACCGGAGGAAGAAGCAGGGATTCTATCGTATCAGATGCCTGTGAAGCTGTTATAGGAGCCATCTATCTTGATGGTGGTTTTGCTAATGCAAAAGAATTTGTTAATAAGTTCATTCTTAATGACCTTGACAATAAGAAACTCTTTTTTGATAGCAAGACTATATTACAGGAAGTTATTCAGGGACTTGGAAAAGAAGTTGATTATGAATTCATCGGTGAAGAAGGTCCTGAACATAACAAACAATTCGTTGTAGCTGCTGTAGTTGACGGGCTTTTTAATATTAAAGGAACAGGCCACACTAAGAAATCAGCATCTCAGAATGCAGCATATGCTGCACTTATCGAGCTTAAGAATAAAGGCTACGATATCAACTCTGATAAGAAATAATAAGTGAGGGGTTATGTATTTAAAAAGTATAGAAGTACAGGGATTTAAGTCATTTGCTAATAAGATAGTATTTGATTTTCATAATGGTATTACAGGTATTGTAGGGCCTAATGGTTCAGGTAAAAGTAATGTCGCCGATGCTGTGCGCTGGGTTTTAGGCGAACAGAGTGCCAAGCAGCTTCGTGGTTCTAAGATGGAAGATGTTATATTTGCAGGAACTGAGAACAGAAAGCCGGTTGGTTTCGCATTTGTATCTATAACACTTGATAACAGCGACCATGCACTTCCGGTTGATTACGATGAAGTTACAGTATCAAGAAGAGTATACCGTTCAGGTGAGAGTGAATATCTTATCAATGGTAACTCATGCCGATTAAAAGATGTAACAGAAATGTTTTATGATACCGGTATTGGTAAGGAAGGATATTCTATTATCGGACAGGGACAGATTGATAAGATTCTTTCTGGAAAGCCTGATGAAAGGCGAGAACTTTTTGATGAAGCCGCTGGAATTGTTAAGTTCAAGAGAAGAAAAGCTACTGCAATCAAGAAACTTGAAAATGAGCGGGCTAATCTTGTCCGTGTTAATGATATTTTATCAGAGCTTGAAAAACAGGTCGGACCATTACAGGTCCAGTCTGAAAAGGCAAAGGAATATCTTGACTATAAAGCTGATTTAAAGAAATATGATGTTAATGCATTTCTTTTGGAATCAGACAGGATAAGCAAAGATCTTGAAGAACTGACAGGAAAGATTGGCATTGCTGATAACGACCTTGCTAATTCAAGAGCTGAGTATGAGAGTACCAAGGCTGAATATGAAGAGGCAGAGGAACAGTTATCTAAGGTTAATTCTGACATTGAGAATGTTAATTCACTTTTATCAAACACTGAGCTTGAAAGCCAGAGACTTAACGGTGAGATTAATGTTATCACAGAGCAGATTAACAGATTCACTGATAATGAAAAGCATTACAGTGACAGAATTGCAGCTATTGATAAAGATAAAGCTGCAAAGCAGACCAATGTAGCTGATTTTAAGAAACAGCTCAATGAGCTTTCAACATCTGTAGAAGAGTTCGAGAATAATCTTAAAGCTAAACAGGATACTGCTGATGTTATAAAGCAGGATATTGACGGAGTGTCAGATCAGATTGAGAGCCGTCAGAACGATATATACGACAGACTTAATGCCAAGTCATCTATTAATGCTGAGAATCAGAAGTTTGCGACTATGTTGGAACAGCTTAATATAAGAAAGGCTGAGCTTAACAGTCATCTTATTAAAGATAAGAGTGATGAAGCTGAACAGAATGTTAAGATTAATGATATCAGTGTAAGATTAGAAGCTGCACAGAAAAATGCTTTGGATATAGCTGAAAGAATTGCAGCTAACAATAATGAAGTTACAGCTATTAAGAATGAGAATGCTGACCTTAATGCACAGCATGATAAGATTGTACAGAATTATCACAGAGAGAAGTCAAGACTGGAATCTCTCGTTAACATTACTGAAAGATATGACGGGTATGGCAACAGTATCCGTAAGATTATGGAATTAAAGGACAGCAATCCGGGAATTCTTGGTGTTATTGCGGATATTGTCAAGGTTGAGAGAAAGTATGAAACAGCCATTGAGACAGCCTTAGGCGGAACAATCCAGAACATTGTTACTGATAAAGAATCTACAGCCAAGGAACTGATTGCATATCTTAAGCAGAATAAGCTTGGACGAGCTACATTTTTACCTCTTAATGCAATATCAGGAAGAAATACTCTTGAGAAAGAGCCATGTATTAAAGAAAATGGTGTTATCGGAATTGCAAGCAACCTTGTAAGAGTTTCTTTCGAATATGAGAACTTAGCTAAGTATCTTCTTGGAAGAATTCTTGATAATATTGATAATGCGCTACTTATTGCCAAGAAATACAAGTACAGCTTAAGGATTGTAACTCTTGAGGGTGAACAGCTTAATCCGGGCGGTTCTATGACCGGTGGTGCTTTTAAGAATTCAAGTAATCTTCTCGGTAGAAGAAGAGAGATTGAAGAGCTTAAGAAATCTGTATCAGAACTCAGCAAATCATCAACTGAGCTTAAAACTAAGATTGCAGATAACAGAGCTAAGATAGCGTCTATAAGAGAGCTTATTGATGCAGATAACAAGGCTAACAGAGAGGCGTCTTTAGCTGTTAACACAGAGCAGATGAATCTTAATCAGGCAAAGCAGAAGTTATCTGAAATCAAAATTATATATGATAAAGATAAGACTGAAACTACTGAAATTGACAGACAGATTAAAGAGATTGATGAGAATAAGAATCAGGTAAGCGGAAGCTTAAGTGCGCTTGATATACAGAATGAAAGCTCAAGAAAAGAGATTGAGAATCTTAATAAACAGCTTGAAGCAAAGAAGGCTGAACTTGATAAAGCTAATGATGATATTGAGAATCTTAAGATAAGATTCAGTTCTGTAGAACAGAAGACAGCATTTATTCAGGAGAACATTACAAGAATCAATTCTGAAATTGCTGCTCTTGAATTAGAAGAAGCTGATATAAGACAGCGAAAAGCATCTTTATCATCAGAAGTTGAAGATAAAAACGCACAGATTGAAAAATTAAGAAGTGATATTCATAAAGCAAAGAATCAGATAGAAGACTGCAATACTAAGATTACAGCTCTCCGCAAGGATAGAGATATTATTAATGCAAGCCATAAGACATTCTTTGATAAACGTGAAAAGATTAATGAACAGATTGTTCTTCTTGAAAAAGAAAGTATGCGTCTGCATAACCAGCAGGAAAAGTTAGAAGAAGAGAATGACTCTATAGTAGATTACATGTGGAATGAATATGAGCTTACATACAGCTATGCTGCTGAATTAAGAAGTGAAGAGCTTACTGATATATCTGATATTAAGAAGCAGATTAATATTCTCAAAGCTAATATTAAAAAGCTTGGTGTTGTTAATGTCAATGCTATTGAAGAATATAAGGAAGTAAGCGAACGATACAACTTCTTAAAGACACAGCATGATGATATGATTAAGGCTGAAGAGGCTCTTGTACTGGTTATTGATGAGCTTGATAATGGTATGAGAATTCAGTTTAAAGAGAAGTTTGAGGAAATTAAGGTTGAATTCGATAAGGTATTCAAGGAATTGTTCGGTGGTGGACGAGGCACAATAGAACTTGTTGAAGGTGAAGATATTCTTGAGGCAGGAATTGTTATTATTTCACAGCCGCCAGGAAAGAAGCTACAGAACATGATGCAGTTATCCGGTGGTGAAAAGGCACTTACTGCAATTGCACTTCTTTTTGCCATTCAGAACCTTAAACCTTCACCATTCTGTCTGCTTGATGAAATTGAGGCCGCACTTGATGACTCAAATGTAGGAAGATATGCTAATTATCTTCACAAGCTTACAAAGCATACACAGTTTATTGTTATCACTCACAGACGAGGAACAATGGCTGCAGCTGACAGACTGTATGGTATAACTATGCAGGAAAAGGGCGTATCTGCACTTGTTTCAGTAGATCTTATAGCTAATGACCTTGACAAGAAGAAGGAGTAAATATGGGATTTTTTAGTAAATTAAAAGAAGGTTTAACCAAGACCAGAGATAATATTGTTTCCGGAATTGATTCTGTTTTCTCAGGATTTTCGTCAATTGATGACGATTTCTATGATGAGCTTGAAGAAACCCTTATTATGGGTGATATAGGTGTTGTTGCAACTGAAGAGATTCTTGACGACCTTAAGAATAAGGTTAAAGAGAATAAGATTAAGAATCCTGCTGACTGCAAGCAGCTTCTTATTGACAGCATTAAGGAAAAGATGAATCTCGGCGAGAATGCATATGAATTTGAGAACCGCCAATCCATTGTTATGCTTATCGGCGTTAATGGTGTAGGAAAAACTACATCTGTAGGCAAGCTTGCCGGCCTTCTTAAAGCACAGAACAAGAAGGTTATTATGGCTGCAGCCGATACTTTCAGAGCTGCGGCTATAGAGCAGCTTACAGAATGGTCTAACAGAACTGGTGCTGATATTATTGCACAGAGTGAGGGTTCTGATCCAGCTGCCGTTATATATGATTCAATCGCTGCATGTAAAGCAAGAAAGGCAGATGTTCTTTTATGTGATACAGCTGGACGTCTTCAGAATAAGAAGAATCTTATGGAAGAGCTTCGTAAGATTGACAGAGTTATAGAAAGAGAGTATTCTGATGCATACAGGGAAAATCTTATCGTTCTTGACGCAACAACTGGTCAGAACGCCCTTTCTCAGCTTAGAGAGTTTAATGATGTAACTAATATCACAGGTATTATTCTTACTAAGATGGATGGAACTGCCAAAGGGGGAATTGCCGTTGCTATACAGGCAGAATTTGGTATTCCTGTTAAATATATTGGAGTTGGTGAGAAAGTCGAAGATTTACAGAAGTTTGATTCAGACACATTTGTTAATGCATTATTCGATGTAGATAACGGCTCTGATGAAGATTGATAAGTTAATAAATTAAGATGGGAGATTAAGTGTAATGGAAGAATTAACATTGAAAAGTTTCGAGGAAGCTGCCGAGAAGGTTAAGGAAGCAACACTTCCTACTAATCTGGTATATAGTGAGTATTTCAGCAGCCAGACTGGTAACAGAGTATACCTTAAGCCAGAGAATATGCAGTACACAGGTGCTTATAAGGTAAGAGGTGCATATTACAAGATTAGTACGATGTCAGAGGAAGCAAGACAGAAGGGACTTATTACAGCTTCTGCCGGAAATCATGCACAGGGTGTTGCATTTGCAGCTAAGAAATATGGGGTTAAGGCAACAGTAGTTATGCCTACAACAACACCACTTATCAAGGTAAACAGAACTAAGGGATACGGTGCAGAGGTTATTCTTTACGGTAATGTTTATGATGAAGCATGCGAATATGCAATGAAGCTTGCCAAGGAGAAAGGACTTACATTTGTTCACCCATTTGATGATTTAGATGTTGCAACAGGTCAGGGTTCTATCGCAATGGAGATTATTAAAGAGCTTCCAACTGTTGATTATATTCTTGTTCCTATTGGTGGTGGCGGACTTGCAACAGGTGTATCTACACTTGCAAAACTCCTTAATCCTAATATCAAGGTTATTGGTGTTGAGCCTGCCGGTGCTAACTGTCTTCAGGAATCTCTTAAGGCTGGAAAGGTTGTTACTCTTCCTACTGTAAGTACAATTGCAGACGGTACGGCTGTTAAGACTCCAGGAAGCAAGTTATTCCCATACCTTCAGAAGAATCTTGATGATATTATTACAGTTCCTGATGAAGATTTAATAGTTGCATTCCTTGATATGGTAGAGAATCATAAGATGATTGTTGAGAATTCAGGTCTTCTTACAGTTGCAGCATTAAAGCAGCTTGATGTTAAGGATAAGAAGATTGTTTCAATTCTTTCTGGTGGTAATATGGATGTTATTACAATGTCATCTGTTGTTCAGCAGGGACTTGTACAGAGAAGCAGAATCTTTACTGTTTCTGTACTTCTTCCAGATAAGCCAGGTGAACTTGTAAGAGTAGCTTCTATTATTGCAGAAGCTAACGGTAATGTAATCAAGCTTGAGCATAACCAGTTTGTAAGCATTAACAGAAAAGCAACTGTTGAGCTTAGAATTACTATTGAAGCTTTCGGACATGAACATAAGGATGAGATTGTTGACAAGCTTGAAGCAGCAGGTTTAAGACCTAGAATTGTTAAGGTAAACATTTAATCACTATCTGCAGAGGGAAATCTATGAAGAAATATTCTTTCAAAAGATATGCAGGAGTTACAATGGCATTATTTGGGGCAGCTGCGCTGTCCCTATTGCTTTTTTTTGCATTGTTCAGAATTGATGCTATCCACAAAGCATTTTCACATATATGCAAAACTCTTATGCCTTTTATAATTGGCGGGGTATTAGCATATGTAATATGTCCAATATGTAATTTCTTCGATAATATATATAATAAGGTATTTAAGTTTATTAAGAATGAGAAGAAAAAGAAAAGCCTGTCCAATAATCTTAGTGTGTTTACAGGGCTTCTTATAGCAATTCTGTTCATATATTTTATGATTATTGTTATTATTCCTAATCTTGTAAATAGTGTTGTACGTCTTATTCAGATTATTCCTGATAATGTCAATAAAGTTATTGATTTTGTACAGAAGTTTCTTAACGAAAATGAAACTCTTATGAAATATTCAGAGAATATTATTGATAAAACATATACATTTATTAACGACTGGCTCGGTAACGAGTTCCTTGGATATGCACAGGGAATTGCTTCCGGTGTTTCAACCGGTGTATTTAATATCATTGTTGTACTTTTTAATGTTCTTATCGGATTCATTGTTGCAGCATATCTTCTTACAGCAAGAAAAAAGCTTGCAAAGCAGGGAGAGATGGTTGTCTATAGTATATTCAAGAAAGAACGTGCTGCCAGCGTTATGGAAGAGATTAAGTATACTGATAAGGTGTTCAGCGGCTTTGTTAATGGCAAAATCCTTGATGCTCTTGTAATAGCACTTATATGTTTTATATCACTTAAGATATTTACAATATGTAATCCTGGCAAAGAGATGATGAGTGAGATTCTTATTGCATTCATTGTTGGAATATTTAATGTTATTCCTTTCTTTGGCTGGTACATAGCATGGTTTATTGGAGCTTTATTATGTCTTATTGTCAATCCTGCACAGTGCCTGTTCTTTGTAATATTTAATTTTATATTACAGCAGATTGACGGTAATATTATCGGACCTAAAATTCTTGGTAATACTACAGGAATCTCAAGTTTCTGGGTATTGTTTGCAATACTCCTCTTTGGTGATATATGGGGATTTGCAGGAATGCTTTTAGGTGTTCCTATATTTGCAGTTATATATCATCTTATTAAGAAATGGGTGTTTAAGAGACTACAGATTAACGGAATGGAGAATTTAAGCGAAGAATATGAAGTTGAATATCCTCCTAATGAGCGTGAAAAGAAGCTTGAAAGCTGATTTGATAAATTTTTTAAAAGTGTCAAGTAAAAATGCTTGACACTTTTTTTGATATCTGATATTATACTCAAGGCTTATGAGTCAATCATGGCTTATGTAATATTTAAGTTTGTGGCAGGTGTTATGGAAAGAATTGTTGAACAGAATCTTTTATATGATTTTTATGGAGAGTTACTTAACGACCACCAGAAGAAGATATATGAAGATGCTATATACAATGATTTATCTCTCAGCGAGATTGCCGATGAATACGGTATATCAAGGCAGGGAGTACATGATCTGATTAAGAGAGTTACGAAGACACTTGATGGATACGAGGCTAAGCTTCATCTTATACAGAAGTTCCTTGAAACCAAGGACAAGGTATCTAAGATTGATTCTTTAGTTGATGATTACATGGAAAGTCAGGATATATCTGATATTCATGAAATCAAGAAGTTATCCAATGAGATTCTTGAAGAATTTTAAGGAGAGATATTATGGCATTCGATAGTTTATCAGAGAAATTGCAGAATATTTTTAAGAATCTTCGTGGTAAGGGTCGTTTATCAGAAGCTGATGTTAAGGCTGCTCTTAAGGAAGTTAAGCTTGCCCTGCTTGAAGCTGATGTTAACTTTAAGGTTGTTAAGCAGTTTATCAAGTCTGTAGAAGAAAGAGCAATTGGTCAGGATGTTATGTCAAGTCTTACACCTGGTCAGATGGTTATCAAGATTGTTAATGAAGAGATGGTATCTCTTATGGGATCTGAGACAACTGAGATTGCCTTGAAACCTGGCTCTGAGATTACTGTTATCATGATGGCAGGTCTTCAGGGTGCTGGTAAGACAACTACTACAGCAAAGCTTGCTGGTAAGTTCAAGGCGAAGGGAAGAAAACCTCTTTTAGTTGCCTGTGATGTATACAGACCGGCAGCCATTGAACAGCTTACTATTAATGGTAATAAACAGGGCGTTGAAGTATTCTCTATGGGAACTAACCAGAAGCCTGTTGATATTGCCAAAGCTGCTATAGCCCATGCTAAGAATAATGATTTTAATACCGTTATTCTTGATACAGCAGGACGACTTCATGTTGATGAAGACATGATGAATGAGCTTATAGAGATTAAAGCTAATGTATCAGTTGACCAGACAATTCTTGTAGTTGACTCTATGACAGGTCAGGATGCTGTTAATGTTGCTTCATCATTTAACGAGAAGGTTGGCATTGACGGAGTTATCCTTACTAAGTTAGATGGTGATACAAGAGGAGGTGCTGCACTTTCAATTAAGGCAGTTACCGGAAAGCCAATTCTTTATGTTGGTATGGGGGAAAAACTTTCAGATCTTGAACAGTTTTATCCAGACCGTATGGCATCAAGAATACTTGGTATGGGAGATGTCCTTACCCTTATTGAGAAGGCTGAAGCACAGCTTGACGCTGATAAGGCAAAAGCTATGGAAGAAAAGCTTAAGAAAGCAGAATTTGATTTTAATGACTTTCTTGAGTATATGGGACAGATTAAGAATATGGGTGGTATCAGTTCAATTATGAGCATGATGCCAGGACTGTCAGGTCAGATGAAGAATGTTTCAATCGATGATGATGAAGCAGAGAAGAATATGAGAAGAACCGAATCTATCATATATTCAATGACTAAGGCAGAAAGAAGTAATCCGGACATACTTAATCCTTCAAGAAAGAACAGAATTGCAAGAGGTGCAGGTGTTGATATTGCTGATGTTAACAGACTTGTAAAGCAGTTTGAACAGATGAAGAAGATGATGAAGCAGATGCCGGGAATGATGAAAGGTGCTAAAAAGGGACGTTTCAAGTTACCTTTTTAACATAGATTAATTTTTAAGAATAATACAGG
>OLWH01000755.1_pt1 | contig 14084 bp, 13 predicted proteins | sample 1673381 | NCBI WGS metagenome assembly OLWH01 (sample SAMEA103958110, study PRJEB25191) | human gut metagenome | reverse complement strand
CGAGCTGCAGAACATCAAGGCCGCCGTGAACCCCGCGGAGATCCTGCTCGTCATCGACGCGATGATCGGCCAGGACGCGGTCGCGACCGCGCAGGCCTTTGACGATGCGCTCGACATCACCGGCGTCATGCTCACGAAGCTCGACGGCGACGCCCGCGGCGGCGCCGCGCTGTCGATCAAGGCGCTGACCGGCAAGCCCATCAAGTTTGCCGGCATCGGCGAGAAGCTCGACCAGATCGAGCCCTTCCACCCCGACCGCATGGCCAGCCGGATCCTCGGCATGGGCGATGTGCTCACGCTCATCGAAAAGGCCGAGCAGAACCTCGACCAGAAGAAGGCCGAGGAAATGGCCGAGCGTCTGCGGCAGAACCGCTTCACGCTCACGGATTATTACGACCAGCTCCAGCAGCTCAAGGGCATGGGTTCCCTGCAGGATATCGCCGGCATGATCCCCGGCATGGACGCCAAGGCCCTCTCGGGCGCGAACGTCGACGAGAAGGCCATGGGCCGCATCGAGGCGATCATCCAGTCCATGACCCCCGGCGAGCGCGACAATCCCGCCATCCTGAATTCCAGCCGCAAAAAGCGCATCGCGGCGGGCGCGGGCACGAGCGTGGTCGAGATCAATAAACTGCTCAAGCAGTTCGAGCTCATGCAGCAGCTCGTGCGCCAGATGTCCGGCAACAGCAAGGCCATGAAGCGCATGAAGCGCGGCGGCCGTGGCGGCCGCGGCGGCTTCGGCGGTCTGGGCAATCTGTTCGGCGGCGGCGGTGGCCGGCCGTACGGATTCTAAATCGGTTCCAAGCTCCCGCCGGGAGCTGGAGATACAGAGAACATTGATGGAGGTGAAGATACATGGTCAAGATCAGACTTCGCAGAATGGGCGCCAAGAAGGCCCCCTACTACCGCATCGTGGTGGCGGACTCCCGTTTCGCACGCGACGGCAGATGCATTGAGGAGATCGGCACGTACGATCCGCTGAGCGCGGACAAGAAGATCGTCGTCGACGCCGAGCGCGCCAACTACTGGCTCGCCAACGGTGCACAGCCGACGGATACCGTTCGTGTGCTGCTCAAGAAAGCCATCGCAGCGGAATAAGGAGAGACCCCAAAGATGAAAGAGCTTCTGACCTATATTGTGCAGAACCTCGTGGAAAAACCGGACGAGGTCTCTGTGACCGAGCGCGAGGCCAACGGCGAGACCGTGTTTGAAGTGCGCGTCGCCGACGGCGATATGGGCAAGGTCATCGGCCGTCAGGGCCGGATCGTGAAAGAGATCCGCATCCTGATGAAGGCCGTCGCCCAGAGAAAGGGCAAGAAAGTCTCCGTGGAGATCATGGATTGACGCAGGAAACGCGCTGCACCCGTGCAGTGCGTTTTTTGCACCTACACCCAAAAAAGGGGGACACAACGATGCAAAAACCGTATCTGGAGGCAGGAAAGATTGTCAACACGCACGGCGTGCGCGGCGAGGTGCGCATCCAGCCGTGGGCGGATGACGCGGCGTTCCTGCTCGGCTTCCGGACGTTTTATATCGACGGCGCGCCCGTGCACGTCGCGCACAGCCGCGTGCACAAGGGCATGCTCGTCGTGAAGTTTCAGGGCGTGGACGATGTCAACGCCGCCATGACGATGAAAAACCGCGTTGTGTCCATCGCGCGCGCGGACGTTACGCTGCCCGACGGGCAGTATTTCCAGCAGGACCTGCTCGGCATCGCCGTCGAGACAGACACGGGCGAGACCATTGGCACCCTGCGCGAGATCCTGGACCTGCCGCGCGGCAGCGTCTACGTCGTGCAGGGCGCGCGCGAGGTGCTCATCCCCGACCGGCCGGAGTTCGTGCGCAGCATCGACCCCGACGCCGGGCGCATGGTCGTGCACCTGATCGAAGGGATGTGAGCGCGTGCGCATCGACATTCTCACCCTCTTTCCCGACACGATGCGCGCCATGCTTGGCGAGAGCATCCTCGGCCGGGCGCAGGCGCGCGGCCTGCTCGACATCCGCTGCTACCAGATCCGCGACTATACCGAAAACCGGCAGAAGCAGGTCGACGACTATCCCTACGGCGGCGGCTGGGGCCAGGTCATGATGGCGCAGCCGCTCAAGAGCTGTCTGGATGCCGCGATCGCGGACAGCACCGTGCCCAAAGCGCGCCGCCGCGTGATCTATCTCTCCCCGCAGGGGCCGACGTTCACGCAGGCGAAGGCCCGCCAGCTCAAGGCCGACTATGACCAGCTCGTGCTCGTCTGCGGCCACTACGAGGGCGTGGATGAGCGCTTCATCGAGGCGTGCGTGGACGAGGAGCTCTCCATCGGCGACTTTGTGCTCACCGGCGGCGAGCTCGGCGCCATGGTCGTCACGGACTGCGTCTGCCGCATGGTGCCGGGGGTGCTCTCAGACACCGAGTGCTACACCGGCGAGAGCCATTGGGCCGGCCGGCTCGAGTACCCGCAGTATACCCGCCCCGAGACGTGGGAGGGCCGCACCGTGCCGGAAGTGCTGCGCGGCGGCAACCACGCCGAGATCGAGGCATGGCGCACGCGCCAGAGTTTGGAGAGGACCCTGCTCAAGCGGCCGGACCTCTTCCAACAGACGCCGCCGACGCCGGATGAGCAGCGCTTGCTCGATAAGATCCGGCGCGACCGCAGCCGCCCGCAGCTGACAGAGCCGCCTGTCTGCCGGATAGCAACGGAGGACGACCTCCCGGCCATCCTTGCCATCGCGCAGCAGGCGCGCAACTATCTGCGCCGCCACCGCGTCGACCAGTGGCAGGGCGTGTACCCGAACGAGGAGACGTTCCGCGCCGACATCGCGGCCGGTACCTGCCGCGTGCTCACGTATCAGGGCACGGTGGCCGCCATGTTCACGCTCACCTTCACGCCCGAGCCGGCCTACGACGCGCTCACGGACGGGCGCTGGCGCTCGGACCGTGACCACGCCGCCGTGCTGCACCGCAACGCCGTCAGCGCCGATTTTCGCGGCACCGGCATGGCCGACCTGCTCATGCAGGAGGTCGAGCGGCTCGCGCGTGAAGGCGGCGCGCACGCCGTCCGCGTCGACACGCACCGGCACAACGGCGCGCAGAAAAAGCTCCTCGAGCGCCACGGCTACCGCTTCTGCGGCAACATCCTCTGCGATGAGCCGGGACACGACCCGCGCCGTCAGGCGTTTGAAAAGCTGCTGAAGTGAGGGCCTGCGTATGAATCTGACGAATCTCGCGGACATCCGCGCACTGCTCGCGCGGCACGATTTCCGCTTTTCCAAGTCCCTGGGGCAGAACTTTCTCACCGCCGCGTGGGTTCCGGCCGACATTGCCGACGCCTCCGGCGCGGACGAGGGCACCGGTGTGCTCGAGGTCGGCCCCGGCATCGGCTGCCTGACCGAGCAGCTCGCGCAGCGCGCCGGGAAGGTCGTCTCCGTCGAGCTCGACGAGCGCCTGCGCCCCGTGCTGGCCGAGACGCTTGCGGGCTGCGAAAATGTGGAGCTCGTCTTTGGCGATGTGCTCGCGCTCGACCTGCCGCAGCTGGTGGCCGAGCGCTTCGGCGGCCTGCGCCCCATCGTGTGCGCCAACCTGCCGTATAACGTCACGTCGCCGCTGCTCACGGCGTTTCTCACCGCCGGCTGCTTCGACACCGTCACCGTCATGATCCAGCGCGAGGTCGCGCGCCGCCTGTGCGCCCGGCCCGGCACGGCGGATTACGGCGCGCTGACCGTGTTCGTGCAGTGGCACGCGGAGCCGGAGCTGCTGTTCGACGTGCCGCCGCACTGCTTTGTCCCCGCGCCGAAGGTCACGAGCACCGTCGTGCGCCTGCGCGTGCGCACGGCCCCGCCCGTCGCGGTGCAGGATGAAAAGCTGCTGTTCACCGTCGTGCGCGCGGCGTTCAACCAGCGCCGCAAGACGCTCATCAACGCGCTCTCGGCCGGCGTGCCCGGCTGCGACAAGGCGCGCGCCGCCGCGGCCGTCGCCGCCTGCGGGCTCGATGCGCGCGTGCGCGGCGAGACGCTCAGCCTCGCCCAGTTCGCCGCCCTGAGCGACGCGCTCGGCAGTGAAATCGGTTAACATAAGCGATGCAGGTTGACATAACGAAATCAAATCAGGCCGTTCCGCATCCGGAACGGCCTGGTTTTTATGCATTTACGCTAATATATAGTTTACATAATATATAGAATCAGCTGAATGGCGCGTGATGGAAAGGTATTTGCGCCGCAGGGGAGCCCGAAGGGGCAAGTCCCACCTCGGATGAGATCATGCATCGCCGTAAGGCACTGCCTTCTCCTTGCCGAGAGGGTGCTGAGCGCAGCGAAGCGGATGCGGTGGAAAGCGCATGCTTTCCTCTGGCGCTTCCGGTTTCGCACCCCATAGGCTCCCTTGTGTAAAGGGAGCTGGCAGCCGTCAGGCTGACTGAGGGATTGATACGTTGGGCCTTGCAGGGACTTTGTATTTGCAACCCCTCCGTCGCGGCGTATGCCGCGCCACCTCCCCTTACACAGGGGAGGCATCGCCGGCGCCGGTGCCGCTCCTGCCCATCCATCCGCATATCGCCCGCCCGCCCCGCATACGCTGGTAGCAAACCAGAACCGGGAGGGGAGCCTATGCCATACGAGGACAAGAAGGCCGCGCCGCAGCGCCGGCCGCACGCGGTCACGCTCGACGAGCGCAGCCATCTGACCGTCACGGGCGTGGACGAGGTCGTGCGCTTCGACGACACGGAGGTGTCCATGCGCACGTCGCGCGGGATGCTCACCGTGCACGGGGAGGGGCTGCGCGTCGGCCGGCTCGCGATCGACACGGGGGAGCTGGCCATCGACGGCGCGTTTGACGCGCTCGACTACACGGAGGAGACGGCGTCCGGCGGCGGCTTCTGGTCGCGCCTGTTCGGCGGATGAGCCTGCACCCGCTCGCCCAGCTCGGGCAGCTGGCGCTGGCACTGGGGCTCGGCGCGGCGCTCGGGCTGCTGTTCGATGTGCTGCGCGTGCCGCGCCGCCATGCGCGCCGGGCGTTTACCCGCGCGGTGCTCGACACCGTGTTCTGCCTGAGCGTGGGCCTTGTCGTGTTCGCCTTCGGCATGGCGGCCGGCTCCGGGCAGGTGCGCCTGTTCATGTTTCTCGCCATCGCGGCCGGCTGGACGGGCTATTTTGCCTGGGTCAGCGGGCAGGTTTTGCCGCCGCTGGAGAAATTTTCACGCCGCTGCGCGCAAAAAACGCGCAAAATTACGGCCCCCGGACAAAAATTTGCAAAAAAAGTTTGGTTTTTTGCAAAAAAACGCTTCCAAAATTGCCGCAGATGTTTTAGAATAGACTGTATTACTGGAAGCAGATACGATCCGGGGGGAGGTTCTGCAGACTGTGAAATTCAAGAAGGCAAGCATCTTTACAACACTGGTCATCGCGGTGCTGATGCTGTACGCGGTCATCAGTCTGGTCATGGTGCACCGGCAGACCCGGCAGCTTCAGGATCGCGCGGCGACGCTGCAGCAGCAGGTGTCCGAGATGACCCAGTCCAATGCCGAGCTGCAGTATCAGATCGACCACAGCGAGGACGACGACATGATCGAATCGGTCGCGCGCGAAAAGCTCGGTCTGGTCAAGCCCGGTGAAAAGATTTTTTACGACACGAGTGATTGAGCAAGGAGAAACGAACCGTATGCAGGTGGAAGTCGGAGCAGTTGTGGAGGGTACCGTCACCGGTATCACGAAGTTTGGCGCGTTTGTGAGCCTGCCGGACGGCAGGAGCGGTCTGGTGCACATATCCGAGATCGCCAACACCTACGTCAACGACGTCAACGAGTTTTTGAAGCTGGGTGACAAGGTGAAGGTGCGCGTGCTGGCCATAACGCCGGATGGGAAGATCAATCTGTCCATCAAGAAGGCGGAGCCCGCGCCCGAGCGCCCGAACAACCGTCCGATGGGCGGCCGCCCGGGCGGCAACCGCCCGAATAACGGCGGCGCACCGCGCGCTGCGCGCCCGAACCGTCCGGCCCAGCCGGCGGGGCAGGTCAGCGGCCCGAGCGGGGACGCTGCGTTTGAAGACCGGCTCAAGCAGTTCATGCAGGAGTCGGACAGCCGCATGGCCGGCAACCGCCTCTATAGCGACCGCACGCGCGGCCGCCGCCGCGGCAGCGGCCGCGGCTGAGCGCCCAAACCGCATATCTGAGCAGCAAAAAGCTGCGGCCGGCTGGCCGCAGCTTTTTTCATGTTACGCTGATGCTCAGCGGCCGCAGATATCTTATCCGAACAAAAAACAGAACCGACCACCGGCACGCACCGTTGGACTCCGATTGCCCTCAGTTGCGCACGCCGACGCCGGTCCTGCAGCAATGGAAGCGCTTGCAGAAAGGCAAGCATAAATACATAATGAGCATACTTCGTTGTGCTTGCCAAGAAATTCTGCCGAAAAGAAGGCGTTCAGAAATTCAGAAAATGCACCTGCCGCTTGTACGCCCGGCGCGTGTGTAGTATCATCGTATTATCGACGGATTCTAGCACAAATCGGCAGCTTCGTCATCTGCCTTTTCACGGGAGGAGCCCATCATGCAGGTCTATCTGAGTGAACACATCGCGCCGTCGGCGTATGCCCGGCTTGCGCGCCATTTTGAGATCGTGGACAATTTCGACCACCCCGAGCAGCTCGCCGCCATGATCATCCGCCGCGCGGCCGTGCCGCGCTCGGTCATCGAGCGCGCGCCGAACCTGAAGGTCATTGCCATGCACGGTGTCAGCCGCGACACGATCGACACCGCGGCCGCCGCCGAGTACGGCGTGCCGGTGCCGAATGTGCCTGGCCTCGGCGCGCCGGCCGTCGCGGAGCTGGCCGTGGCGCAGCTGCTGGCGCTCAACCGGCAGCTGAAGTTTGTCAACAACGGCCTGTGCGCCGGCCGCTTCGACCACTTCGGCGCGGAGGAGTTCGTCTGCCACGAGATGACCGGCCGCACGCTCGGCCTCGTCGGCACGGGCAACATCGCCCACCGCGTGGCGGACATCCTGCGCGCGGCCTTCGACGTGCGCGTCCTGTGCTGGAATCCGCGCCGCACGGCCGCCGAGTGCGCCGCCTGGGGCTATGAACAGGTCAACACCCTGCCGGAGCTCTTCCGCCGCTCGGACTTCGTGAACGTGAGCATCACGCTCTGCGATGCCACGCGCGACCTCATCAACGCGCCGGTGTTCGCCGCGGCGAATCCGGACCTGCTGCTCGTCAGCACCTCGCGCGGCGGCATCGTCAACGAGCACGATCTCTATGTCGCCCTCACCACGGGGCAGATCCGCGCCGCGGCGAGCGACGTGTTCGTGCACGAGCCCCCGGCGTGTGATGACCCGCTCATCCATCTGGATAACTTCATCGCGACCTTCCACATCGGCGGCAGCACCTACGAGTCGCTCGAGCGCGTGAGCAACCGCGCCGTGGACTATGTGTTCGCGTACACCGGTGTGCCGGAGCAGAAGGAAGCCATAGGATCCTGACGGGGTCTCCCCGGTGTAAGGGCCGCGGCAGAAAGCCCCGGAGCATTTCTGCTCCGGGGCGGCTGCAAACCAGATCAGTCGATTGGCATGGTCAGGGAGTTTGCGATCTCCTGCACGATTTCCTGTGCTTCGTACTCCTTGCAGATGCCGAGAATTTTCGCAGTCAGTTCCAGAGCGCCATACAACATAGTCCGTTTACCCCTTTCGTCAGATTTCCAATGCCGCCGCACACATTCGGCGACACCGGATGGTTGATATTACCGGTTACAAAGCTAGAATACACGAAAAACAGATAAAACGCAACGGACAAATAACGAAGAATGTAACGTTTAGCTAAAATTCGCAACCATTTGTCATTTTTCCCGTACCACCGGCGGCTGCAGCCGTTTTCTGTGCGCTTCGATGCTGCGGGCTGTGTAGGGCACGCGGGAAGCATCCGTTTTTCCGACAAAAAAATCCCGGAGCTTCGGCTCCGGGATTTTCTATGCTGTTTTTACATGGCGAGCCAGTTCGGCAGCGCATCGGAGATCGCATCAACGATCGCCTTCGCCTTATCTTCGCCGCACTTGCCGAGGATATCGGAAGCGATGCCAAGACCAGTCTGAATAAGACCCATGTTACTTTACCCCTTTCATCAGATTTCCAACGCCGTCCCACACAATAGACGACATCGGATGGTTGGTATTGCCGGTTACAAGATGTATTATAGCAAAAAACGGTCAAAACGCAACGGACACATATGCCATATGTGTAACGTTTTGAACGAAATTGTTAAGATTAGCAGCGCAGATTTGTTTTCAAATGCAATATTTGTTGCATAGTCTGACAGTTCGACACCGGTATGGGTAAAACTGCACTGGTTGTTCGTTTTCGCGGGTGAAATCGGCGTTATGGAAACCACTTTTCCACATTGCCAACAGACTTATCAACATAAATACGGCGCAATTAACGATGTTATGTAAACGAGCCGCCGCTTTCTGGCCTGCATTCCACCCCTCATGCGACCGTTCTCCACCCGGGCACACGCGTCCGCCGCTGCCGCACATTTCTGCCCGGTCGTGCCGCCCGCAGTGCGCAAAAAGCCCCGGGAGCGTTGGCTCCCGGGGCGGGGTTTTGCGGTTTGACTGCACCGGCTCACTGGCCGATGAGCTGGCAGTAGCGCATGATGATGGCCGAAGCCTGCGCGCGCGTGGCGCTGCCCTGCGGGGCGAGGTAGGACACGCCGCCGGATCCCATGCCGGAGATCAGGCCGTTGCCCACGGCCCACGACATGGCGGCATAGGCCCAGTTGGCGACGCTGCCGGCGTCGGGGAAGGTGTCGAGCGAGGCGGCGTTGCCGGTGAATTCCGGTGCGAACTCGGCCGTGTAGCCGTAGAGGATGACAGCCATCTGTTCGCGGGTGATGACGTCGTTGGGTGCGAACGTGGTCTCACTCGTGCCGGAGACGACGTTGTTGAAGTATGCCCAGGCGACGGCGTCGTAGTACCACGCGCCGGGCGCGACGTCGGTGAACGGCAGGTAGTAGCGCGAGTAATCGGTCTTATCGCCGGAGAGGTTATAGAGGATCTGCACGATCTGGGCGCGCGAGCAGTTCATGCCCGGGGAGAACGTGCCCGCGCCGGTGCCGACCATGAGGCTGCGGCGCACGCAGTAGTCGATGCCCTCGTGCGACCAGTCGTTCGGGCCGGCCACGTCCGAGAAACCGTAGCTCGGGCAGCTCGGGCCGCCGGGGCAGACACTGCTGCCGCCGGTGGCGGGGATGATCTCGTTTTTGGTCTGGCCGCAGACGGTGCAGGTGTAGGTGCGCACGCCGGGGGTGGTCTCGGTCGGCGCGATGGTCACGGTGCCGTTGTCCCAGGTGTGAGTGTGTGCGCCGGTCGCGGGGATGGTCTCGGTCCGGGTCGCGCCGCAGACGGTGCAGGTGTAGGTGCGCCGGGGGTGGTCTCGGTCGGCTCGGTGGTCACGGTGCCGCTGTCCCACTTGTGGCCGAGCGCGGGCTTGGGGTTGCGCTTTTCGGTCGCGCCGCAGCCGCTGCAGGTATAGAGGTCATAGCCGTCCGCCGTGCAGGTGGGCGCGACGTTCTTGGTGAACTGATAGTCGTGCGCGCCCGTGGCGGGGATGGTCTCGGTCTGGGTCGCGCCGCAGACGGCGCAGGTGAACGTGCGCACGCCGGGGGTGGTCTCGGTCGGCTCCGTGGTCACGGTGCCGTTGTCCCAGGTGTGCGCGCCGGTGGCGGGGATCTCCTTGGTCGAGACGACCTCACCGCAGTTGGAGCAGATGGTGTCGACGCGGCCGGCCTCGCCGCAGGTGGCGGGCACGGTGTTTTCCGTCGTGCCGTAGCCGGTGTGCAGGCACGCGCCCTTGCTGCTGACGGTGTAGCCCTGCCACTTGCCGTCCGCGTCGAGCGTCCAGCCGTAGACCGGGTCGGGGTTATAGTGGATGGTGACGATCGCGGGCTCAAAGCTGTGCGCTTCCGAGTTGCCCGGCTCGACCGCCGGGGCCGCGCCGTAGCAGCGCACGTCCTTCAGCGCGGTGCAGCCGGTGAACGCATTGTGGCCGACGCTCGTCACGGTGCCGGGCAGCTTCATGTCGGCCAGCGCGGTGCAGCCGCGGAAGCAGTCCTCGGGAATGGCGGTCACGCCCGCAGGGATGGTCACATCCGTCAGCGCGGTGCAGCCGGTGAAGGCGGCCTTGTCAATGGTGGTCACCGTCTCGGGGATGGGCGCTGCGGTGAGCGCCTTGCAGCTTTCAAACGCGAGATCGCCGATGGCGGTCACGGTGCCGGCGTATTTGACGTTCAGCAGCTTCGTGCAGTCGGCGAAGCACTTGCCGGGCACGGCCGTGATGGCGGCGGGCAGAGTGGTGTTCGTGAGGCTGGCGCAGGTGTCAAATGCGCCGCGGCCGAGGCTCTGCAGCCCGTTGGGCAGCGTGACGGCGGTGAGCCCGTCGCCCGCGAGACCGAAGTCACCGATCTCGGTCACGCCCTTAGGGATGGACAGGCCCGTGAGCTTGGAGCACATGGCGATGCCGTAGCGGCCGATGCTCGTCACGGAGCCGGGCAGCGTGACCTGCGTGGCGGCCGGCAGGAAGAACAGGGCATAGTCGCCTACGTTCGTGACGCCGTCTTTGATGACGACCTTTTTCAGCTCGCCCTCCAGTTTGAAGTTGCCGAAGCTCGTGAGCATGCCGAGCGCGTCATAGTTCCACCACGGCGCGAGGTTGCCGTGGGGGAAGTCAAAGTTGGGCATGGCGCCGGTGCCGGAGATGGTCAGCGTCTTGCCGCTGAAAACACCGGTGGAGACCTCCCAGTGCAGGCAGTTGTTCTCGCCGAAGTCGCCCGAGGTGGCCGCGGTCGTAAAACTGCTGATGATGGCATCCGTGTCGAGATCCGGGATCTCAAACTCCTCCTTGAGCTGCTCGATCTTCTCCTTGATGAGCTTCTCGGCGATCTCCTTTTTCAGATCGTCGAGTCTGCTTGCCGATGCGTTCACGGTCAGGCCGGAGAACAGTCCCACGACCAGAACCAGACACAGTGCCAGCGAGAGCACGCGTTTTTTCATCGTTTCTTCCTCCTTTTTTGTGATGCGTGTGTACAACCGTAATACCTGTCTGTCGAAAATATACCATATAAGCGGGAAAGTGTGCAATGGGGATTTCCAGAAAAAACGTTTTGATCGTTACATTTTGTTGCGTTTGCGTAAATAAAATGTGCATTTTTTCGCGCCCATGCGCGCACGACCCGTTGCAAAAGCGGGGCGCGTCCTGTATACTGATTGTGTAGACTCTGTTACCAGTTCGTCTATTCCAGGAGGGAGGAACCATATGAAAAAACGAGTGTTGTCGCTGCTGCTGTGCTTTGTGCTCGCGGCCGGATTGCTGAGCGTGTGCGCCCCGCCGGCGCAGGCGGGCACGATCGCGGGCGTGGTCGACCAGTTTCTCAAGCAGCCGGATCAGATCAAAAAGCTCTTCGGCAACGAGGTCGCGCATGGCGACTGCGGCCCTGCCGGGAACGAGGGCAGTGTACATTATAAAATCTACGAAGTCACGAACCCCACCGTCGTGCAGGACAACCCCGCCCTGCAGCAGATCTGGCAGGAGCACGACTACCGCGAGGACGCGCAGTATTACGGCGTGTATATCTTCGGCGACGGCCCGATGGCGGACTACGCGGTCAAGGGTCAGAAAGCCCCGTGGATGGGCAACGTGACGGTCACGGAGTATAACGACAAGGGGCAGAAGCTCGGCACGACCGTCGTGGAAAACCTCGGCGAGGAGTATCTGGCTCTGGCCTACATCGCCGGTGCGACCACCGAGGAGTGGGATGGGAAAAAACAGTCGTTCACCGGCGTCACGAATGTCGGCGACCGCGCCTTCAAGGACTGCCAGTACCTGACGTGCATGTTCCTCGACGACGGCATCACCACCATCGGCGATCGTGCGTTTTATGCGGACGAGTACCTCTCGGCCATCAACATGCCGCGCAATCTCGAGCTCATCGATCAGTACGCCTTCTACGGCTGCGACACGCTCACCTTCGTGCGCGCGGGCGCCTGCAGCCGCCTGCGCCGCATCGAGGATCACGCGTTTTACAGCTGCACCATGCTCGCCGAGCTGCGCCTGCCGAACGGCTTGACGTATATCGGCCCGTGGGCCTTCGCGTGGGACCGCATCCTCGGTCAGGAGGACACGACGCTCGGCCTGCCGTCGAGCCTGCAGGTCATCGGCACGGGCGCGTTCGCGTTTGTCAACCACCACAAGAACCTCAACATTCCGGCCAACGTCACGAGCATCGGTGACTACGCGTTCATGTGCGATTACTATATGAACAACCTCACCTTCAGCCCCGGCGACAAGCCCCTCACGATCGGCAAGGCCGCGTTCTTCGGCGACAACCATATGAAGACCGTCGACCTCTCCAACCGCGTCGCGCAGATCGACAAGTGCGCCTTTGCCGGCTGCGAGATGCTCGAGGAGGTCTATTTCGGCGACAAGATCGACACGATCCAGGGCCGTGCCTTCACGAGCCTGGATAATGCCATGAAGATCCTCGTCGAGGGCGTGCTCAACGGCATTCTCCGTCCGGACGACACCGACCAGAACGCCGATCAGGCCGGTGACATCAGCACGGCCTTCAATATGATCGCAAAGATCACGAAGCTCAAGCGCGCCGTCTTCAAAAATGACCCCGCCAAGAGCATCTACGGCGCGGCGGATTCCAACCGCTCCTTCCCGGATGACTGCGTGGTCTATTACACGCAGGGCAGCTACACCTGGGCCGCCGAGCTCAAGGACGACGGCACGTGGCAGGGCTACAAGACCGGTCTCTGGCACGGCGACCACATTGCCCAGTTCGCCGACACGGTCGTCGACCCCACCTGCACGAAGCAGGGCTATACGCACCACGTCTGCACGGTGAAGGGCTGCACCTATGCCCCCGTGGACGACACCTATGTCGCTGCCACCGACCACACCTGGGTCAAGACGCAGACGAACCCGCCCGCCTGCACCGAGCAGGGCACGGCGTTTTACAAGTGCTCTGCCTGCGGCGCGACCCGCACCGAGAAGATCGCCGCGCTCGGCCATGACCTGAGCCGCTGTGACCTCCTCCCGGACGCCACCTGCACGCAGCCCGGCCGCGCCGTCGGCACCTGCCCGCGCTGCGGCGTGAAGATCGATGAGGTCATCCCCGCCAAGGGCCATGACTACAGCTATAAGTCCGCCTCCAGCATCGAGCCGACCTGCACCGAGTCCGGCCACTATCAGGGCACCTGCCCGCGCTGCAATCAGGATTATAACGACATCATCCCCGCCCTCGGCCACGACTGGGGCGAGTGGGTCGTCGCGCAGGAGCCGACGTACACGACCACCGGCTACCGCTATCACATCTGCGCGCGCTGCAACACGCGCGTGGGCGAGGACATCCCGAAGCTGCACGAGCATGTGTGGGATGCCGGCGTCGTGACGCAAAAACCCACCGCGACGGAGCCCGGCGTCAAGACCTTCACCTGCACCGTCTGCGGTGCGACCAAAACGGAGTCCATCCCCGCCACCGGCGTGCCGTCTGTCTGCCCCGGCGGTCCGACCTGCCCGGGCTACGCCTTCCGCGACATGCCCGTGCCCACCGATTGGGCGCATGAGGGCCTGGATTATTGTATCTATCATGGCTATATTGCAGGCACCTCGGCCAGCACCGTCGCGCCGAACGGCGTGTGCACGCGCGCCCAGCTCGTGAGCATCCTCTACCGCATACAGGGCGAGCCCACGACCGTCGCTGGCTATGAGCTGGCCAAGCTCCGCGCCCCGTTTGACGATGTGCCGCGCGGCCAGTGGTATACCGACGCCATCTGGTGGGCAAAGCTCACGGGCGTTGTCTCCGGCACGAGCGCCACGACCTTTGACCCCAGCGGGGAGATCACGCGCGAGCAGCTCGCCGTCATCCTCTATAACTACACGAAGCAGTTCGCGCCCGGCAGCCTCACGGCGACCGGCTCGCTCGCCGGCTTCCCGGATGCGGGCAGCGTCCTGCCATTGGGCCGTGCCGGAGAGCTGCTGCCCCGGCTCTAAACCGGCATATTCCGCATCGGCGTAGACCTCCGCCTTGGCCGCCGAGCCGGAGAGGCGGATGG
>OLWH01000734.1_pt1 | contig 14322 bp, 10 predicted proteins | sample 1673381 | NCBI WGS metagenome assembly OLWH01 (sample SAMEA103958110, study PRJEB25191) | human gut metagenome | reverse complement strand
CCGTCGGTGACGCGTAAGTCGACGATCTCCGCCTGCCGCAGCAGCAGATTTTCCTGCGTTTCGAGCGTGTGCTTCATCACGCTCTGGTAGCGCCGCCGGTCGGCCTGCGCGCGCAGCGACCAGACGGCGGGGCCCTTGCCGCGGTTGAGCATGCGGTATTGAATGCAGGCTAAGTCAGCCGCCCTTGCCATCTCGCCGCCGAGGGCGTCGAGCTCGCGCACGAGATGGCCCTTGCCCGTGCCGCCAATGGCGGGGTTGCAGGGCATGTTGCCCACCGCGTCTAAGTTGATGGTAAAGCACACCGTTTTCATGCCGAGGCGCGCACAGGCAAGAGATGCCTCGATGCCCGCATGTCCCGCGCCGATGACGGCGACATCGTAGCTTCCGGCAGAAAATTCACGCATAGCCTCAGCCCCTTTCCAGTGTGATGACCGCCACCTGCGGCCTGTTCAGAATGCGCGGGATGACGCGCGGCGAGTTTCCGAGCCCGCGGTTGACGAAGACGGATGCGCCGTTGTCTGAATAAAAGCCCGCCGTGTGCGTGGGGAAGAGGTTCCTCTGCGTGCCGAACACCCCGCCCACGAACGGAAATCTCCAGATGCCGCCGTGGCCGTGACCGGAGATCGTTAAGTCTGCACCGAGGAGACTGTATTCCCGCGCAAAGCGGTCGTTGCGGTGCGCGAGCAGCATCCAGAAGGGGTCGCCGCAGGCGGCGTAGACCTCCTGCGCAAGCTCGTACGGCGTTTCCTGATCGGCGTAGCCGTTCGGATCGTCGATGCCCGCGAGGACGATACTGTCGCCGTTTCGCGTGAGCGGTACGAATTCGTTCGAGAGCACCGTCACGCCGGATTCCCGCAGTGTGCGCTTGATCTCCTCCACGACCTTTGTGCCGTGACCCCACTCGTGGTTGCCCGTGACGTAATACGTCGGTGCGATGGCCGAGAGCGCCGCGCCGACCTCGCCAGCGTAGATGGTCGGGTTCTCGGTCTTGCGGTCGACTAAGTCGCCCGTCACGAAGATATACTCCGGATGCGCGGCCTTGACCGCACTGTACAGGCGCTCGTTGCCCTTGCCGAAGTATTTGCCATGCAGATCGCTGAGCTGCACGATGCGGCAGCCGTCAAAGCCCGCAGGCAGCGCGCCTGAGGTGAATGTCGCCTCGTCGGTCTCGATGCTGCGGTTGCCCCAGTAGAGGTAAATGCCGAACAGCACGATCAAAATGAGCAGGTTGCGCCAGAAATGATGTTTTCTTCTTTGTCTCGCCATGGGAACTCCAATCTATAAGGAGGCTATAAGCCAAAAAGCCTCGCAGAGTTGCGTGCCGCGCACGGCACGCAATCAATTCAAATCCGTTTTCTGCCGCGACACGTGCGCCCTCCAGAGGGGCTTCTCTTGCCCGCTGCGGGGCAATTCACCTTCTGGCAGAAAACACTTTGCGCGGAGCGGAAAACGGTGAAGCGCCGTCTGTGACGGAAACAGCAAGCCGTTTTCGAGGAAGCGGCACGATTGGCGCGCCTGAAAGGGCGCGGGAATCGTAATGCCGCGACGGTGCAATGTCGCAGCCGCCCTGCGGGTGGCAAGGCACGAAGCGCAGCGAATTCTCCTCGAAAAAGCGGCATGCCGCTTTTTCGACAATAGTAAGGGGCGGCTTTTGCCGCCCCTTATTGTAGCACACCGTCCCGCCTTGAAACAAGGGATTTTATTCCGCGCTCTTGAGACTCTCGACCATGTCGATCTTCTTCATCCTGAAGTGCGCGAGCACGTTGACGAGCAGCGAGAACAGCGCCGTCAGGATCGCCGCGTACACGTAGGCCGACGGCGCGGTCTGCCGCCCGAACATCATGAGGTCAATTTCCGTCGAGCGCACAAGGTAAATGTGCAGCCAGTGACCCATAAAGCAGCCGAGCAGGATGCCGAACAGCGTGAGCACGATGTTCTCGCGATACACATAGGCCGAGACCTCGCCGTCGTAAAAGCCCAGCAGCTTGATCGTCGCGAGCTCGCGCTGGCGCTCAGTGATGTTGATGTTCGAAAGGTTGAAGAGCACGACCATCGCCAGCGCCGCCGCCGCCAGAATGATGATGACCACAACGAAGTCCACGCGCTCCATGCTGTGCATGTAGGTATCCTGCGTGTCGCGCATGCGCGAGGTCGTCGCCACGCCGCTCATGTCGAGCAGCTTTTCAAAAATGGCGTTGCAGGTGTCGGTATCGTCGCTCGTGAAGTTCAGAAGGTAGGCGTTCGGCTCGCCGTCGGCGTGGAGCGCATTTTCATAGTAGCCGGGCGTCATATAGATGAAGTGGCCCGTATAGTGCTCGTAGATGCCCGCGACCGTCACATCGCCGCGCACGTCGCCGTCGAGGAAGAAGGTGTCGCCCACCGAGACATTCAAAAGCTCGGAGAGCTTCTGGTCGATGTATACGCCCTCATCGCCCATTGTGATGGGATCTCCGCTCTTGTAGTCAAAAAGGTCCACGACCTTGCCGATCTCGTCGGAGGCCATCACCTCGACATAGGCGGTGGTTGAATAGGAGGGGGTGACCACCGTGGCGGACGAGGCCGCACAGGGGATGTAGTTCACAACGCGGGAGTCGCCTGCAAGGAAGTCCTCCACCGCCGCGCGCTCCTCGGGCAGGGCGTTGTCGGCAAGCGTCACCTGTGCCGAGTAGTGGAACAGCTCGTCATACTGGCGCGACATCGTAAAGAGCAGGGAAGACCTCATGCCAAAGCCCGCGATGATGAGCGCCGTGCAGCCGCCGATGCCGATGACCGTCATCCAGAAGCGCTTCTGATAGCGGAAGAGGTTGCGCGCCGTGACCTTGTGGATGAACGACATACGTCTCCACAGGGGCTTGATGTACTCAAGGAACACGCGCTTGCCCGCCTTCGGCGTGCGGGGGCGCATCAGGCTCGCAGGCGTTTCGCGCAGCGTGGCAAGGCAGGCCCAGAGCGTCGCGACTGTCGTGCAGGCGACCGCCGCAAGCACGGAAAAGAGCGAAATATCCGTGTAGGCGTGCAGTTCGATATCCGGCATCTGATACATGATCTGATAGGCCGTGAAGATCATCTTCGGGAACAGGATATAGCCGATGACAAGGCCCAGAACGCCGCCGACAAGGCTCGGCAGCAGCCCGTAGCCGATGTACTTCCGTGAGATCGAAAGGCGGCTGTAACCGAGCGCCTTGAGCGCGCCGATCTGCACACGCTGCTCTTCGACCATGCGCGTCATCGTCGTCAGGCACACGAGCGCCGCGACGAGGAAAAAGATGATCGGCAGCACGCTCGCGAGGTTCGCCATGCGGTCGGCGTCCTGGCCGAAGCCCGTGTAGCCGGGGTTGTAGCTGCGGCTGAAGATGTACCACTCGCAGCTGTCGATATCCGCGACCTTGCGGCGCGCGTCGGTGATCTTTTCCTGCGCGTCGGCGATCTTCTCGTCGGCCTCCGCCTTGCCGTCCGCGTATTCGCGCAGGCCCTTGCGGTAGTCGCGCTCGCCGTCTGTCAGCTCGGTGTAGGCGTCCGAGAGCTCCTTGACGCCGTCGGCGTACTGCTCTTCGCCGTCGTAGTAGTCCTTCCAGCCGTCGTCGAGCTTTTTGCGCGCGTCGGCAAGCTCCTGCTTCGCGTCCGCGAGCTGCGCGGGCGCGTCGTTGAGCTGCGCTTTTGCGTCGTTTAGCTGCTTTTTGGCGTCAAGCAGCTCTTTTCTGCCCGCGTCGAGCTCGGCCGCGCCGCTGTAATACTCGCTCCAGCCGTTGTCCAGTTCCCGCTTGTTTGCGGCGATGCTGCTCGCGCTGACGCTTTGCAGCTGGGCAAGCTGCTGGGTAAGCTCCGCTTTTTTCGCCTGCGCCTCGGCAATGCCGGCCTCGAGCTTCTGCTTTGTGCCTTGCAGCTTCGCAAGCTGCGCCTGGTACGCCGCGAGTTCCTCTTCCGACATTTCCTCGGTGGGCTTCTGCTCAAGCGCTGAAAGGGTACCATTGACCTCAGTGAGCTGTGCCTGCATCTTGTCGATCGTGCCCTGCGCCTGCGCGATGCCGCCTTCAAGCTGCGCGCGCATACCGCCCAGCGCGGCGTCCGTCGCAGCGATGGCTGCGCTGTCGCCGCGGCCGAGATCGTCGAGCAGCTTCCCCGGCGCGCCCGCATAAGGAGAGCCTGTGCCCGCGAGCGCGTCCGTCACAGTCTTGGCCAGCGAATTGAGCTGCTGCTGGCCGCTTTCCAGTTTGCTCCTGCCTGCGGCAAGCTCTTTTTCGCCGCTCTCAAGCTCCTTGACGCCGTCCTCGTACTGGGCGAGGCCGTCTTCATACTCTGCCCTGCCCTTTTCGTACTCGTCCAGCGCGTCTTCGTACTCTTCCATGCCGTTGAGGTATTGCATTTCGCCGTCGTCGAGCTCGATCTTTGCATCGTCCAGCTCCGCGCGTGCGTCCTTCAATTCCTGTTGGCCGTCGTAGTAATCCTTCCAGCCGTCGTCGAGCTTTTTGCGCGCGTCGCTCAGTTCTTTTTGCGCGTCGCCGAGCTTTTTGTCGGCCTCGGCCTTCGCGTCGTCCAGTTCTTTCTGTGCATCGTCGAGCTTTTCCGTCGCCTCGTCGACAAGATCGTCGTGCCGCAGCTGAGAGCGTGCGTCGCCGAACGGCTCCAGCTCGTCGATGACGGCGTCGATATAGTCGTCATAGTCGCTGTAAAACGCGGTCATCTCCGCTGCGCCGGAGACGCGCACATAGGCCGCCGTGTAGTAGTCGAGCGTGAACGCCTCGCGCGGCAGGTACAGATACGCCTTGACCGTGCCGCTGCCGAGTGTCGACGTGCCGCGCTCCACCGCGAGATACACCGGCGAGCGCACCGTGCCGACGACCGTATACGTGTCCTGCGCGAGCGCGTCGGAGAGATCGTCCCTCGGCGTCAGGGTGATGCGATCTCCAAGCGCGATGTTCATCAGCGAGAGCATGTTTTCCTCCACCACGCACTCGTCCGCGCGCTCGGGCATGCGCCCGTCGCGCAGCAGCACCTCGTTGATGCCGCGGCCCGTGAGGGAGAGGACCTTGACCACCGCGTCGAGTGAATCGGACGAGGCGAACGCGTCGATGACGTATTCGCCCTCGGCGTCCTCGACCTTGTCCTGTGCTCGAAGAGAGGTAATGTCGTCGTCGGTCAGGCCGAGCGTTGAAAGCACTTGAATGTCCGCCAGATGCAGCGAATCGAGATAGTCGTCGCCCGTGCGCTTCATGTCCGGCGCGGTCGCCTTGAGACCGGAGAGAAACGCGACCGATAGCGCGACCAGGATCATAATGGAGAAAAAGCGGCTGCGCGTGTGCTGGATCTCGCGCCAGAAGTCCTTCTGCATGGCGTTTTTCATCGCGCCGCCCCCTTTCGTTCCGATTTCTTCGTTACCATTCGATCAGTTCCACGCTGGTCGGATGCTCATTGCACTGCATACTCTCCACCGTGCCGTTTTTGATGTGGATGACGCGGTCGGCCATCGGCGTGATGGCGCTGTTGTGCGTGATGACCACGACCGTCACACCCTTTTCCCGGCAGGTATCCTGCAAAAGCTTGAGGATCTGCTTGCCGGTCACATAGTCGAGCGCGCCGGTCGGCTCGTCGCAGAGCAGGAGCTTCGGATTTTTCGCCAGCGCGCGGGCGATGGCGACGCGCTGCTGCTCGCCGCCGGAGAGCTGACCGGGGAAGTTGTTCGCGCGCGCGGACAGGCCGACTTCGTTTAAGACCGTCGCTGCGTCGAGCGGGTCTTTACAGATCTGCGCCGCGAGCTCGACGTTTTCAAGCGCCGTCAGGTTGCCGACGAGGTTATAGAACTGGAAGACAAAGCCGATGTCGTGGCGGCGATAGGTCGTGAGCTGTCGGGCGTTGAAGCCGCTCACAAGCGTCCCATCAACCGTGATGGTGCCGCCCGAGCAGGCGTCCATGCCGCCGAGCATGTTTAAAACTGTCGTCTTTCCCGCGCCCGAGGGGCCGACGATGACGCAGAATTCACCCTTTTCGATCGTAAAGCTGATGTGGTCCACCGCGCGAATTTCGATCTCTCCGCTGTGGTAGACCTTGGAAACATCCTCAAATGTGACGAAAGCCGCCATAGTCCGACTCCTCCGTTTCAAATATCATTTCTATTTTATTATAAGTGGAAAATAACGGAAATGCAAGTGTAGATATAGCAACTTGCATGAAAAAGCCGCTAATTTTTTGGGCAAAGCCATGAGAGCTGACGATTGAAATTTGCCTTTTCCGCGCTTATAATACAAACTGAAGTAAATGAAGGAAAGGAGCGTGAAAACGAATATGTTTGAGAACTTCATCAAGCAGGATGTTGACGACATGATCTTCGGCAGCACCAAGCAGATCATCAGCGAGCGCTGAGATCCGTTGTATCGACCACGCGAAAGCGTGGCTTTTTTGTTTTTATCGCCGGAAAGGCGAAAAAAGGCCGCTTCCACGGGAATTTTCGTCCCGAGAGGCGGATTTTTCTTGCCTTTGCACGGTGTGTGTGATATACTTTTTCGGCTAATGAAGGATAAAAGTAAGGAGAGAGAACGCCATGGCTGTGATCGAATACGATTCCTACAAGCAGAAGCTGCTTGCGATGGACGAAACATTTGAAAACCTCTTCAAGGCGCTGGAGATCGAGCAGGCCCGTCAGGAGCTGAACCGCCTCGAGCTCGAGGCGCACGAGGACGGCTTCTGGAACGATCTGGAGCGCTCGCAGAAAAACCAGATGCGCTCCAAGCAGCTGCACAATAAAATTCACCGTTACGAAAAGCTCGTTTCCACGCGCGACGATCTGCTCGCGCTGATCGACATGGGAACGGAGATGGACGACGCGAGCCTGCTGCCCGAGCTCGAAGAGGGCTACAAAAAGCTCGAAGCCGATGTGGAACAGGCGCGACTCACGACGCTCCTTTCCGGCGAATACGACAACTGCAACGCGATTCTGACCTTCCACGCCGGCGCGGGCGGCACCGAGGCGCAGGACTGGGCGCAGATGCTCTACCGCATGTATATGCAGTGGGCGAACAAGCACGGCTTTGAATTCGAGATGCTCGACTATCTCGACGGCGACGAGGCCGGTCTCAAGAGCGCGACGGTCATGGTCAAGGGTGAGAACGCCTACGGCTATCTGAAGGGCGAAAACGGCGTGCACCGCTTAGTGCGCGTTTCCCCGTTCGACGCGAACGCCCGCCGCCAGACGAGCTTTGCAGCCCTCGAGGTCATGCCTGAGCTGCCCGACGATATTGAGGTCGAAATTCGTCCCGAGGATATTGAAATGCAGGTCTACCGCGCGTCCGGCGCCGGCGGCCAGCACGTCAACAAGACGAGCTCTGCCGTGCGCCTCATCCACAAGCCGACGGGCATCGTCGTTTCGTGTCAGGAGGAGCGCTCCCAGCTCCAGAACCGCGCCAAGTGTATGGCGATGCTCGCGAGCAAGCTCTACGAGGCTGAGCGCGAGCGCGTGGAGGGTGCGATCACGAGCGAGCGCCGCGCGCAGGTCGGCAGCGGCATGCGCAACGAGCGCATCCGCACCTATAATTTCCCGCAAAACCGCGTGACTGACCACCGCCTGACGGGCGAGAACAAGAATTTCAACATCGACGCCGTGATGAACGGCGATTTAGACCCCATCATCGACGCGCTCACGATGCAGGAGCAGGCCGAAAAGCTGCGCGAGAGCACCGAGGGCTAAGAAAGAAGAGAGAACATTGGAGACAAAATGGTTTACCCTCCGCACGGTGGAGGATAAAGAGAGCATCGCGCAGGCGGCGGACATTCTGCGCCGCGGCGGGCTTCTGGCCATCCCGACGGAGACGGTCTACGGCCTTGGCGCGGACGGCCTGGACGAGACCGCCGTGCTGCACATTTTCGAGGCCAAGGGCCGCCCGCAGGACAACCCGCTCATCCTGCACATTCCGGACGCAAGCTGGCTTACGCGCTATTGCGAGGATGTACCGGACGCGGCCTACAAGCTGGCCGAGCGCTTCTGGCCCGGCCCACTGACGATGATCTTAAAGAAAAAGCCCTGCGTGCCGCTGCGCACGACCGGCGGGCTCGAGACCGTCGGCATGAGATGTCCCGACCATGCGGTCACGCGCGCCATCATCGAAGCATCCGGCGTGCCGGTCGCCGCGCCGAGCGCGAACACCTCGGGCCGCCCGAGCTGCACAACGGCAGAGCACGTGCGCGAGGACATGTGGGGCAAGATCGACGGTATCGTCGACGGCGGCCCCTGTCAGGTGGGCGTGGAGTCGACGATCATTGACCTGACGGTCACGCCGCCGCAGCTGCTGCGCCCGGGCGGGCTGCCGCTCGAGAGCCTGCGCGATGCGCTGGGCGAGGTGACGGTCGACAAGGCCGTGACGCAGAAGATGAATGACGGCGAAAAGCCGCGCGCCCCGGGCATGAAGTACCGCCACTATGCGCCTAAGGCCCCCGTCACGGTCGTGACCGGCGGAGCGAAGGCGAGCGCGCGCTATCTGCTCACACACGCGGGCGAGAAGTCCGGCATCATCTGCTTTGACGAGTTCACGCGGCTCTTCGACGGGCACATCGTCCACCCCCTCGGTGCGAGCGACGATAAGCGCGCGCAGGCGCAGCACGTCTTCGACGCGCTGCGGACGTTCGACGAGACGAATGTGGGCGAGATCTGGGCACAGTGTCCGGACAGTAAAGGCCTTGGCCTTGCCATCGGCAACCGTCTCAAAAAGGCCGCGGGCTTCCATGTGGAGGACGCGGACGACGGCAAGATCGTCATCGGCATCACCGGCGGCACGGGCGCAGGGAAGACGAGCCTTCTGCGCGCGCTTGAAAGAAAGGGCGCATGCGTGCTCGACTGCGACGCGGTCTATCACGAGATGTTAAAAGATGACGAGCCGCTGCTGCGCGCGCTGCGCGAGGCGTTCGGCGATGTCATTTTTCGGCAGGACGGCAGCGTGGACATCCATGCCATCGGCCTGATCGTCTTCAAGGACAGAAAAAAGCTCGCCGAGCTCGACGCCATCGTGCACGAGCACATCCCGCGCGCGCTGGCGCAGAAAATGGCGGCGACGAACGCGGAGATCATCGGCCTCGATGCTATCAAGCTCATCGAGAGCGGCCTTGGCGCGATCTGCGACGCGACCGTCGCCGTAACGGCGCCTGAAGAGGTGCGGGTCAAGCGCATCATGGCGCGCGACAGCATCACCGAGGAGTATGCAAGGTCGCGCATCGCGGCACAGAAGGACGCGGACTATTTCCGCGCGCAGTGCGATTATGAATTTGTGAACGATCTGCCGACCGCTGAAAAGGCGGAACACGCGGCAGAGGTCTATATCAACACGATCATCAACAATTTGAAGGAGGAAACTGAGAGATGAGTGAAAAGAACAAGCTCGCTGAAAAACTGCTCTACGCCCCCAAGAATGGCTATGACCGCCTGAGCGCAGAGGATGAAAAAGCGATGGAGGCCTATTGCGAGGACTACAAGAAGTTCCTCAACAACGGCAAGACCGAGCGCCTTTGCGTGGAGTACTGCATCGAGCTGGCGGAAAAGAAGGGCTTCAAGGCCTACGAAGCGGGTATGAAGCTGAGCGCCGGCGACAAGGTCTACTTCAATAACCGCGGCAAGGGCATCATGCTCGCTGTCATCGGCAGCGAAGACCTGAGCCACGGTGCGAACATCGGCGCGGCGCACACCGACTCCCCGCGCCTCGACTTAAAGCCCCGCCCGCTTTACGAGGAGGCCGAGATGGCCTACTTCAAGACCCACCACTACGGCGGCATCCGCAAGTACCAGTGGGTGACGATCCCCCTCGAGCTGCACGGCGTCGTCGTGCTGCGCGACGGTTCGAAGGTCGACGTCCACATCGGCGGCAAGGAGGACGATCCCCAGTTCATCATCAACGACCTTTTACCGCACCTTGGCCGCGAGCAGGGCAAAAAGCCGCTCAACGAGGCCATCCCGAGCGAGAGCTTGAACGTACTGCTCGGCGGAAAGCCGTTTGAAGATAAGGACTGCTCCGACCGTTTCAAGCTCGGCGTTCTCCAGTATTTGAACGCGCAGTACGGCATTACGGAGGAGGACTTCATCTCCGCCGAGCTCGAAGTCGTCCCCGCCGGCAAGGCGCGCGACATCGGCTTTGACCGCAGCTTCATCGCGTCCTACGGTCACGACGACCGCGTCTGCGCGTATGCAGAGCTTGCAGGTATTTTTGACGCTGTGTCCCCGAAGAAGACCGCGGTCTGCATCTTCGCGGACAAGGAGGAGATCGGCTCCGAGGGCGTGTCCGGTATGCTGTCTCAGGCGTTTGAGTGGTTCATGGGCGACATGTGCCGCACGCAGGGCGTCGCGCTTTCTGACTGCTTTGCCAACTCCTTCTGCCTGAGCGCAGATGTGACGGCGGCCTATGACCCGAACTTTGCCGACGTATACGACAAGCGCAACTCCGCCTTCGTCAATTACGGCGTGGCGCTGTGCAAGTATACCGGCTCCGGCGGCAAGGGCGGCGCGAGCGACGCAAGCGCTGAGGTCGTCGGCAAGGTACGCAAGCTGATGAACGACAACGGCGTCTTCTGGCAGATGGCCGAGATGGGCAAGACCGACGCAGGCGGCGGCGGTACGGTCGCCAAGTTCATGGCCCAGCGCAACATCGACACGCTCGACGCGGGCGTCCCCGTGCTTTCCATGCACGCGCCGTATGAGACGGTCGCAAAGCTCGACTGCTACATGACCTACAAGGGCATGAAGGTTTTCTTCGAGCAGAATTAAAATTTTGGCATACAGAAGCACCCTCCGGCATAGATATATGCTGGAGGGTGTTTTGTCCATGCAGAACCTGATTTCCGATCCTGTTTCCATGACCTCTTGCCGGCAGGAGGCGTATCTCCTGCGCCTGCGCCGGCAATTTCCTTTTGTCTACGTCAAAACGCTCACGCGCACGGCCTTCGGCCGCAGCGTGTACGCGCTGCAGTTCGGCTCCGGCAGCCGCAAGCTGCTCATCACCGCCGGGCACCACGCAAACGAGACGATCACGTCGGACGCCGTCTGGCAGTGGCTGTTCACGTTCTGCAATGCGCTGCTGGACGGCAGAACGGTCTGCGGCACAGAAGCGCGGGAGCTGTATCATAACGCAATGGTCTATCTCGTCCCGCTGGTCAACCCGGACGGGGCGGATCTGGCCGCAGGCGTCTGCGCGCCCGGAAGCCCGGAATACCGGGCGGCGGCAGACATTGCCGCGCAGTACCCCGATATCCCGTTCCCGTCCGGCTGGAAGGCAAATCTGCGTGGGGTCGATCTGAACCTCAACTATCCCGCCCGGTGGGAAGCGGCGCGGCGCATCAAAAAGGCGCAGGGCGTGTCCACCCCCGCGCCGAGAGACTTTGCGGGCTTTTCTCCGCTGGATCAGCCGGAGACGGCAGCGCTCGCCGCCTTTACGCGCTGCATCCATCCGGAGCTGATGCTGGCGCTGCACACGCAGGGCTCCGTGATCTATCCCGGCCCGGACGAAACAGCTCCGCCGGGCGCTCACGCGCTGGCGCAGGCGTTTTCGGACGCCTCCGGCTACCCGGTCGAGCCTGTGCCGCCGGAATCGGCCAATGCGGGCTTCAAGGACTGGTTTTTGCAGGTATTCAAGCGGCCCGCGTTCACGATCGAGGCCGGTCTTGGCGAAAACCCGCTGCCCACCTCGCAGCTGCCGGAGATCACGCGCGCCCTCAGCGCGATTTTTACCGCCGCGATGCAGTGGTAAGATATCCAGAAAACCATAATTTTCTAATCTTGCATACTTTGCACCGCCTGTGGTATACTGAAGACAGAAACGAGAAAGGGGTGCAAAGGTTTATGCACGAATACGAAGTTCTGATCGAGACGATCAATCCCTGCGGCGGCGAAGCGCACGCGGCACGGGAATTCAAGCAGATCGAGGCCGCCAGCCCCGAGGCGTATGTTGCGGCGCAGGGGCGTTATCCCGTTCTGGATTCCGGCAAAAACGCCTCCGGCGACACCGTCATCACCACGGGCGACGGCAAGGGCGTCATGATCCGGTACACGTTCACAGAGTAACCGCGCGGAACCACCCGCGCCCGGACGGCTCAGATCCGTTCCAGCTTTGTGCGCAGAGAGAGCAGGCGCGGAGTGGGCATGGAATCGAACTGCACCAGCTGCGCCCTCTGCGCGGGGTCAAGCTCCAGAACCGTGCCCGGCCCGAAGACGGCGTGACGGACCCGCGTGCCGGGGGCGAAGCCCTGCGGCAGGCTGCTTTCGTCCAGAAGTCTGGTGGAAAAGCCGATGTATTCCCGCGCCTGCCGGATGAGATCCTCGCGCGGGGTGTGCGTGAATTGCAGGAGTGAATCGTCGATATCCAGCAGGAAGCGCGACGGATAGCGCGGGCTGCCGTCCAGATTGCGCCCCTCGGCCTCGGACAGGTAGAGCGCTTTTTGTGCACGCGTCATGGCGACGAAGCACAGCCGCCGTTCCTCCTCCATGCCGGGCAGCGTCCGCGTCTTTTTCGACGGGAAAATGCCCTCGTTCATCGCGCACAGAAACACGTGCGGGAATTCCAGTCCCTTCGCGCTGTGGACAGTCATAAGCCGCACCTGATCGCGCGGATCGTCGAGATCGGCGTTTGTGAACAGCGCGACATGCGCCAAATAATGCTCGAGCGTGCATTCCTCGCCGCAGGTTGTCTCGTAGGCATAGACCGACTGCTTCAGCTCGGCCAGATTGTCCAGCCGCATCTGGCTGCCCTCCGTGCGGAGCATGGCCTCGTAGCCGCTCTCGTTCAGAACGGCGGCCAGCAGCTCGGAAACGGGCATCTGATCATAAATGCCGGTGAACGACTCGATGAGCGAGACGAATTTCCCGCCCTTCGTCCCGCGCAGCAGCTCGCTGTCCAGATTCCGGCGCAGCGCATCGTAGAGCGAACAGCCGTTCTGCGCAGCGTAGTCCTTCAAAAACGCCATGCGCCGCTCGCCGAGGTTCCGCTTCGGCACGTTCGCAATGCGCAGGAACGACAGATCGTCCCGGCAGGCGATCATGCGCAGATAGCTCAGCGCGTCCTTGATCTCCGCGCGTGCGAAGAACTGCACGCCGCTGTAGATCGTGTACGGGATCTTCTCCTTCAGCAGAATTTCCTCCACGCCGCGCGTGATATAATGTGCACGGTACAAAATCGCCATATCGCGGTAGGGTGTCCCGGCCTCGTGGAGCGTTTTGATCTGCGCGGCGATCCAACGGGCTTCCTGTTCGCTGTTGGCCGCGTGGTGGCACAGAACCGGCGCGCCGCCCGGCAGCATGGGCAGAAGGTCTTTTTTGATGCGGTTCGCGTTTTTCGAAATCAGACTGTTGCAGGCGGCGAGAATCTCCGGCGTGGAGCGGTAATTTTCCATCATCATGATGGTCTTCGTCGTGGGATAGACCTTGTCAAAGTCCAGCAGGTAGCGCACGTCGGCTCCGCGCCATGTGTAGATGGTCTGATCGGGATCGCCGACGATAAACAGGTTCTTGTGATACTCGCACAGCACCTGCATCAGCGCGTACTGCGGCGGGTCAATGTCCTGAAATTCGTCGATCATGATGTATTCCAGCCGCTTCTGCCACTTGAGGCGGATATCCTCATGCGTGCGGAAGATGTGGAGCGAGAAGACGATCAGGTCGTTATAATCCAGCGCGAAGCACTTCTTTTCCTGATAGAGATAGCCGTAAAAAATAATATCTTTTGCGCTTTCGGCCTGCCAGTATTTTTCCTTCAGCGTATCGAGCGGCAGCGTGAGCATATCCTCGTAATACGCAGGCCGCTCCTTTAATTTCAGCATCTCGATCATGTCCCGCGCGTGGGAGAACGTCATGTCGCGCAGCGTCAGCCCGCGCTCCTCATAAATGATCTGGAGCATGGCGTCAATATCGCTGTTGTCGAGCACAAGGAAGCTTTTGGGATAGCCGACGGCGTGGCTGTCCTCCTGCAAAATGGAAACGCAGAAGCCGTGGAAGGTGTTGATGTAGCCGGTATCCTCGTCGCCAGTCAGGTTGTGGATGCGCTGGCGCATTTCGTTCGCGGCCTTGTTCGTGAACGTCACGCACAGCAGATTTCCCGGCAGAATGCCCAGCTCCGTCACCAGATACGCAAACCGCCGCGTCAGCGCCCGCGTCTTGCCGGAGCCTGCGCCCGCGATCACGCGCACAAAGCCCTCAGTCGACAAAACAGCCTCCCGCTGCGCCGCGTTCAGTCCCTCCAGCAGCTCCATGCGCGTCCCTCCTTGAATACGAACAAAATTTCTAAAATATCGTATCATATCCGCCCCCGGCTGTCAATGCGCAGTTCCGGGCGCGGCACATTCAGACTTTTTCTTGCATTTTTA
>OLWH01000720.1_pt1 | contig 14484 bp, 16 predicted proteins | sample 1673381 | NCBI WGS metagenome assembly OLWH01 (sample SAMEA103958110, study PRJEB25191) | human gut metagenome | reverse complement strand
CCGAGCCAGTGGCGGCGTTGCTCTTCAGCATCCCTACAAAAAACGTGTCCGCCATGTTGTAAAAGGCAGTCACCAGCATACTGACCACGCAGGGCAGCGCCATGCGTGGGATCAGCCGGCTCACCGGTGTTTCCGTCATCAGTTGATACTTCTTTTGCTGTTGATCTTCCAAAAAAGTCCCCCCTGTGCAGATATGGCTGTCATTTTTGTGGATTGTAACATATTTTTCAAAAAAAGAAAAGCAAAACGTAAAATTTTTCCGCGCTTTCCGGACATTTTTATGATTCTTGACAGAAAAAGTCCTTGAATCTCGGCCAAAAGGTGAGTATAATATAAAAGATTATTGACCGGGGCTTTTGCCCCGCACAAAACTTCAGGGACTACCCGGAGAGGATGAGACAGATGACTGCATACAAAGACATGACACTGGACCAACGGAGGGCGGAATACGCAGCACTGCAGACCGCTTTTGCAGATCTGAAGGCACAGGGGCTGAAGCTGGACATGACCCGCGGCAAGCCCTGCAAGGATCAGCTGGACATGGTATCTGACATCTTCGATATGCTCAAGGAGCCGGAGGACTATATTGTCGACGGCATTGATATCCGCAACTACGGCGCGCTGTCCGGTCTGCCGGAGGCCAAGCGCCTGTTCGCAAACCTTTTGGACTGCAAGCCCAAGCAGGTATTCGTGGGCGGCAACGCCAGTCTGCAGCTCATGTACGGCGTGATCGACTGCGCCTTTATCCACGGCCGCCTCAACAGCCCCCGCCCCTGGTGCAGGGAGCCTGTTGTCAAGTGGCTGTGCCCCGCCCCCGGCTATGACCGCCACTTCAAGCTGACGGAATCCTTCGGCTTTGAGCTCATCACCATTCCCATGACCTCCACCGGTCCGGACATGGACGCCGTGGAGGAGGCCATCAAGGACCCGGCGGTGAAGGGCATCTGGTGCGTGCCCAAGTATTCCAACCCCGAGGGCATCATCTACTCCAAGGATACCATCGTCCGCATGGCCTCCATGAAGCCCGCCGCGCCGGACTTCACGATCATGTGGGATAATGCGTACTGCATCCACGAGTTTGACGGCGACTATGTGGAGTTCCCGGACATCTTGCACCAGTGCAAGAAGTATGGCAACTATGATATGGTCTACGAGTTCGCCTCCACCTCCAAGATCACCTTCCCCGGCGACGGTGTGGCCTGCATGGCTACCTCCGAAGCCAATCTGGAGGATTTTGAGAAGTGGATCGGTATTCAGACCATTTCCTATGATAAGGTGAACCAGCAGCGCCATGTGCTCTATCTCCAGAACCGGGCTCACACCCTGAAGCTGATGAAAAAGCACGCGGCATTCATGAAGCCGAAGTTCGAGGCCGTTCTGAGCACTCTGGACCGTGAGATCGCCCCGCTGGAGATCGCCAGCTGGAGCCATCCCAAGGGCGGCTATTTCGTCTCCTTTGACGCCATGCCCGGCACCGCCAAGCGGACGCTGGCCCTGTGCAAGGAGGCCGGCGTGGCCATGACCGCCGCCGGCGCCACCTTCCCCTACGGCATCGACCCCAATGACAGCAACATCCGTATTGCCCCCTCCTTCCCGCCTGTGGAGGATGTGGAGAAGGCCATTGCCGTTTTCTGCACCTGCGTAAAGATGTCTGCATTGGAGAAGCTGGGCGTATGAGATACCAAGGCATGGTCTACCGTCCGCCCTCCGAGGCGTACAGCCTCATCGTGCAGGTGACCTACGGGTGCAGCCACAATACCTGTGCCTTTTGCAGCATGTACAAGGAAAAGCGCTTTGCCCTGCGGCCTCTGCATGAGGTTCTGGAGGATTTCCAGATGGCCCGGCAGCGCTACCGCAGCGTCCGCCGCATCTTTCTGGCGGACGGCGACGCACTGATCCGAAAGGCCAGTGAACTGTACACAATTCTGGATACCATCCGGGAGCTGTTTCCGGAGTGCGAGCGGGTCACCAGCTACGCCTCTCCCAGCAGCATCCGCCTGCGGACGGACGAGGAGCTGCAAACCCTCCGGGCCAAAGGCCTGACCATGGTCTACATGGGGTTGGAATCCGGCAGTGACAAGGTCCTCACCCTCATGCGGAAGGGCCATCCCGCCGCTGAGATCATCGAGATGGGCCAGAAGGTCCGCAGAAACGGCATGGCACTATCCGTCACTGCCATCACAGGTCTGGGCGGCCCGGAGCTGCTGGAGGAGCACGCCGTCAAGACCGCCGAGGCCTTCAACGCCATGAACCCGGAATACATCGGAATGCTGACGCTGATGGTGGAGCCGGGAACACCTCTGTATGACTGGGTCCATGACGGCAGCTTCCGTCTGCTGGACCAGCATCAGGTGCTGAAGGAAACAGAGCTGCTGGTCTCTCACTTCGACAGCCCCGGCAGTGTGTTCCGCATGAATCACGCCAGCAACTATCTGGACCTCCGGGGCACCCTGAATCAGGACCGGGATGCTCTGCTGGCCAAGATCCATCAGGCTGAGCAGGATCTCAGCTGTCTGCGGCCCGAAAGCTGGCGCGGACTGTGATTCGCAGCGGAGCCATTCCCATTCTTTCGTCAGATAAGAACAGGCGTGTAGGGTTCTGCTAACAGCGCACGATACGTTCCCATGAATGACAGCAAGCTCGTTCATGTGCATAATCAAAAAGAGCGGAGGGATCGTTTGATCCCTCTGCTCTTTTGCGGTTTTGCGGTCAGGCAGCGGCAAGATCCGCGGTGGCCTGCCGGTAGATACGAATGAAATAGATGATCTCCGCCGCTGCCGTAATGGTCCAGGAAAACACATACAGCAGATACAGGGACGTGATGGTGCCGAACCACGCAAACACGGTGTAGACCCAGATAATGCGGAACACGCAGGAGCCCAGGATCACGATGACCATGGGGACAGCGCTCTTGCCAAGGCCACGGGAGGCGGCGATGGAGCCGTCCATAAACGCGGAGACGCAGTAGGAAACGCTCATGACCGTCAGACGGTACATACCCGCGTCCATCACCTGCGGGTCTGTGGTAAAGAGGCTCAGGAACGGCCGTCCAAACAGCAGCAGTCCCAGACCCAGAAGCAATCCCGCGCCGAAGGCGTAAGCCGTGCTGATCAGGAAGGTCCGGCGGATACGGTCCTTCTTGCCTGCGCCGTAGTTCTGGCCGATGAAGCTGCCGCAGGCGGTGTAGAAGGCCTGCATCACGTCATACACCAGCGCGTCGGCGTTGGTAGCGGCGGAGTTACCCGCCACCATGGTGGCACTGAAGGTATTGACGCCCCGCTGGATGAACAGATTGGCCAACGCAAAGATCGCGTTTTGCAGTCCGGATGGGATACCGATGGATAGAATGGCTTTTGTGCGGGTCTTATGGAACCGCAGCTGGGAAAGCCGCAGGCAATAGCTCTCACGGCTCCGCAGCAGCGCCGCCGTTACCAGAATGGCGGAGAAATACTGTGAGATGATACTGGCCACCGCCACACCCGCCACGTCCATATTGCAGACGATGACGAAGAACAGGTTCAGCACCACATTGATAATGCCGGCGATGGAGAGGTAGTACAGAGGGCGGCGGGTATCACCCACCGCGGAGAACACGGCGTTGCCAAAGTTATAGACCGCCAGTGCGGGCATACCCAGACAGTAGATGCGCAGGTACAGCACAGCGCCGTCCATCAGCTCCGGTTTGGTGTTCAGCGCTCTGAGGATACCGCCCGCAAAGCCGCAGCCGATTCCCAACAACACCAGTCCCGCCGCCGCGCAGGTCAGCGCCGCCGAGTGGACGGTATCCGAGAGGTTCTTTTGATCGTCAGCTCCGAAGTGGTGCGCCACCAGTACGTTAACGCCGCCGGACAGTCCGATGAGGAAGCCGGTAAACAGGGACACGAAAATGGTGGTGGAGCCCACCGCTCCCAACGCTGTGGAGCCTGCGAACCGGCCGACCACCGCCACGTCCGCCATATTGAATAACACCTGCAGCAGGTTGGAAAAGATCAGAGGAATGCTGAATCGGAAGATCTTCTTCCCCAGCGGGCCCGTTGTGAGGTCCGCCTGTGCCGTTTTCATGTCTCCCGCCTCCCTTTTATCGTCATGCCCGCCAAGTGTAACACAGTCGGCAGGGCATTTCAACCGTGAAAGCGAAATAATCAGCGTCGACCTTTTGCAAAATCATTCGTTGACTTTCTACAACATAATCCGGTATAAGGGTGGCACGCTTTAGTAAAATCGATTACGTATCAGGAGGAACCGTTTTATGAAAACATCCGGCGCCGCATCTAAGTTTGCTATTCCCCTCTGATGCCGGTGAAATTCCAGTTCAACATCGGTGACATCGTACCTATGCTCATTGCTCATAGAGCATCGTCCTTTTTGGCTGCCAGACGAAACAGGTACATGACCAGCAGCCACACCCACGAGACCATTTCCGCGTAGGCGATGGTCATATTTCCAAAACGCGGAGCCATTGCGTAGGAAGCGATGATGCGGACCGCCAGAGAGACCAGTCCCGCAGCGCTGGAGTACATCAGGTCTCCCCTGCCCTCCAGATAGCCGCGGAACGCCGTGGTCAGGCCGAAGATCGGATAGAAGAATGCAATGCGATGGAAAAAAGCGCTTCCGATCGCCACCGCGGCGGTCCCTGCCCCGAAAAGCGCAATGATCTTTCCGCCTGTCGGGATCACGAGGCCCGTCAGGAACGCAGACACCACCAGGGTCAGAATTGTACCGGCAGTGAGGGTTTTGCGGGTGCGTATCGTATCTCCCGCGCCGTGACTGTGGGCCGTGACCGTGGAAATACCGGAGCCGAGGTTCACGATGGGCAGCAGGATCAGCGTGTCGATGCGGTAGGCCGTTGTGATGGCGGTGACGGTATCCGTTCCGAAGCGGTTCATGAAGTCCTGCAATACCAGACTGCCTAAGGCGCTGATGCTGGACTGTACCATGGGCGGCAGGCCGTAGCGCAAGCCGTCCCGCACCACGGCGCCGCAGAAGCTCTCTTTCCGGCAGTTGCTTTTCAGCCACGGGTATTTGCTTGTTCCGTACAGGACGATGAACACCGTCATGATCGCTTGGGACAGCACAGTCGCCGCAGCCGCGCCCAGTACGCCCCAGCGCAGCTCCGCAACAAAAAGGATATCCAGCAGTACGTTGATGACGGAGGAGACCAGAATGGAGAGGAACGGAATGCGGCTGTCCCCCAGTCCGCGCAGGGTGGCGGTATAGACATTATAGACCGCCAGAAATGGCAGGCCCCAGAAAATAATGCGGATATAGCCGCTGGCGAGGTCGATGGTATCCGCCGGCGTGTGCAACAGCTCCATAAACGGATAGGACAGGGCGGAGCCGACTGCCGCAGCCAGCAGAAATACGCCGCCGAGGATCACGGCAAACACCGCCAGCACAGGCGGGATGCTGTCCTGTTTCTTTGCACCGAAGTTCTTGGCGATCAGGACGGACAGGCCCAGTGTGAAGCCGGTGATGGTGGTGATGAAGAAGCTGATGGGAATGGACGTCACGCCGATGGCGGAAAGGGACAGCTCTCCGTCCACATTGCCGACGATGAAGGCGTCTGCCCAGTTATAGAGCTGCTGCAGCACACCGCTGAGGATCAGCGGCAGGCTGAACCGGATCAGCTCTTTCATGATGGTTCCTAATTTTTGATTCTCGTTCATGTGTCCTCCTGAAAATCGCAGAACAAAACCACGCAATTGTTCTGCACAATTGCGTGGTTAAAAGCAGCATATCAAACGCCTTGAAAACCCCACGTCACAAATTTTGTAGGAGTATTATAGCATGGCGTGGCTGACAATGCAAGAGAGACGGTCGATCCTGTCCGGTCCCGGTCAGATCACCGACGCGCCGAAGGGCATCAGCGACAGCTTCGCCATCTTGAAGCACTGCTTTCCGATGGGGATACCAAGGAGTGTTATGCACCAGAGACAACCAAGAATGACATAGCCGATCGCCATTTCAAGGCCGAAGAATACGATCCAGATCAGGTTCACCAGAAAGGAAAACCCGCCGCCCCCATATATGACCTCTTTTCCGAAAGGGAAAAAGGCGAGACTTGCAAACTTGAAGCATTGCAGTCCGACGGGAATACCGATGATGGTCACACACCACAGGCATCCGGCCAGCACCCATGCAAGTCCGCCGATCAGTCCGCCAAACAGAAACCATAGAATATTGCCGATCACTGTCATATTCCTCTCCCCTTTCGTTTTTTCTTTTCGTATTGTGTTCAATTCGCCTTGTGAAAACAGGCTGCCGCTTGTTTGAGTGCCTTGGCAGCGACAGCGTCCGGTAAGCAAACGATTGTAATTCCATCACTTGTTCTTTCTAATTTCGATCAGTCCGCATATACCGGCAGCAATACACAAAAGCGCCGGAACACTCGTTCCTAAATTATTCAGTTCCGTTGCGCCGGCTCCAATCAGTACAATGGCTGCTATAAAATTCATTGCGACGCAGAACATAAACCATTTCATTTTCGTTGCCTCCTATTTTCACTGTTCAACATGATTCCGCCATTTTGGACAGTTCACGCTCAATTTGGAGTTCCGCAAAACGAACATTTCCCCACTGTAAATAGTCAGGGCCTATAACCGTACTTCGGCCCCAAAAAGTTTTCTCGCTTCACCGATGCTGCCGATAAATGTTCCCCGTAACCCATAAACACGGGCTGCATAACGGATAACAATCAAAATAACCGATTCTCTGTCTCTGAACGCTGAACACACGCAGAGATCGTGATTGGATCAAAAATGGTCGGACATTCGTGTGAAGCGACGGAAAGCAGTCACGCTTCCCACTCAAAGGTTTCCCGCTGATTTGCCGCGTCCAGCGCAAGCTGGGCACGGGACAGTTCATCGGCAGCTTTCTCATAGTCGGCCTCCACCGCCGCGATGTCATAGTTAGCGTAGGTGTAGTCGATGATGTTGGACTGGCGGCCGTACTGCTCCTCCACCCGCTCCTTGGGCAGTCGGCTTTTCATCTCCAACAGCTTGTTTTTCCTCTTGGTGAGCTGGGGGATGTAGACCAGCAGCTCGTCGATGGTCATGTCAAAGCCGTCCACGGTCTGCGTGGCGTTAAAAACGTTGATGGCGTGCTTGAGCTTGCGGATCTTCGCTTCCAACTCTGCGAGACGGATCTGCGTTTCAGCGTAATCGTAGGCAGGCCGAACGGACTCGACATCCTCCCCCATGGCAGCCCGGAAGTCCCGGCTGCGGGTCTCCTTGTCCAGCAACGCGGTATACTCGTCATTCAGTTTTTTCAGCAGCTTGTTGGCCTGTGCAGAGGTGTAGTTCATTTCCATCTGCCTCTCTTTCCTCTATCTGCATGTATTGAATTTTTTAATAGTATAACACGGTCGGGTTCGCTTGTATAGTCGGTACAGCAAAGGGATGCTGCCGTTAGAACGTCTATCCATTGACAGAAGCTCACATTTCATTCTTCAATGAACGTAAAGACATTGCGCGATACAAGGCAGAACGCCATCTGAATATGAAGCAATCCGGTTGCAGGTTCACGCCTGCTGATCCGAGTGCAGAAAGGTGGAGCGTATATGGCCAGATCCTCTTTCCAGAAATTGAAATTACTTCATATCATGAATTATCTGCTTCAGAATTCCGACGAGGAGCACCCGGTCACGGTCAATCAGATGATCCAATACTTAGAGTCCAACGGCATCGCCGCGGAGCGCAAAAGCATTTACGATGACATCGAGGCGCTGTGCACCTTCGGCATGGATATTGAGGAATGCAAGCGGGGCCGCTTCTTCGGCTATTATGTGGCAAGCCGCACCTTTGAGCTGCCGGAGCTGAAGCTGCTGGTGGACAGCGTGCAGTCCTCCAAATTCATCACCCACAAAAAGACTGCGTCCCTCATCAAGAAGATCGAAACGCTAGCCAGCGTACACAGCGCCCAGCTTCTTCACCGGCAGGTCTTTGTGAAAAACCGCATCAAGACCATGAACGAGTCCATCTACTACAATGTGGATGAGATTCACAACGGCATCTCCAACAACCGGAAGATCCGGTTTCTGTACTTTGAGTACAATGTAGCCAAGGAGCGGCAGTACCGCCACGGCGGCGCATACTATGTGGTCAGCCCCTTCGCCATGACCTGGGACGATGAAAACTACTATCTGGTGGCCTATGACTCTGAGGCTGGAATCATCAAGCACTACCGCGTGGACAAGATGGAGAAGATCTCCACGCTGGATGAGGAGCGGGACGGTCAGGAGGTCTATCAGGCGCTGGATATGGCGGTCTACACCCGCAAAACCTTCGGTATGTTCACCGGCGAAGAGATCAAGGTACAGATGCGGTTTGAAAATCATCTGGTGGGTGCCGTTCTGGACCGGTTGGGCAGCGAGGTGTTCATCGTCCCCAACGGCCCGGCCCATTTCACCGTCCGGACGGACGTGGTGGTCAGCCCCCAGTTTTTCGCATGGATGCTGGGCTTTGGCCCTCAGGCGCAGATCGTAGGACCCGCTCATGTTGTGGACGGCATGAAGGCGCATATCGGCTCCGTTGCGGCGCTTTACGGCCCGCAGGCATAAATACTGAATCAAATTCAGATCAAGCGGCTCTGATCATTACGGTCAGAGCCGTTTTTTCGACACAGTCCGGTTTTTCGGACAGATAAGGAAGTAAAATGATGACACTGGAAAGGAAACTCGATCATTTTGAAGGAGGGGTTTTATGAAGTTCAAGATCGTTTTTTCCGCCGCTGAAAAGGAAAGCAGGCACGAGGCTGCCGCGCGGTTTGTTATTTCCAGAAAGCCGAAGCCTACCAGATCCCTGGTGCTGATCCACTTCCCTGCTCGCAACATGACGCTCTCCTACTACAACGATCAATTTGATCTCCACTGCGGCGATCTGGTCTTTGTGGAAGGAAAGCTGGAAGGTTTCCGCGGTCATGTGGTGGATGTCTGCTATACCTTCAAGATCAAGCTGTCCGACTACAAGCGGGTCATCAGCGTGGCCGATACGAAGGTCCACGGTGAATTCCATTTTGCCGGATCGCACTTCGTCACCTTTGACCGCAGCGCACTCCCTTATGAACAGGTCATCACCTGGTTCAAGGCACCTGAGAAGGAGGATACGGAGATTGTTTCCGAACAGGACGGCAGCGGCTTTCAGTTGAATGATCTGCAAACCATGAAGATCAGCGACGCCATTGCGGAGCGGGGACATGACTATTACAGAGAAAACCGGGTGCGGTACATCTCTCTGGATAAAACCCATGTGCAGGCCATTGTGGAAGGGACACAGCCCTACGAGCTGGAATGTGACTACATCGATGGCGAGATCAGAAATCTGGTTTGCGACTGTTTCTGCACTTACGCCTGCAAGCATATGTTCGCCGCCATGTTGCAGCTAAAAGAAACTCTGACATTCATTGAGAAGCACTACCCGGGCAGATTTGAAGAAAGTCGGTACTTCGCCGCCGTCTGCAAGGAAACGCTGCTGAATACCGCGATGGCCGGCAGAGAAACCGGCAGTATCATGCTCTGAGCCACAGATCGATCTGAGAAAAATACGCCGTACAGGGATCGCAGCTGGTGACAGTGTCCGTTTTATAGGACAGTATGTATTGTATACTGAGCATGTAATCAGAAAACAACACACCACGGAAGGGGTTATAAAGATGGAGCGATTTGAACTGCGGTATGTGATGGGACACATTGAGGTATATGATGAAAACGGCCGGTTCTGCTTTTCTGCGGATCATGTGTCCGAGGCCATGGAGGAATTGCGGGAGGAGTTCAGCGCAGCCTGACCCTTACCGGCTGATAGGCGAAAAAAGTCTGCCTTCCAAATGGAAGGCAGACTTTTGCAGAGCATTTTCTTATCTGTCGCTATTTCAATCAGCATTTATGAATACGCACTCTGCAAGACTCTATTTGCCATTTATTCTGCCCGGCTCCGGTGCTCAGCTCAGAACCAGCCATTCAAGAGGTCCAGTACGCCGGAGAAGTCCCCGGTCATCGTATAGCCGCCCTTCTGCGTATAGAGCGTTCCGCGGTCATCCATTGAGATCTCCTGCTGATTTTCAAAGCTGAAGCGGTACACATACTGATCGTAGGGGCCGACCTTGCTGTCAGAGGTTCCCCTCCGTACTACTTGAATGGTTTCCAGTTCATTCAACAGGGCTCCCTTCTGGTCATTTGTAAGATCAATCTTTTCCGCGCCGTCTATGGATTCCCGCGCCACGGTGCAGGGGAGCTCCAACAGCTTTTCCGGGAATACCGCCGATGCTTTTTGGGGAAAGGGTTTTGCAATGACGATCACCGCAAGCAGGGCCAAAACCACAATCGCAGCCGCTAAAAATGGGACCGAAATTCTCTTTTTCATATCACGTTCTCCTTTTCATGTTTGTTAATAGGTATTCCGTCAAAAACCGCGTTACCACTTTTTCAGCACACCCAGCAGGCCCCGCTTGAGCACCTGACCGCCTGCTGAGATCAGTTGGGACTCGATCTTGGCCGCCCGGCGCTCCGCCTTGCGGCGAGCCTCGTCCTCCAGCTTCTGCTTACGTTTTCGTTCGGCCTCTTCCTCTTTCAGACGCAGCTTTTCCGCCTGAGCCTCCTCCTTTTCACGGGCCTTGCGGTCGGCCTCCTCCTGTTTGGCGGCCTCCGCTTCCTCCCGTTCCGCTGTCAGCACCTCGTAGGCTGACACGTTATCCACAAACTCGTCATACTTCTCCATGCCGTCATGCATCATCACCTTGGCCCGGACCATGGGCTCCGGCACCGACATGAGGCTCTGTGGGCAGATGATCTTCGTGCGCTCCACCATAGCGGGTACGCCCGCTTCGTCCAAGAACGAGGTCAGCGCCTCGCCCACGCCCAACTCCATGATGGCATCCTCCGCCTGAAACGCGGGATTGGGCCGGAAGGCCCGCGCCGCCGCGCGGACAGCCTTCAGCTCCGTGGGGGTATAGGCCCGGAGGGCGTGCTGCACCCGATTGGAAAGCTGCGCCAGCACGGTGTCTGGAATATCGCCGGGACTTTGCGTCACAAAGTATACGCCCACGCCCCGGGAACGGATCAGCTTCACCGTCTGCTCCACCTTTTGCAGCAGCACAGTGGGCGCATCGCGGAACAGCATGTGGGCCTCGTCAAAGAAGAATACCATCCGGGGCTTGTCCAGATCGCCAGCCTCCGGCAGGATCTCAAACAGCTCCGACAGCATCCACAGCAGGAAACTGGCGTACAGCGTGGGATTCTGCACCAGCTTGACGCAGTCCAGCACATTAATCATGCCCCGGCCGTCAGCAGCCGTGCGCATCCAGTCGCGGATGTCCAGCGCCGGTTCCCCGAAAAACAGCTCGCCGCCCTGCTGCTCCAGTGGCAGCAGCGCCCGCAGGATCGCCGCCACCGACTGAGATGTGATATTTCCATAGGTCATCATGTATTCGGTGCGGTGCTCGTTGACATAGGTCAGCATGGCCCGCAGATCCTTCAGGTCGATCAGCAGCAGCCCCTTGTCATCCGCAATTTGAAACACGATGTGCAGAATTCCCTCCTGTACCGCCGTCAAGCCCAAAATTCGGCTGAGAAGCTCCGGTCCCATGTCGCTGACGGTGGCCCGGACGGCGTGGCCGCCCTCCTGATAAACATCCCAGAAGGTGGTGGGATAGCCCTGGTAGACAAAGCGGTCCCGCAGGCCGAATTTGTCGATGCGCTTTTCCATGCCCTCGCTGCTCTGGCCCGGCGCGCAGATGCCCGCCACGTCGCCCTTCACATCACACAGAAACACCGGCACACCGGCGTCGGAAAAGGACTCCGCCATCACCTTCATGGTGACGGTCTTGCCGGTGCCGCTGGCCCCAGCGATCAATCCGTGGCGGTTGCACATATTCAGCGCCAGTTCCACCCGCTTGCCACCTGCCAGACCCATATAGATCTTCCCGTTTTCGTACATGAAGCCACCTCCGTCATTTGTTAATGCTCTTTTTCATCATTATACCTGCGCGCCCGCCCCGGTGCAAGAGCAAAGAGGTGCGTTTCCCCTGTTCATAACAGTTTTTCAGCGGTCAGACAGGCAGACGCCGCCTTATAGCTGTGAAAGGCATAAGGCCTCCCAGAAGAAGTATAGGTAATACCTCCAATTAGCATAACTTATTTCGTTGAAAATAGATACTTTTTTAACATATTGTGCAAAAATCGCAACAATCTTTTCAAATTTTTGTGGCGAGGTCCCACGGAAAAAGCCGTGTCAGGAATTGACATTTTCTGTCGCGTCTGAGATAATGATTATATTGAAGCACAGGCAACTGACGGAACGTGGAGCACCACATGGAAGCCTGCTGTCATACGTACTGTCGACCGTCTGGGCAAACCTGTTCTCCATGGAGATCCATGGGGAGCGGTTTACCCTTTTTTTATTTGCATTTTTATCTTTTTAAGGAGGATCGCATGAAAAAAGTAGCAGTCATTATGGGAAGCGACTCTGACTGGCCCGTTGTAAAGGGGGCCTGCCAGCAGCTTGAGACCTTCGGCATCCCCTATGAGGCCCACATTCCCCCGCCGCCGCCGCGGACTTCGCCAGAAACGCCCGGGCCAACGGTTTCGGCGTGCTGATCTGCGCCGCCGGTATGGCGGCCCATTTAGCGGGCGCCTTCGCCGGAAATTCCACCCTGCCGGTCATCGGCATCCCCATGAAGGGCGGCGCTGCGGACGGACTGGACGCTCTGCTGGCTACCGTCCAGATGCCCAGCGGCATCCCCGTGGCTACCGTGGCCATCAATGGCGCGAAGAATGCCGCTGTGCTGGCCGCTCAGATTCTGGCCGTCAGCGATGACGCGCTGGCCGCCAAGCTGGACGCTCAGCGCTCCGAGATGGCAGAGCAGATCGCCGCCAAGGAGGCCAAGCTGCAGGCGGAGCTGGCCCACTAAGCTGTTCACACAAGCATTGATCTTTTCCTGATAAAACCGATATTCAAAACATTTTGGAGGTACAATACTATGGAACTCGTTTATACTGGCAAGACCAAGAACGTTTACGCTCTGGAAAACGGCAACTATCTGCTGAAGTTCAAGGATGACTGCACCGGCAAGGACGGCGTATTCGATCCCGGCGAGAACTCCGTGGGCCTGACCATCGACGGCGTGGGCGATGTGAACCTGCGCATGAGCATCTATTTCTTTGAGAAGATCAACGCCGCCGGCATCAAGACCCATTTTGTCAGCGCCGACCTGAATAATACCACGATGGAAGTCCTCCCTGCCAAGGTCTTTGGCCATGGCCTGGAGGTCATTTGCCGTCACAAGGCCGTCGGCTCCTTCATCCGCCGCTACGGCGAGTATATCGCTGAGGGCGCCGACCTGCCCGCCTATGTGGAGACCACCTTCAAGAATGACGAGAAGGGCGATCCTCTGGTGACCAAGGACGCGCTGGTTGCTCTGGGCGTGATGACCGCCGAGCAGTATGATGCCATCAAGGAGGAGACCCAGAAGATCACTCAGATCGTGGCCGATGATCTGAAGGAAAAGGGCATGGTCCTCTATGACATCAAGTTTGAGTTCGGCTATGCACCCGACGGCAGCGTTATGCTCATCGACGAGGTGGCCAGCGGCAACATGCGGGTCTATAAGGACGGCCAGTACATCGATCCCATGACCCTCTCCCAGCTGTTCTTCGCGTAATGGGCGGTTATTTTGGAGCGATCTCCCACCGGGATGTGGGGCTGGACGTATTTTTCGGCACGGACTACCACTCCCATCTGGGTACCCGCCGGGGCGGCATGGTGGTTTACGGGCCGGAGACCGGGTTCGTCCGGGAGATCCACGATATTGAAAACACCCCCTTCCGCACGAAATTTGAAAGCGCGCTGCATGAGTTCAAGGGCCACATCGGCATGGGCTGCATCAGCGACACCGACCCACAGCCGCTGCTGGTGCGCTCCCATCTGGGCCTGTACGCCATCTGCACGGTGGGTATCATCAACAACATCGACGAGCTGATCGATACCTATTTCTCCGACCACGGGCATCAGTTCATGGCCCAGAGCAGCGGAAAGGTCAATGTCTCCGAGCTGGTGGCCGCCCTCATCAATATGAAGGAAAATCTGGTGGAGGGCATTTTGTACGCGCAGGAGATGATCAAAGGCTCTATCACGATCCTGCTGATGACGCCGGACGGTATTCTGGCTGCCCGCGACCGGCTGGGCCGCCTGCCTGTGCTGGTAGGCAAGCACCCGGACGGCAGCCTGTGCGTATCCTTTGAATCCTTCGCCTATCATAAGCTGGGCTATGAGGATGCTTACGAGTTAGGTCCCCGTGAGATCGTGGCCCTGACCCGGAACGGCTATGAGACCGTCTCTCCTCCGGGTAAGGAAATGAAGATCTGCGGCTTTCTCTGGACCTATTACGGCTACCCCAACTCCAATTATGAGGGCGTCAACGTGGAGGTCATGCGCTATCGCAACGGCGAGATCATGGCCCGCGACGAGGTGGCCCAGGGCCGGCTCCCTAAGGTGG
>OLWH01000717.1_pt1 | contig 14503 bp, 9 predicted proteins | sample 1673381 | NCBI WGS metagenome assembly OLWH01 (sample SAMEA103958110, study PRJEB25191) | human gut metagenome | reverse complement strand
AAATTTCACTCTGGATCAGGCCGCTTTCGATGTTGTCGCTCTTGGCCTTCTTGGCGAAGAGCATGGGGACGCCGTACTTCTGCGCGCAGATGGTCGCAAGCGCGATGCCGCTGGCCTCCGCCGTCAGAACGACGGTGATCTTGCTGGTGTCGAAATACTTGGCGAACTCGTCCGCAATGTCCTCGAGCAGACGGGTGTCGACGCGGTGGTTGAGGAAACCGTCGACCTTGACGATGTTGCCGGGCAGGACTCTGCCCTCGCGGCGGATGCGCTCCTGAAGAAGCTCCATGGAATTACCCCTCCTGAAAAAATAATTTCTGACGAAATTTTTCGATTGAAATGGTAACTTCCATTTAACAGGATTTTTGTGCAGAATGCAACACGGCAACTTTGACAAGAATTTGTGCTTTTTTTGCCTCTTTCCGTCTATTTTGGCGGCGGGAGCGCCGTTACGTCCCGTTTTGTATCGTTTTGGCAAAGCCCGCGGCAAAAAGCCGCGCGGCGTTGACGGCTTCTTCGAGCGAATTGCCCGCCGTGCCGACCTCAACAAGGAGCGAGCCCGTCGTCATGTGCTGGTTGTAGCGGGAGTTGCGCACGGTGACGGGGCGCATGAGGGTCGGATAGTCTTTGTACAGCGTTTCCTGCACGGCGCAGGCGAGCTTTAAGTTCTCGCGCCAGAGATCGTGACTCAGGCCTCCGCCGTTCGACCCGATGACGAATTCGAGCTGTGCGGCGTTTTTATCTTCGCCGCACAGCAGCTTGAACTGCTGGCCGTTCGCGTCCTGCACCGCGTCGCGGTGCACATCGAGCACGAACGAGATCGAGGGGTACTTTTGCAAGTAGCTTTCGATCGACGCGAGCGAGCGGTTGTAAGCGCCCGAATAGCTCGGATAGTCGTAGAGCGAGCGGTCGTGCATGACGCTGATGCCCGCGTCGGTCAGCACCTGCGCCATTTCGTCGCCGATGCGGATCATGTTGCAGTTCGTGTCCAGCGTGCGGAACGTGTCGGACACGTCGTATTCCTGCCCCGGCGGCATGGTGTAGCTCTCCGAGCCGTGGGTGTGGATGATGAGCACCTGCGGCCCCTGCGCACCGAGCTTTGCTGCATAATCGCCTGCAAGCATCGAGGCGTCGAGCGCGGCATCCGAGCCGTTGTTGATGTACACATTGCCGAATACCGTATAGCCCGAGGGGTCGGACGCCTTGAGCGTGCGGGCGGGCGAGCCGTTTTCCGTCACGGCGATCTCGTCCGGCGTCTCCTCCTGCGTGAGCACCGTGCCCTCACTGTCCTGCGCGTCGCCCGTTTCGTCCGCGCTGTCATTGGGCTTTTGCTCAAGCTCTGCCGACCATGCCTGCGCGATGTTCTCCTCGCCCTCGCGCAGAAGCGGCGTCGCGTGCAGCGCGAGCGACGTTCGCAGACTGAGAAAGTCCTCGCCGCCGTCGCCGCGCTCATATCTCAGCAGCATCACGCCCAGCGTCTCGTCCTTGAGCGAGCGGAGCGCATCGCGCGCGTTCTTCGCCGGCGCCGTGACGCTCACGCCCCAGAGCGTCACCGCCGAGAGCGCGAGCGAACACAGCATCCGTCCTGTCCGTTTCTTTTGCATCGTGATTCACCTCTTGGGACAATCCTATGTGCGCACTTGCGCCGATATGACATAGCGCGCCCGCCGCTTTTCGCTTGCAATTTTCGCTTTCGCGTGGTATGGTGATGGCAGCGGAGAAAAACTCATATAGTTTCGCTTACATGGCGCGAAAGTTTCTACGGAGCCGCCGAAAGGCTCTGCTATGGGTGCTCAGCCGGGGGAGAAGTCCCCGGGCGGGGCGCTTTTTCTTTTGCACAAAGCTAAAACAGGAGTGACTGATATGAAGATCCTCAAGGGCAACCTCGTTTCCGCACCGGCGCTCGGCAAGCTCGAGATCGTCGAGCACGGCTGCCTCGTCCTGCATGACGACGGCAGCATCCAAAGCGTTGAAAAGGCCGTGCCGCAGAACGCCGACGCGGAAGTCATCGACTACGGTGATAGCCTCATCATGCCGTCTTTTGTCGACATGCACCTGCACGCGCCGCAGTACCCCATGCTCGGCATGGGCATGGACCTGCCGCTGATCGACTGGCTCAACACCTACACGTTCAAGACCGAGGCGCGCTTTGAAGACAGCGACTACGCCCGCCGCATTTACAAAAAGCTCGCGAGCGACCTCATCACGAGCGGCACGACGCGCGTTTGCATGTTTTCCTCCCTCCACACGGACGCGACGCTCATTTTGATGGAAGAGCTCGAAAAGGCGGGCGTCACGGGCTATGTCGGCAAGGTCAACATGGACCGCAACGGCAGCCCCGAGCTTCAGGAGACGACCGAGCAGTCCAAGCGCGAAACGCTGCGCTGGCTGGACGCGTGCGGGCGCTTCCAGACCGTCAAGCCCATCCTGACGCCGCGCTTCACCCCATCGTGCACCGACGAGCTGATGAGCTGGCTCGGCAAGCTCGCCGCGGAGCGCGGGCTGTACGTCCAATCGCACCTGTCTGAAAATAAGGGTGAGATCGCGTGGGTCAAAGAGCTCTGCCCCGACTGCGCGCAATATTGGGAGAGCTACGACCGCGCGGGGCTGTGGAAGGACCATACCGTCATGGCGCACTGCGTCCACTCCGACGAGCGCGAGCGCGAGGCCATGCGCGAGCATGGCGTCGTCACGGCGCACTGCGCGGGGTCGAATATCAACATCTGCTCGGGCGTCGCGCCCGTGCGGACGCTGCTGCGCGAGGGCAACCTCGTCACGCTCGGGTCGGATATCGCAGGCGGCGCGCTGCTGGCGATGAACAAGGTCATCACCATGTCCATCCGCGCGTCGAAGTTCCGCCACATGCAGAGCGACGGAAAGGACGAATTTCTGACCGTTGAGGAGGGCTACTACCTCGGCTCCAGCGCGGGGCACGAGTATTTCGGCGGGCACGGCGGATTTGTCCCCGGCGACTATATCCACGCCATTGTCGTCGACGACTCCGACTTTACCGAGGCCGCGCATCCGCTCTCGGTGCGCGAGCGCTTCGAGCGCGCGATTTACATGATGCACCGGCACAACATCGTCTCCGTCTGGTCGGAGGGAAAAAACGTCGTTTGCCGATGAAAGACGGGGGAGAGGGCGCGCCCCTCTCCCCGATTCCGGAAAATCGCAAAAATTTTTGGACAAACTATTGACAAAAGGCTATCTTATTTGGTATAGTAGCTTCTGTCCTGTCGAGCAGGAATATTTGGCGGCATAGCTCAGCTGGCTAGAGCATGCGGTTCATACCCGCAGTGTCCCCGGTTCAAATCCAGGTGCCGCTACCAGATGCACGGGATGCGAAAGCATCCCGTGTCTCATATGGCCCGTTGGTCAAGTGGTTAAGACACGGCCCTTTCACGGCTGTAACATGGGTTCGAATCCCGTACGGGTCACCACAGTTGGAGGCTTAGCTCAGCTGGTTAGAGCGCCTGCTTCACACGCAGGAGGTCACTGGTTCGAGTCCAGCAGTCTCCACCAAAACCTCACTTCTTCGGAAGTGAGGTTTTTCTTGTTTTCGGCAAAAGGAAAGACCTCGTGTCTTTCTCGGGAAAAAACAAAAAGAGGGAACGGAAAAACCGTTCCCTCTTTTTTCATCAGATAGTGGCCGCTTACTTGGCGGCGCGGTAGAGGAAGGAAACGATCTGCGCACGCAGGCAGTTGCTGTTCGGGGAGAAGGTGGTGTCGCTCGTGCCGGTGGTCACACCCGCGTTGACGGCCCACTGCACGGCGGGGGCGTAGAAGGCGCTCGCGCTCACATCGGCAAAGGCGTTCGTGCCCTCAGCCGCCGGTGCGCCGGCCGCTCTCCACTGGAAGGTGACAGCCTGTGCGCGCGTGACGGAAGCATCCGGGGAGAAGGTCGTGCTGCTCGTGCCGGTGGTCACGTTGTTTTCCACCGCCCACGCAACGGCCTTTTCGTAATACGCGCCGCTCTTCACGTCGGTGAAGGACGTGGTCATGGACTTCGGCTCGGGGCTGCCGTTGGCTCTCCACAGGAAGGTGACCATCTGGCCGCGCGTGCAGCCCGCGTTCGGCGCAAAGGTCGTGGCGGTCGCGCCGGAGGTGATGTTCTTCGCAACGGCCCAAACAACGGCGTCGGCATAGTAGGCGTCGTCGGCGACATCGGTAAAGGGAAGCGACGCGGAGCCGTCATAGTTCTTGTCGCTCAGGACGGAGGAGAAGAGGAAGTTGCTGATGAAGGCGTACTCGTCTCTCTGGTGGACCTTATGGGTGAGGGAGTTGGCAAAGAGGACGACATTCATGCCGTTTTCCTTGTAGGCAAAGCCCTGCACGCCGCCGTTTAAGTAGGCCTTGAAGCCCGCGGCGCGCTCGACAGTGTTCGTGGGGATGAAGCCCTCGGTGGGCGTCTTGGTCTTATCGCTCTTGACGAGGACCGTCGCGGAGGCGGGGACCTTGGAGAAGTATCCGAGGCCGTAGGCGTAGAGGATATCGTCGCCGTCAGCAATGTAGCTCGCGTTCACAAGGGTCTTGTTGGGATAGACAACGGGGGTCAGGCAGTCCATCGCGCCGTCCAGCTCGGTGTATTCCACGCCGGCGATAAGGTCAGAGGCGGAGGACGCTGCGGAATAGCTGTAACCGATGTACGGCAGGCCGTTTTTCACGGCGGTCTTTGCGGCGGCGTCGAGCTTCGTCGCACCTGCGGCGGCGTCCGCCTTGGTCACGTCGGAGGTCGTGGTGAAGCCCATGAGGTTCATCGCGGCGGTATCATAGTTCCAGCCGGCGCTCTGGCTGATCTGCGGCGTGTAGACAAATCCCTTCTCGCTTTCAGCAGGCGTGCCGGGGACGTAGACGGTCGGGGACTTGGTGATGATCTTCGCCTTCACGCTCGTCTTGTCGACGCCCGCGGCAGAGAGCAGATACTTGCCCGCGACGGTCTGATAGTCGGCGTAGGAGCAGATGAAATCGCCCATGTGGTCGCCGCTCGTGACCATGCCGACGGTCTTGCCGGCCTTTAAGAGCTCGTTGACGGCGGCGGTGGAGTCTTCAGAGGCGTTGGAGAGGATGACATCCTTATTCTTGTCGCCGGTGAAGTAGGAGGTCAGCGCCTTGGTGTAAGCGAGCGCGTCATCGTGGTCCATCGCGTCGCCGCAGACGGCGGAGATGCTCTTGTAGGCGGCGGGCTCGGCCACGGTGACCATGTCGAAGCCGCGCGTTTCATTGAAGGAGGTGATGCCCTCGGAGTAGAGGATCGTCCAGCCGTTGATGAGCGTGCCGTCATACAGCGCGCCGTTGGCGACAGAGCGCTTGGCCTGATACATCGAGACGATCATCGTACCGGCGGGGTAGGCAACGCCGTCATAGGTGAATTCCTTTTCAGTCACGTTGACCTTGACGTCGTTTCTCGTGAGCCACTCCATCATGTCGGATGCGGCCTGAAGGTTGGTCTGATTTTTGCCGTCGAGCGGGATGATGTAGCACTCGGGATAGAAATTGCCGTTCTGGCCCGTGCCGTTGTACTCGGGACGGAAGACGTCCATCTCCGCGCCCTCGACGTCGTTCTGGTCGCACAGCCACTGGCCGACGAGCGCGTAGGCGTCGGAATTGAAGTTCTTCACACCGCGCTCGAAGATCTTGACCTGAGAGGTGAGGTAGGAGAGCTTTTCGGCGGCAACATAGGCGGCGTTGCCGAGGATACCGTACTGCGCCGCCTGAGCGGTATCGTCGTTGTAGGCGGGCAGCTCAACGGTATAGGCAACGGTGCCCTGCAGCATGGCAAACTGAGGAGTGTAGCTCGTGGACATATCGTCCCACGGGTCTTCCCAGTAGGTCTCGGTGCCGTTGCCGGTGTAGCTCAGGTAATCGCGCTGGGGGATGACATAGCTGTTGTAGCCATCGTTGTTGGCGACCGCCGCGATGCCCAGCGCCTCGCCGCCGGTGATGAGGTGCTCGGCGAGCAGGTCGTACTCAAAGTTCGGCTCGTGCGGGGGATCGCAGGGCTCGCACTGGAAGGCCTGCACGCGGCCGTGGAACTCGGCAAGCGACATGGGGTTGAACGTGCCGATGAGCTGCTGCATGTTGGCCGTCTCGCTCGTGGTCTGGAAGGAGTTGTCGCGGTTGAGGTCATAGCCGTTGGTGGAGTGTCTCGTCAGGTAAGTACGTCCGTCGACATTTTCCTCTGGAACAAGGATAAAGAACACGTCGGACAGCAGCTCGTCCTTGACATTCACGGTGTTGCTCTTCACGGTGTAATACTCTTCAAGGTCGACCTTGCCGGACTTGCCGTTGTTGTCGGCCGTCAGGTAACCTAAGTAGCTGGCCTTATCCTTGACGAGGTCGGGGATGGCGACGCTGCCCTCCGCGCCCACAGGGCCCATCTCTTCCTTGAGCTCTTTTTCGCCCGCGGCGGTGAAGCCCGTGAGCATCTTGTAGTCGATGGTCTTTGCGTTCGTGATCATCTTGGCGAAGTCGAGCACGCCGTCGGTGGCGGCGACCTCGTTGGAGTGGATGTTGGAATACATCACGGGCACGCGGATATCGTCGAGCGCGCCGGACTTGATCTGGGCGAGCACGGCATCGGGATCGGTCTCGGCCTGCTCGGTCAGGGCGAGCCACTTGCTCACGCTCGCCTTGGAGTCGGCCACGATGAGATAGGGCATATCACGGCCCGCGGTGGACTGGCCCATGGAGAATTCTTCCACGTAGAGACCGTTTTTCGTGCCGTTTGCCGCGATCGTGTCGAGCTCCTTGTAGATCTCCCACATGGTGTTGAAGTTTTCATACGGCGCAACTTTGACGCTCACGGAGCCGAGATCCTTGCCGCTGTTTTTGGCGACGAGATCAAAGTAGCCGCACAGGTCGATATAGTAGCCGCCGTTCACATGGGGCACGCTGTAGTCGACGCTGGTCACGCCGGTTCTGCGGTTGGTGGAGTAGAAGTAGTTATTCACGTGGAAGCTCACGTCGAGGACGGTCTTGCCGTTTTTCTCGCTTGCGGAGAGCTTGATGTCCGTGAACTGGTGCTCGTCGCCCTCGGTCAGCCAGTCATTCAGAGGGCCGCCCGCGTAAGCGTAGGGGAACAGCTCCTCGTTGACGTAGGGGCGGGAATCGTCGCGCTCGAGCGAGAGCGAAACGGTACCGGTGCTGACGGCCGCGGCGAGCGCATCCTTCGTCATGCCGGACACGGGGATGGAGAGGGACACGTCCTTGCCGTTTTCATCGGTGACAAGGGTGATGGTCGCGTCGACCGGGAATTTCGTTCCCAGCAGCGCATCGTCCTTGGGGTTCATGTCCTGGTAGCTGACGGCAAACGCGGACGTGACCTCGAGCGAGAGCGTCATTACCAGGGCCATCAGCAGCGCGAGCGCTTTGCTGACAGAGTTTGGATAATGTTTCATGGTTTTCGTCCTCCAGAGTGATCTTATGTCGCCACACACAGCAGCGGAAAGTTGATGAGTTTAGTGTAACTCAATAAAAATACATAGTCAAGGGAATATTCATACCTAATCCTGCCAAATTTCAGCGTTGAATCTGTATTTTTGTTCATCATTTTTCACAAAGCAGTGCGTCAAGCCCCCGTCTTTCAGATCCTTTTGTGAATGTATCCGTAAATTTATACAGAATCGTGCTGCATAGGATATTCTTCTTCGCCGCGATTGCAAATGACGGCGGGGCGCATTATAATAAGAGGCAATCATCATTCAAACGCAGGAGGAACCGAATATGCGGCTGCAAAGCGCAATCTTTACACTGGGCGATACCCTCTTCACCCCCGACGGCGCGGCGCGCGAGGGACTCGACAAGGCGCTTTCACTTTTTAAGATGGAGGGCGTGTGGCTCGGCGCGGTGACGGCGCTCAGCGCGGAGGACGCGCAAAAAGCGCTCGAAAAGGCGGGGCTTAACTCTTATTTCCGCTTCGTGCTGACAGAATCCGTCGCGCTCTGCAAGGCGGACAGCGGCACGATGTTCGAGCGCGCGATGAAGCGCCTGCACTCGCAAAAGGACGATACGATCGTCTTTTCCGGCTCGCTTTCCGCCATCCAAAACGCGAAGGACGCGGGTTTTCGCACCGTGGCGGTGCAGGGAAGTGCGGGCGCGGCGGACTGGTCGACGATGCAGCAACTCGCCACGCAGAGCCTTGAAAATTACAGCGAGCTGCTGGCACAGACAAATGAGTGATAGAAAAAAGAGTTCAGGCAAAAAGCCCAACACTGTTAAGATAAGAACTGTAAAGGGATAAAATTCATGTTTTCTCCCTTTACAGTTTTTGGCAATCTCATTTATTATGTTTATATTTTAGAAAGAGTTCTCTGGTTAATTAACGTGATGCAACAATTATTTCACCTCCATAACACGAATGAAAATTATTCATTCTTATATTGACATTAGCTTTTTCTTATAGTACCCTTTGTATAAAAGGCGGTGAGTTCGTGAAGCTATTAACGCAGTGCCCTACCTGCAAACAAAAACTCGTTGCAAAAGTTCTGTCCTGTCCGGATTGTGGTTTGGAAATATCAAATATATTTGAGTTAAGCCCTTTTGACTACTTGGACACAGCCAATACTGATTTTCTTATGTGCTTTCTTAAATCGCGTGGCAATTTGAAAGCAGTTCAAGAAGCACTCGGTATCTCTTATCCAACAGCGAAGAAACAGTTAGATCGTGTGATAACAGCATTAGGAATGGCAAACGAAAATGTGGAGGTATTGAACATGGGTAGCTTTCATGCAACATCTGGAGCTGACGCTTCAACGCTTATACGGAACAAATTAATTGAAGCGGGCGGAAAAGCCATTGTTTATTCTTACAAGAACATTCCCTATGAAATCCACCTGAGTGAAAGTGGTACAGGTTTTAACTGCGATGCGCTTAGCCCCATATATTTTTACGAATTTAGGGTATTTGACATTATAGTAGACCTGCTGAAAAGTGAAGGCGGCGAAGCTTCTAAAGGTCAACCTCGCAAGTACAAAGTTGGGTCTGAAAAGTGCAACGAGCATACTGTAGCAGGCGCGATAGCACTAAATTATTTTAATAAAGTAAAAGGCGAGACGGTCCTTGACCCGCAATCTGTTCTAGATGCTATCCTTGTGTGGGCTGATATTGCAGAAAACGGAAGAGGTAGTATTAGACTGACAAAAAACTATAGAAAGCTGGTAAATTATCATGTGTAATATTCTGGCATTTATGGTAGCAGTTCTTTATGGCTTTGTAAAATCAGTGCTTAATTATGGAGGAAAATGCAAAGGGCGCAGATGCAGACGGTATTGGTAAGCCAAGCTAGAAGCTCCCATGTCTACTTATCAAAAGTAGACATGGGAGCTTCTTTTACTGTCTAGTTTTCTTATCTTAACAGTGTTGGGCTTTCGCCTGAACTCTTTTTTTCTCTCTTTTAGGCCTCCGCGTCCTCCTGCGGCTGGAGCTTGCTGCCAAAATACGCGAGCACCGCGCCGAGAATGGCGCACGCGACGCCCCAGACCATCTCCGCTGTCGAGGCAAAGTCCGTCGGAATGATAATGATCGTGGAGGCAAGCACGATGCCGATGACGGCGTGATAAGCGATGGAGTAGTGCGTGTCGAAAAGCCTGCTCACAATGCGGGCAAACAGCGCCATCACGCCGGCCATGCCAAGCCCCCAGGGGATGAGCACGGTGAAATCAAGCTGCGCGATGCCGTCGATCAGCGGCGTGAGAAGGCCGACCGCCATCAGGATGGACGACGACGTCATCCCCGGGATGATGAAGCTGAAGCCCCACAGCACGCCGCAGAAGAGAAAGCCCCAGAAGTTTGCGGGCATCTCGGCAAATGAACTGAACTTGACGGCCATCAGCGCGCCGAACAGGGCGAGGAAGCTGACGATCAGCGAGATGTACGAGCCGTTGCTGCGGCCCTGCGTGCCCGCCTCGCGCCAGAGGTCGGGCAGCGTGCCGAGGATAAGCCCGATGAAGAGGCACGTGGCGACGGTTTCCGACTGGTGAAACAGCGCAAGGATCACGCTGCCGCCGCCCAAAAAGCCGATCGCCCAGCCGATGCCGACGGCGAGCAGCATCCGCCAGTAGCGTTGAAGCGCGCGTCTGGGGTGCGTGAGCAGCTCCATCGCGGGGCGGTAGATGCCGAATACGACTGCGAGCACGCCGCCGGAGATGCCCGGCAAAATCGCGCCCGCGCCGATGATGATACCCTGCACAATGCGCATGATACCGTTTTTGATGCGGGAATTTTTCATATTGCTGCCTTTTTATGTGCTGCGCCCACCGGAAAAGCGGCGGAACGCGATGCGATTCAATAGCCCTTTCTGCGGTCGACGAGGTGATGCATCGGGCGGCCCGCGGCGTAATTTTCCAGATTTTCGCAGAAGAGCTGCACGTTGCGCTCGCAGGTGTAGCCGAGCGTCATGTTGCCCGCGACGTGCGGCGTGAGCAGGAGGTTCTTGGCCTTGCGCAGCGGATGATCCGCAGGCAGCGGTTCGGGCACGACGACATCGAGCGCCGCACCGGCGAGGTGCCCGGAATCCAGCGCTTTGATCAGCGCGTCCTGATCGATGGCCGTGCCGCGGCCGACGTTGACGACATAAGCGCCTTTCGGGAGCAGCGCCATGCGCTCGGCGTTCAGGATGTTCACCGTGTCGCTCACCGAGGGGAGAGACATGAAGAGAAGGTCAGTCTCGGGCAGGAGCTGATCGAGTTCCGTGACGGGATGAACGGCGTCAAAGTCTGCGTTCGCGCGGCCGCTGCGGCTGACGCCGGTCAGGCTCGCGGGATGGAACGCGCGCACGCGGCGGGCAAATTCCGTGCCGATGTCGCCCGTGCCGAGGCACGTGACGCGCGCGCCGTGGAGCGAGTGGATGCCGCCCGGGATCACGCGCCAGCCGCCCTCGCGGATGATCTCGGTGTATTCCATCTGGCGGCGCAGCAGCATCAGCGAGACCATGACAGAATGCTCGGCGATCGTCGTGCCGTAAGCGCCCGAGGCGTTCGTCAGCAGGCAGTCGGGATTCTGATACAGGTCGTCGCGGCAGAAGCGGTCCACGCCCGCCCAGCAGCTCGCGTACCACTTGAGATCGCGTGCGCCCGCGATAACGCGCTGGGACGGATGGCCGTAGAGGATCGTGCAGTCGTCCACATTGCCCTCCGCCGCCTTGGACGAGGGGAAGAAGACGATGTCGTAGCCGCAGCGTGCGGCGGTGTCGCGCAGCGTCTTTTCGTATGCCGGAGTCAGGAAGTCGATGATGACGCCGATTTTTTCATTCATGGCTCAATTCCTCCAAAATCATTTCTGCGACGCGCAGGCCGTCGGCCGCGGCACTCATGATGCCGCCGGCGTAGCCCGCGCCCTCGCCGCAGGGATATAGACCGCGCAGGGCGGATTGAAAACTCAAGTTGTCGCGCACGATGCGCACAGGCGACGAAGAGCGCGTCTCCACCGCCGTCAGGACGGCGTCGGGAGAATCGAAGCCCTTGAGCTTTTTCCCCAGCATCGGGATCCCCTCTTCGAGCGCCTCGCACACAAAGGGCGGGAGGCAGCCGTGCAGGTCGCACCAGCGGACGGAGGGAAGATAGGTCGGGACAACCTTTCCCGCCCCCGTTGACGGGCGATGCTTGAGAAAATCTTCGACCCGCTGGGCGGGGGCGGCGTAATTTCCACCGCCAAGGCGATAGGCCGCGTCCTCCAGCTCGCGCTGGAACTGGACGCCCGCGAGGGTATCGCCGGACGGGAAATCCTCCGGCGTAACGGAGACCAAAAGTCCGCCGTTGATGTTCTCGCCGTCGCGCGCAAATTCGCTCATGCCGTTTGTCACGACGCGCTTTTCCTCCGACGCGGCGGCGACGACCTCGCCGCCGGGGCAGACGCAGAACGAGAACACGCCGCGCCCCTTTTCCGTGTGGCAGGAGAGCTTGTACGACGTGGGTGGGAGGCCGTAGCGGCCCGCCGCCTCCTTATATTGCGCTAAGTCCATGTCGCGCTGGCGGTGCTCGATGCGCACGCCGACGGCAAAGGGCTTGGGCTCCATCGGCACGCCGCGCTTTTGCAGCATTTCGAACGTATCGCGCGCGCTGTGGCCGGGCGCGAGCACGACGTGCTTTGTGGGCAGCGTGTACTCCCCCTCGGGGGCGCTCACGCGCAGCGCCGTGACGCTGCCGCTGTTCTGCTCGATATCCACAACCTTGTGGGAAAACCGAACTTCGCCGCCGCGGTCGATGATCTCGCGGCGGAGATTTTGCAGCACCACATATAATTTGTCGGTGCCGACATGAGGCTTGGCGTCGACTAAAATATCCTCGCTCGCGCCGAAGCGGACGAACTCCTCTAAAATATAGCCGTGGCGCAGGTCCTTTGTGCCGGTGTTGAGCTTGCCGTCGGAAAATGCGCCCGCGCCGCCTTCGCCAAATTGCACGTTCGAGGTCAGATCAAGCTCGCCCGTGCGCCAGAAGTGCTCGACATCGCGCTTTCGCTGCTCGACCGCGCGCCCGCGCTCTAATAAAATGGGTCTTGCGCCGCAGCGGGCCAGCAGCAGCGCGCAGAAAAGGCCCGCGGGCCCCGCGCCGATAACGACAGGGGAGACCTCCGGCGCTGAAACAGGCGCGGGCGGCGTATATTTCTTCGGCGCGTAGGGCTGCACATTCTTATTCTTGCAGCGCCGTAAAACGCCGGATTCGTTTTTGACCTCGACCGCGCAGGAGCAGACGAGCTTCACGCCCTCGCGCGCGTCAATGGAGCGGCGCAGGAGATGAACGGAAACAAGCGCCTCCTCGCTCACGCGCAGCGCGTGCGCGCAGGCCGCGCGCAGCTTGTCTTCCTTTGCTCCCACGGGGAGCTTCAGATTGTCGATGCGAAGCATGTGCGCCGCCTCCTTTTTCTTCAGTCGCGTTTCATTTTATTATGACGGGAAATAAATCGCAAGGGGAATCGCGCGATTATCACAGAAACTTAAAAAAGTCATCGGGAATTTAAGAAATCGTCAAATAGCGTTCAAGAAATATACATAAATATGCCCTATGATAGCATCATCGAAAGCAAAGAGGCTGCCAGCAAGGGTCTCAGTCCATAGGAGGTCATCATCATGTACGAAGACGAAAACAACCTGTATCATTACAGCTATCGCAAGGGCGATGAGCAGAACCCCAACGCCCCGATCGACACGAAGAACTACGCCGAGGACCCGTGGGATAAGAATCCCGGCGGCAGCCCGAAGAAGAAGGGCGGCAGCGGTCTTTCCGGCAAGATCGTGGCGCTGGCGCTGGTGTGCGCGCTCGTCGGCGGCTTCATCGGCGCAGGCGTGAGCGGCGCGACGACCAAGGTCAACAAGACGAGCGTTCAGGTCAGCGACCGCGAGGTCGCGCAGGTGCAGACCGTCAAGGTCGACGGCAAGACGCAGATGTCGATGTCGGAGGTCTATGCCTCGAACGTCAACAGCGTGGTGTCCATCAACGTTTCCGCCACGACCAACTACTTCGGCCAGACCGTGCAGACCGCCGCGAGCGGCACGGGCTTTTTCATCACGGAGGACGGCTACATTCTCACGAACCACCACGTCATCTCTGATGCGAGCAGCGTGAAGGTAACGCTTTACAACGGTGAGACCTACGACGCCAAGGTCATCGGCAGCGATGAGGACTACGACATCGCCGTTCTCAAGATCGACGTGACGGGCGCAACGCCCGTGGTGCTGGGCGATTCGAGCAAGGTCGCCATCGGCGAATCCGTCGCCGCTGTCGGCAACCCGCTCGGCGAACTGACGTTCTCGATGAGCGAGGGCATCGTCTCCTGCGTCAACCGCGCCATCAATGTTGACGGCACGCCCTTTAACATGATCCAGGTCGACTGCTCCATCAACCCCGGCAACTCCGGCGGCCCGCTCTTCAACAGCTACGGCGAGGTCATCGGCATCGTGTCGGCCAAGTATTCGAGCTACTCGAACACCACCGTGGAGGGCATCGGCTTTGCCATTCCCATCAACGACGTCGTGTCGCTCGTCAAGGACATCATGACCAACGGCTATGTGACCAACAAGGCCTACATGGGCATCACGCCGCAGACGATGACCGCGCAGATGGCGCAGCAGTACCGCTACGACGTGACCGAGGGCGTCTTCGTCTGCTCCGTTGACCCGGACAGCGCCGCCGACAAGGCGGGGCTCAAGCTCGGCGATGTCATCACGAAGATGGATGACACCGACATCACGTCCTACGAAGACCTCGTCGCGGCCAAGAAGAGCTACAGCGCGGGCGACACCGTGACGCTGACCGTGTACCGCGGCGGCGAAACGATTGAAGTCTCCCTCACCTTCGACGCTGTGCCCGAATCGGCGGAAACGAACAATTCCGACCAGAGCACCGACAACAGCTACAATGGTAATGGCGGGTACGGCAATGGCGGCAACGGCTACTACTCCAATCCCTGGGATTTCTTCAATAATTTCTTTGGATATAATGGCTGATGCCACTGAAAAAGGAGCCTCGAAAGAGGCTCCTTTTTTTATTGCCGCGCGCAGGCATTCCCACTC
>OLWH01000716.1_pt1 | contig 14514 bp, 8 predicted proteins | sample 1673381 | NCBI WGS metagenome assembly OLWH01 (sample SAMEA103958110, study PRJEB25191) | human gut metagenome | reverse complement strand
ATATAACAATCCATTTTAAAAATATAAATACGACATTATCTCCACACGAATGTAGTAATAATATTTATTATTACAATGTTTTTTGAGTAAAAAAAGTTAATAAAAGAACCTCCCAAAGTAATATTTTTTTGGTAATAAAATATAACCAACTGATTTCATGCGACATAAGAAATTTTTAAAATACTCCCTCCGGGACAAAGCAAGATGCCTTCCCGGATTCGCCGGCCGCGGCAAAATAAAACAGGGCGGACGGACACAGCCGAACGGGGCGGGACAAAGGGTTGTGCGAAGATCGGTAGACGAGGAGAGGCGGGGAACAAAAAAGGGACACCTGGCGTACAAGTGTCCCTTTGTATTTTGTAGCGGGTCCGAGACTTGAACTCGGGACCTCATGATTATGAATCATGCGCTCTAACCAGCTGAGCTAACCCGCCATTGCATCAAAGCGAGTGCAAAGGTAATAGAATTTTTTATTCATGCAAAATCTTTCGGCAAAAAATCACCGGAAAATTCAGACTCCGGGGCTTTGGCACCGATTTTGCCCGCCTGTGGGCAAACAGAATGACATGCCGCTGACAGACACATCACGCAACGAAATCGCCAATTCCCTGAGCATACTCAAAGTAATTGCCGGCGTAGTCCTGCTCGCCGCGGTCTCGTGGGAAATCATCGGCGGAGACCACACCCGTTTTTCGCAGAGCTACCTGACCGTGCAGCTGGTGGTCTGCATCCTTTTCCTGTGCGATTTTTTCGTACGCTGGGCGGCGGCCGAACGTAAAGGGCGCTTCTTCGGGCGGAACATTCTGTTCTTCCTGATCTCGATCCCCTACCTGAACATCCTGGCCTGGAGCGGTGCAGACCTCCCCCGCTACTGGGCCATGCTGATCGGGGTGATGCCGCTGATGCGGGCGTTCCTGGCACTCTACGTAGTCGTGCAATGGCTCGTGGACAACAAGATCCGCCGGCTATTCACGGCCTACATCTTCACGGTCGTGGTTTTCACCTATATCTCGGCACTGGTCTTCTACGACTACGAAATATTCGTCAATGACAAACTCCATGGTTTCGGAAACGCCCTGTGGTGGGCCTGGATGAACGTCACGACCGTCGGCGCCGAGATATTCGCCGTCACGGCCATCGGCAAGGTCATCACCATCCTGCTGCCTACGCTGGGAATGATGATGTTCCCGATCTTCACCACTTATATATTACAGGAGTATACGCACAAAAAGGAGTCCGACCAATGAGACCGCCGGGCTGGGCAGCGGGTTCCCCTCCCTTGCCGCAACCCATAGGCACGGCCGGCACGCGCAAATACAAGCGGGCTGGCTGCATTTGGCAGCCAGCCCGCTGCACGTATCGGGTAATTATTTCTTCTGCTCCCTGAGCAGGTCGCGGATCTCCGTCAGCAGCAACTCCTCCTTCGTGGGTGCGGGTTCGGGAGCAGGCGCCGGAGCGGCGGCCTCTTCCTTTTTCCGCATCAGCCGGTTCATCAGCTTGACCATCAGGAAGACGCAGAATGCCAGAATCGTGAAGTCGATGCACTGCTGGATGAAGGCGCCGTAATTCCAGTAAACGGGCTCGGCAGCCGCCTTTGCAGCGGCTTCGCCGCCGCCCGTCACGACGTCGCCGACGGCATGCACGGCACTCGAAGTCATGTCCCGGAACTTCGAAATATCGAGCCGCAGCTGCGAAAAATCGGTATTGCCGATCAGCGCCCCGATCGGCGGCATCAGGATGTCGTTCACCAACGACGAGACGATTTTGCCGAATGCACCGCCGATGATCACACCGACGGCCATGTCCATCACATTCCCCTTGAGGGCGAACTCCTTGAATTCTTTTAGAAATGCCATAAGTCTAAGGTTTAATTATTTGATGGTACAAATATACTGTTTTATAATAAAACCGCACGAAAAAGGGCAACCGACATACAGCCAGCTGCCCATTCTTCGGACGAATGTGCCGATGGGGATCATCCGATCTCGACCAGTACGGCGTCGGTCGCCACGTTCTCGCCGGGCTGCACCAGCACCTGCTTCACCGTGCCGGCATAATCGGTCGTCACGGCATTCTCCATCTTCATGGCCTCCAGGATTGCGATCTCGTCGCCGGCCTTGACCGTATCGCCCACCTTGACCTTCAGCTCGATGATACGCCCGGGCAGCGGCGCCGTCACGGCATTGCCCGTGATGACGACCTTCTTCACCTCTTCGGCCTTCTTCTCCTCGGCCTTGGGCTCGGCGGGTTTGGCCGCGGCGTAAGCCTTGACCTTCATGTCCGTGAGGAATGTCTTGGCGACCATCGGGAACAGCTCGAGCAGCAGCACTTCCTTCTCGTTGGCGGCGAGCTTCACGCCTCCGGCCTCGGGAAGTTCGGGGTTGGGCTGCATCTGGTATTTCGACGTATCGTAGGGCGTCTCCTCACGCACGCCGCAAATCTTGAAGCGGAATTCGGGGTCGATCTTCACGGGCGTGTGTCCGTACTCGCCCTTGACCAGGCCGACGAACTGCGAGCTCTTGTTGGTGTACATCGGACGCCCGGCCTTCTCGTCGAGGGCGCAGTTGACGGCCTGCGCACCGACGATCTGCGAGGTCGGGGTCACCAGCGGCGGCAGGCCTGCGGCCAGGCGCACCGAGGGGATCAGCTCCATGGCGCGCGGCAGGATGTCCTCGGCCTTGAGCTGCTTGAGCTGGGCGACCATGTTCGAGTACATGCCGCCGGGGATCTCGGCCTTTTGCACCAGTTCGTTGGGAGCCGGAAACCCGAAATAGGCCTCGATCTTGCGGCAGGCGTCGATCGTAGCGTCCTCATCGTCGGCCTTGGCGGCCGCGATAGCCTTGTCGAACAGGGCGTCGATCTCGGCGGGCAGCTTGTCGGTCAGCGGGTTGAACGCCTTGGGCTCGGGTTTGTCCGCGCCGAATACCGACTGGTTGAGCTCCTTGCGGATCTCGCGCAGCTGGGTGTTGATCTTGGCCACGGCCTCCATGTTCACACCGGTATCAACGCCGAGCTTCTTGCAGAAGACGTGTACCAGCTCGATGGCCGGGGCACCCGTGCCTTCGGCGAAATACCAGCAGTTGGTATCGACGATGTCGACGCCGGCCACGATGGCCGCGAGCACCGAAGCCAGGCCGTAGCCGGGGGTACAGTGGGTATGGAAATCGACCGGAATCGAGATGTTCTTCTTGAACAGCTTGACCAGCGTGGCGACACGGCGCGGCGGGATCAGGCCCGACATGTCCTTGATGGTGATCATGTCGGCGCCCAGTGCGGCCATCTGTTTGGCCTTGTCGAGGAAATAGGCATCCGTGAAGACGGGCTGCGGCTGTTTCTTGCCCATCAGGCGCTGCATGAAGGAGGGTTCGGGATATTTCGGGTCGACCGTATAACATACGGCGCAGTCGGCGATGCCGCCGTACTGCTTGACGTATTTGATCGTCGATTTCACGTTGTCCACGTCGTTCAGGGCATCGAAGATACGCATGATGCCCAGCCCGCTTTCGATCGCGTTGCGGCAGAAGCCGTCGATCACGTCGTCGGGGTAAGGCGCGTAGCCGAACAGGTTACGGCCGCGCGAAAGCGCCGTGAGCTTCGACACCTTGCCCACAGCCTTGTAGATCGTCTCCAGGCGCGTCCACGGGTTCTCGTTGAGATAACGCATCACCGAGTCGGGTACGGCACCGCCCCAGACCTCCATCGCATAGAAATTTGCATCCTTGTAGAAGGGCAGGCAACGGTCTACCTGTGCCTGCGACATGCGCGTCGCGAACGAGGACTGCTGTCCGTCGCGCAACGTAAGGTCTCTGATTTTGAGATTTCTCGCCATTGTGATATTTTTGATTAAGGGTTCTTGTTGCCGCTTTTACTGTTATTCCAATAACAAAGATAATAAACAATTTGAAATTCCAACCATTTTACAGGGATTTTTCACAAAAAACACCGGAAACGGTTACTTTTCGTAAAAGCGCCCCGCCCGGAAGCGCCCGGCGGGCTACGCCTGAATATCCTGCTCGGGGACGAACAACTGCTTGTACGACGTCCCGTCGAGGTACTTCTTCTTGAAGATATTGACGCAGAAGACGAACATCTCCAGCATCAGCGGCCCGAAAATCACCCCCATGAACCCGAAGAGCGACAGCCCGATGAAAACGCCGAAGATCGTCACCAGCGGATGCGTATCGGCCATCTTCTTCTGCATGATGAACCGCACGACGTTGTCCACGTGCGTCACGACCAGCCCGCCGTAGAGGAGCAGCCCGATGGCCGGCCCCCAGTCGCCCGTCAGCGCCATGTAACCCGCAAGCGGCAGCCATATGAGCGCCGTCCCGAAGATGGGGATGATCGTTGCGAAACAGGTCAGCACGCCCCAGAACAGCGGGCTCGGGGCGTTGAAGACCAGGTAGCCCACGAACGCCACGACGCCCTGCACGACGGCCAGCAGGGGGATGCCGATGGCATTCGAACGGACGATCATGTGCACCTCGCGCATGACGCTGCTGCCCACGTCCCGGTTGAAAGGCAGTATCTCGCGGCAGTAGCCTTCCATGCGCAGGCCGCCGATGAGCATGAAATAGAGCACGAACAGCAGCACGATGATGTTGATGCCGAAATCCATGATGCTGCCCAGCACCCACTGCCCCAGCCGGGGGATCACGCCCACGAGCGACGTGATGTTCTTCTCCTGCCAAAGGTTGTATCCCGTCTTTTCGTGGATCAGCGCTGCGATGTGTTTGAGCGGCTCGACGATCGACTCGGGCTTGAGGGCGATGTCCTGCACCTGGTTGACGACCATCCAGACGATCAGACTGATCGGCACCAGGAAACAGAGCACCGCCTCGCCCAGCAGCAGCGACGCGGCCAGGCTGCGCCGCCATTTGCGGCAGGCCGTGAGGTAATGCATCTGCCGCCGGAGCAGCACGTAGATCGTCATGGCACCCAGCACCCCGCCCAGGAACGGGGTCAACTCGATGAAGATCGTGACCCCCAGTCCGAGGATCAGCACGAAAAGCGAATAACGCCAGTATAGTTCCTTGAAAGACTGCATACGCGTCCGCTGAGCAAGGAACGTGCCGCAACGTGCAAGACCGTGCCCGTCAACAGGTTGAAAAATATTTGAACAAAATTTACGGTGTTCTGTTGCGGCTGTGAAATATTTGGTTTAAATTTGTATAAGCAAATTATGGACGGCTTTATGGAAATAACGGTTTCCACCGGCACCCTGCATCACCGATACGGTGCGGGAGAAGGTATGCAAACCGGATATCGGCTATCGCCGGGCACGGCCGGCGATACGCAACGACGAGGGGTATCTCACACGCGGAGTATCCCTCGCAACTTTATACAAACCCCAGCGTACCATGGATCTCAGTGCCTTCCCGAAAGGTTGCCGGGGGTTAAAATCCTGTGAAACTTCCGCCACCCCACCGGCGGGAGCGGAAAAATCCCCGATCTTAGTGCCGCGAACCACGACACCACGCTATGAAGAAACCGAAATATCCATTACACTCTTTTATTTACTAATCCATTAAAAAGTATGAGAAAACATTTACAACATTTCCTCATGACGGCCGCCCTGATCCTGTTCGGAGTGTCCGCCGCTGTCGCGCAATCGGCAGTTACGGGTAAAATCGTAGATGAGACCGGCGCACCGCTGATCGGTGCCTCTGTGACCGTACCCGGCACATCGCAGGGTGTCAGCACCGACGTCGACGGCAACTTCACGCTGAAGACCGATGCCAAGGAGATCGAGATCAGCTACGTGGGCTACGTCCCGACCAAAAAACCCGTCACGGGCCCGAACGCACGCCTGGGCATCATCCAGATGGAGCCCGACGCCGTGGCATTGCAGGATGTCATCGTCATGCAGTCGGTGGCCGTGCAGCGCAAAACCCCGGTAGCCGTATCGACGGTCAACGCCGAGGAGATCAGCTACAAACTCGGCGGACAGGAGTTCCCCGAAATCCTGAAATCGACGCCGGGCGTCTACGTGACCAAGGACGGCGGCGGCTTCGGCGACTCGAAGATCAACATGCGCGGTTTCCAGGCGGCCAACGTGGCCGTGATGGTCAACGGCGTCCCCGTGAACGATATGGAGTGGGGCGGCGTATACTGGTCGAACTGGGCCGGCCTCTCGGACGTGACGCGCAGCATGCAGACCCAGCGCGGCCTGGGCGCCTCGAAAATCTCGTCTCCCTCGGTCGGCGGTTCGGTCAACATCGTGACCAACGGCATCGAGGCCAAGCAGGGCGGCACGTTCTCGTTCGGCGTAGGTAACGATGGCCTTTACAGCCTTTCGTTCAGCCTCTCGACGGGCCTCACGAAGAGCGGCTGGGCACTGTCGGTACTCGGCGCGAAGCGCTGGGGCGACGGTTACATCCAGGGAACCAACTTCGAAGGCTACAACTGGTTCGTCAACATCTCGAAGCGCATCAATGACCGCCACCAGTTGTCGCTGACCGCCTTCGGCGCCCCGCAGAAGCACGCGCAGCGCCATGCCCTCGACGACGGACTGAAGATCGAGGAGTGGCAGAAGGCCAAGAACTTCATGGGCGAAAAGGACATGTACCGCTACAACGCCGAGTACGGTTTCGACAAGAACGGCAGGCAGCGCTACTCGCACTTCAACGAATACCACAAGCCCCAGATCTCGCTGAACCACCAGTGGCAGATCGACTACAAGTCGTCGCTCTCGACGGCGCTCTACATGTCGATCGGACGCGGCAGCGGCTACTCGGGCCAGGGCCGCACCTCGGCAGACCGCAACATGTGGAAAGGTACCAACTACGGCGTGCTGAACACCACCTTCCGCAACCCCGACGGCACGTTCGCCTACGACAAGATCCAGGAGATGAACGCCGCCAGCCCCGACGGTTCGCGCATGATCATGTCGAAGAGCAACAACAACCACATGTGGTACGGACTGCTCTCGACCTACACCAACCAAATCTCCAAGTCGCTCGAACTGTCGGCCGGTATCGACGTGCGCTACTACATCGGCGAGCACAACAACGAGATCATCGACCTCTACGACGGCAAGTATTTCATCGACGACAGCAGCCGCGCCAACGTCAAGCCCGAGCAGAACGCCGCCGCGGCCGACCCCAACTGGGTGTATGAAAAACTGCAGGTCGGCGACAAGGTTTACCGCGACTACGACGGCCACGTACACCAGGAAGGCGTATTCGCCCAGCTGGAGTGGACGAAGAAAAACCTCAACGCCTTCGTATCGGGTTCGGTTTCCAACACCGGCTACTGGCGCTACGACCGCTTCTACTACGACGCCGCACACGCCGAGTCCGAGCACGTGAACTTCATCGGTTACACGGTCAAGGGCGGTGCCAACTACAACATCAACGAGAAACACAACGTATTCGCCAACCTGGGCTACATCAGCCGCGCCCCGTTCTTCTCGGGCGGCGCATTCCTGCAGAGCACCACGAGCAACGTCAAGAACCCCGACCCGCTGAACGAAAAGGTATTCTCTGCCGAGATCGGCTACGGATTCCGCTCGGGCATCCTTTCGGTCAACCTGAACGGTTACTACACGCTCTGGATGGACAAGTCGGTCGTACGTTCCAGCTCGATGGCCAACGGCGACTACGCCCGCGTGAACCTCTCGGGTGTCGACGCACGCCACATGGGCCTCGAACTGGATTTCGTCCTGCGCCCCAACCGCTGGCTGGACGTGACCGGTATGCTTTCGCTGGGCGACTGGCAGTGGGACAGCGACTCGAAGGGCTACATTTACGACACGCAGGGGCAGCCCCTGACCAAGGCTTTGGACGGCACGGTCGCCTCGGGCATCATGGCTGAAGACCACGCATGGCTCAACCTCAAACAGAAAGGCATCAAGGTCGGCGGTTCGGCTCAGACCACCGGAGCCCTCGGCGTCACGGTTCGCCCGATGAAGGGACTGCGCGTCAGCGCCGACTGGAACGCCTACGGCAACAACTACGCCGACTTCTACATCGGTTCGAACACCAGCCTTAACGGCAACTCGACCGTCGACGTGAAAGACCCGTGGAAGATTCCGTGGGGACACCAGCTCGACCTCTCGGCCAGCTACGCCTTCAAGATCGGCAACGTACGCGCCACGATCTACGGCAACGTGAACAACGTCTACGACTACAACTACATCATGGACGCGCAGTGCGCCGCAGCCGACGAAGGTATCTGGCAGAACGTATATGCCGTAATGTACTCGTTCGGTCGTACCTATACCGTAAGACTGAAAATTAACTTCTAATTACAGCGAACCATATGAACAAGCATATTGTAAAATACCTTCTGGCCCTTGCGACGATAGCATTCGTGGGGGGGGGTTGTAATGTCGACGATTACAACGAGGAGTATCTGGACGGGTTCAACCCCGACAAGGAGATCACCGACGTCCAGGTGCTGAAATACACGATGACCGACGCCGACTACGCCAGCGTCGCGTCGAACGCCGCCAACAAGGCGATCGCCGAAGCCGCAGGGCCCGATGCAGTGGCAGCCCTGGCCGCCGTAGGCACTGCAAAATGTTTCTCCGAAGCCGCTTCCGCCACGACGTACCTGCCCGCCTTCCTGGCTGCAGGTTACGACAGCTACCTCTCGAACGGCTCGACTGTCACCGTTACCTATAAGAACCAGCGCGGCGAGATATCCGAGGCCATCACCGGCATCGCTTCCGCCTCGACCTACGAGCTCAAGGCCGCCGACTACGAGGTAGCCTGGGGCGAGGATATCACGGCCGACTACTTTACACCCGGTAAGCCGGCAGCCAACTACCTGCCGCGCATCCTCAAGGAGGCCGTCAAGAACGCCGAGGCCGGCGACTACGTCATCGCCGAATACGCCTACTCCGAGCAGGAGCCTTCGACCGGAGGCGGCGAAATCCCCGAGACCATCAACAAGATCAGCGAAATCATTGCCCCCGGCGACTATACCGTGCAGGGCACCGTTTCGGCTGCCTATGCCCGCGGCTTTATCGTCGACGACACCACGGGGGCTATTCTGGTATATCTGAACGCCCCGTCGAACTACTCGCTAGGCGATGTAGTGAAGGTCAAGGGTGCCGTTACGGAATACAACAGCGGCATGCAATTCGGCAACACGGCCGAGATCACGCTCGTGGAGAAAACCAAGAATTTCGCCTTCCCCACGGCACAGGCCATGTCGGGCAGCGAGCTCGACGCCTACCTGACCGCAGCGTCGATCAAATTCGTCAGCCTGACGGGTACGCTCTCGATCAGCGGCAACTATTACAACCTCAATGTGGACGGTGCCGCGACGGCCACCGGCAGCCTCTCCTTCCCCAACAAGGGGCAGATCGACGGGAGCCTGGACGGTAAGAAGGTCACCGCGACCGGTTACCTCTTCTCCGTCAGCAAGAGCGGCGGCGCACCCAAATTCGCCAACATGATCGTCGCCACGATCGCCGAGGAGGGTTCGCAGCCCGAATTCACGCCCGTAGGTATCGTCGCATCGGCCGATCCCGGCACGTTCAGCGTAAAGGGGCAGGTCGCTGCGACCTACAAGCGCGGCTTCCTCATCAACGACGGCACGGGGTCGATCCTCATCTATACCAATGTCGACCCGACCGGAACCTATGCCATCGGCGATCTGGTCAGCGTGGAAGGTACCACTTCGGCTTATGCCGGGCTGAACCAGTACCCCCCGGCATCGACCGTCACCAAACTCAATACCGAGGCCAATAAGTTCACCTACCCCGCGATCCGCGAAATGGACGGTACCGACATGGACGGTTACCTGACGCTGACCACGGCGCAGTACGTGCGTTACACGGGTACGCTGAAAATTGACGGCAACTACTACAACGTCATCAACGACGAAGCGCTGACGGCACAAGGCAGCCTCTCGTATGTCCTGGACGGCGCCGTAGACCCAGCACTCGACGGACAGGAAGTCGTCGTGGAAGGCTATGCGATCGGCGTATCGGGCAGCAAGTTCCTCAATACGATGGTCACTTCTGTCAAGCCGGCAGCCAATGCTTCGGCAGCTTCCTTCGGCATGACCCGCGCCGCGGTGACCAAGAACCGCTATGCGATTTACACCTTCGACGGCACGTCGTGGGCAGCCGCAGAAAACACCACGATGGTCAACCCCGAGGACTACACGCAGATGGGCGCCACCAATCCCAACTTCAGTTCGTCGTTCTCGCAGGACACCTACCTGCCCCTCTACCTGAAGTACAAATATCCCTACGCCCTGGCCGAGGAGAAGATGAACGTGGCATACCACTTCTACGACTCGACGGACAAGGTAACCCTGCTCTTCGCCGACGAGTACACTTACGACGGTGCGGACTGGATCAAGACCGAGGACACCGAGACGCTCGACGGCCCGTTCAAGAAGGTCAGCGGCAAATGGAACTTCGACCCCAGCATGACGCTCGTCGTGGCCCCCGACCGCAGCGCTTACAGCAAGAGCTTCTACCAGGCTTGCGTGGACTGGGTACTCCAGAACAAGGACGCCGCCTATACGACGGACAACCGCAGCGGCAGCCGCCTCACGGATGCGGAGTATTACAGCGGTTGCGCGGCAAGCTACACCAACCTGAACTGGCGTATCAACACGCTTCCGAAATACTACTGGAGCGAAGCCGGTGAAGACATATCAGCCTACGACAACTGGGGGTCGGAAGACAAGGACGCCATGCGCGCATCGTACCAGGCGTTCTACGACGAAGTCGAAAAGCGTTTCGGCGAGGTAATGTCGGCCGCCCTGGGTACGCTCTACCCCGATGTCAAGATGATCTCCGGCATCGACGTGATCTACACCGTACAGATGATGCTCTACACGCAGCACATCGGCTCGGGCACGGGCAAGGTGACGCACGCATTCGAGTTCAAGCTCGTCGACACCGGCAAGTTCGAATACGTACGCATGTACGCACTCTCGCCGGAGTATGAACTGATGAAGGATGCCAACTTCGAATAACGGAATCCGATCCAAAGCAAAGGGCCGCTCTAACGAGTGGCCCTTTTTATTTTTCAATCATCGGACGGATCGGATCAAGGGACAGGGAAAACCGCTGCAAAAGGGGAAGCCGACGATTCGTGCGGGCGGAGCGAACGGCCTGCGGGTACGGCTATACGGACGGAGTACCCGGATATGGTCTCGGGCTGCTACCCTACTATTTCGGGCAACAGCCTGCGGCGCAGCAGGTCGCAGGTTGCGGCCGGCGCCGAATGGTCGAACAACTGCCCGCGGATACCCAGCGCCGCTGCGGCGGCGATATTGGCCGGGCGGTCATCGATAAAGAGCGTCTGCGCAGGATCGAGTCCGTAGCGGCCGAGCAGTCGCCGGTAGATTTCCGGCTCGGGTTTCACCACGCCCTCCTCGCAGGAGACCACCTCACCGTCGAAAAGCCCGTAGACGGGGAAACGGCGCAGGAAGTCGATGAACTCGCGCGACATGTTCGAAAGCACATACAACTTGTAGCCGGCGGCCTTCAGGTCGCGGACAAGCTGTTCGGTAGGCTTCACGGGTTCCTGCATGTCGATCGACAGGCGCAGGTACTCCTCGCATTTCGCACGCGGGCAGGCGTTGACCCCGGAAAGGATGCCGGTCACCTCGTCGAGCGTCAGCACGCCCCGGTCGTAATCCTCCCAGAAAGCCGGCATGGGCTCCGAACGGATGAAACTGAAAAAGTCGTGGAATTCTTGCGTACACTTACTTCTGTCGCGGGCAAAAAGTACTCCGCCCAGGTCGAAAACGATATTTTCCATGGGGCAAAGATAGCCATTTTTTCGTTTGGTTCATGATTTGCAGGCTGGCGCATAACAAAAACTCCGATTATGAACTATGGCATAAGCATCCTCTTCCGCGCCATTCCCCTTGCGATGGCAGCCTTCTGTTTCGCCTACGGCGCCTACGTTTTCGCCGCCGGCGACGACCCCTCGCGGCTCACGGCAGGCCCCGTGCTCTTTTTCCTGGGCTCGATCTGCATCGCGCTCTATTGCACCGCCGCCACCATCATCCGCCAGATCATCGGCACCTATACCGCCGCCGCGAAATACCTTTTCCCGGCCATCGGCTATGCGGTCGCCGCCATGACGGTCATCTGCGGGCTTTTCATCATCCAGTCGCACATGACCGGGGCGCTCGTCACGGGGCATGTAATCTGCGGGCTGGGGTTCATCACGGCGTGCGTCTCGACGGCGGCCACCTCCTCGACGCGGTTCAGCCTGATCCCCAAGAACTCGGGCGACAGCACCTTCTCGGTCAACCCCGCAGGCTTCACCCGCGGGCAAAGTTCGCTGCTGATCTTCATCGTGTCGGCCATAGCCACCGGGGCATGGGTGTGGTGCATCCTGCTCTTCGCGCTGGGAACGCTCCCGGCGCATATCGTGGCGGGAAGCGTCATGTTCGGCATCGCCTGTGTCTGCACGTCGCTCATCGCGCTGGTGGCCAGTATCGCACGCCAGGCACGGGGCAGCTACACGATGGAGGAACGCCGCCGGTGGATGGGGCTGGTGCTCGCGATGGGCGGCCTGGCCTTCGTGCTGGGGCTGATCCTCCTCTTCACGCTCCGGGGCGAGGCGATCAGCTTCGTGGGCTTCGTGCTCATAGGGCTGGCACTGATCTGCTGGAGCATATCGAGCAAGGTCATCCTGCTGGCAAAGATCTGGCACGCCGATTTCCCGCTGGCCAACCGCATCCCGATCATCCCGGTGCTTACGGCGCTGGCCTGCCTGTTCCTCGCGGCATTCCTCTACGAGGCGGCGCTCTCCGAACCCAAATATTTCGTCCCCGCACGCGTCCTGACGGGTTTCGGAGCCATCTGCTTCACGCTCTACTCCATCGTCTCGATCCTCGAAAGCGGCGCGAGCAAGAAATAGCCCCGCTGCAAGGCCATAAAAAAAGCCACCTTCCCCGGGTGGCTTTTCTTATTGCCTTTATCGTCACATGGGTCAGAACAGGTGGCAAGCCACCGTCAGCCCGGCCATGACGATGGAAACCATCGACATCAGCTTGATAAGGATGTTAAGCGACGGGCCCGAAGTGTCCTTGAACGGGTCGCCGACGGTATCGCCCACCACGGTGGCCTTGTGGCATTCGGAGCCTTTGCCGCCGAAATGCCCCTCCTCGACCATCTTCTTGGCATTGTCCCACGCGCCGCCCGCATTGGCCATGAACACGGCCAGCACGAAACCCGAGCTGAGGCCACCGACCAGCAGGCCCATCACGCCGGCCACGCCAAACACGAGACCGACGGCTACCGGCACGACGATGGCCAGCAGGCTGGGGAACATCATCTCGCGCTGTGCACCGCGGGTCGAAATCTCCACGCAGCGGGCATAGTCCGGCGTGCCTTCGCCCGTGAGGATGCCCTTGATCTCGCGGAACTGGCGGCGCACCTCGTTCACCATGCTCTCGGCGGCACGTCCCACGGCGTTCATCGTCAGGCCGCAGAAGAGGAACGACATCATGGCGCCGATGAAGATGCCGATCAGCACCGTCGGGTTCATCAGCGTGACCTGGTAATACTCCATGAAATCGAGGATCGAAGCCTTCTCGACCAGCTGCGAGGTGCCGTTGGGCAGGTCAAGCATCGTGATGCCGTTGTGCAGCAATCCGATACGGATCTCCTCGATGTAGGATGCCAGCAGTGCCAGTGCGGTCAGCGCCGCGGATCCGATGGCGAACCCTTTGCCCGTGGCGGCGGTCGTATTGCCCAGCGCGTCCAGCGCGTCGGTGCGCTTGCGCACCTCGGGGCCGAGGCCGCTCATTTCGGCATTGCCGCCCGCATTGTCAGCGATCGGGCCGTAGGCGTCCGTGGCGAGCGTGATGCCCAGCGTCGAGAGCATACCGACGGCGGCGATGCCGATGCCGTAGAGCCCCAGCGACATGTTCATCGGAGCCATCATATTCTCCATGTCGAAGCCGATGGCGCACAGATAGGCGAGGATAATCGCGGCACCGATCGTCAGGACGGGGATGGCCGTCGAGATCATGCCCGACCCGACCCCGGCGATGATGACCGTGGCCGGCCCGGTCTGGGCGCTTCCGGCGATCTTCTGCGTCGGTTTATAGGAGTGCGAAGTGTAATATTCGGTAGCCTGTCCGATGATGATACCGGCGACGAGCCCCGTGATGACCGAGCACGACAGCCCGAGCCAGTTCTGGATTCCCAGCAGGTAGAGGATACCGAACGTCGCGCCGGCAATCAGCAGCGAACTGAAATTGACACCCACGCCCAGCGAGCGGAGCAGCTCGCGCATCGAGGCGCCCTCACGGGTTCGCACGAGGAAGATGCCGATGATCGAGAGCACGATCCCCACGGCCGCGATCAGCATCGGCGCCAGCACGGCCTTGAGCTGCATCGCCATGCCGTCGGCCGTGGCGAACGCCGCCGCGCCCAGCGCTGCCGTGGCGAGCACCGAACCGCAATAGCTCTCATAGAGGTCGGCGCCCATGCCGGCCACGTCGCCCACGTTGTCGCCCACGTTGTCGGCGATGGTGGCGGGGTTGCGGGGGTCATCCTCCGGGATGCCAACCTCCACC
>OLWH01000715.1_pt1 | contig 14546 bp, 9 predicted proteins | sample 1673381 | NCBI WGS metagenome assembly OLWH01 (sample SAMEA103958110, study PRJEB25191) | human gut metagenome | reverse complement strand
ATCGTAGGAGGCCTTGAAGGCCGGCAGCGTGTTCTCGTCGTACTCGAAACGGCTGCCCCGATGGGCGAAGAGCTGGATGACCTGCTCCTGCGCCAGCACCTCGGCGGCACCGGTGAGCGCCAATGCGCAGACACCCAATTTCAAAAAGAAGTTTTTCATAGGCTTATAAGGTTTTAGTTGGTTTCGGCGGCGTCGTGCTCATATCCGTCGCTCTTGGTGTTCCACATCGACAGCAGCACCAGGAATCCGAGCACGGCCATGGCGATCATCGTGATGAAGACCCAGCGCCAGCCGAAGTGGTCGGAGATGAAGCCGAAGCCCCAGCCCGAAACGACGACACTGACGTAGCTCACCATACCCACCACGCCGTTGGCCGTCGAAGCGGCCTTCTTCGTGGCGTGGTTCGACGCGATGACGCCGATGAGCGCCTGCGGGCCGTAGATGAAAAATCCCGCCACGGCGAGCATCATCAGCAGCACGACAGGATCGGTCGACTCCGGCAGGGCGAAGAAGAGCGAGATGAAGAGGATCACGCCCGCCATGCAGAAGACGCAGGTGCGCTGTGCGCGGCCCCCGAAGAATTTGTCGGAGATCCAACCCGCGAGCAGCATGCCCGTGATACCGCACACTTCGAAGATGGCGACCGTCCAGCCGGCCATGCTCGACGAGAGGCCGCGCGACTCCTGCAAGAAGGTCGGGCCCCAGTCGAGCACGGCGAAACGCACGATATAGACGAAGAAGTCGGCCACGGCCAACCCCCAGATCATGGGATTGAGGAAGACCTTCTTGCGCAGGAACGCCTTGAACTCCTCCGACGAATCGTGTTCGTCGAGCTGCGTCTTGGTGCCCTCCAATTCGGGCAGGCCGACCGACTTGGGCGTATCGCGCAACGTAACGATGATGAAGATCACGCCCAGCACCGCGATGGCAGCCGGAACCCAGAACGTCCACTGCCAGGCGCCGACATGCTGCAACGCATTGGTGACATAGGCTTCGGCCGAAGCGGCGTCCATCTTTTCGGTGATGCTCGCCGTATTCTCCACGACGCGCTGCCGCATCTCCGGATCGCCCGTCATATCCGTACCCGTGTGGCCCATCAGATACCCGCACAAGATCGCGATGATGAAGGCGCCGATCGAGTGCGAAGCGTTCCAGATCGACATCTTGGTCGCCAGCTCCTTGGGCGGAACCCAATGCGTGATCAGGCGGTTGCACGGCGGGAAGCCGCACCCCTGGAACATGTTGTTCAGAATCAGCAGCACGCCGAACAGGACGACCAGCGTATGGATGAACGTCGTCCCGTAGGTCTGCCCCGTAATCCATGCGCAGATGATCGCACCGCAGCCGAAAATGAAGTTGATGACCGAACACACCGACAGGCCCGTCACCATGTGCCAACGGCCGTTGGTGCGGTCCGCCAGTACGCCGTTGACGAATTTCGACACGCCGTAGATCAGCCCGACGAGGGTCATGATGACGCCGAAGGTCGTTTTCGAGATGCCGTACTCGGCCGTAAGACCGGGAATGGCGAAAGAGAAGTTCTTGCGAACGAAATAAAAAATGGCGTAACCGATCATCGTTCCGATGATCGTCCGCCACTGCCAGTATTTGAATCGTTTGGTCTGTTCCGCAGTCATAAGGCTCGTCGATTATGCGATTTCCCAAGCTCCGCCCTTACCGAAGACGCGGGCGACCAATTCATCGTAAATCCGTGCGCGTTTGGCCAGATCGAGCAGATTGATGCGCCAGCGCAACAACTGCGTGAAATCGACCATGCTGCGCAACTGCTCGCGCGAAACACCGATCTGCGAAGGATCGGTCGGCGCGCCCGCAGCGGCGAACAGCGCACGCATCTTCTCGAACGGATAGCACTGCGCCTGCAACCGCGCCTTGAAGGCGGGCCAGTTCTCCTTGACTCGCGTGAGTTGTACGCGAACCGTCTCGGCATCGTTCCACTTCTTCGTGATCTCGGTATAACCCAGCTCCGGCACGGGGAAATCGCGGAACAGATCGAGCGCACGCCGCTGCTCCGCTTCGAGCGAGGGCCATGCGGCCACGCAGGCGTCGACATCGAGCGTCGAGAGATCCATCTTGAAGAACTCGTCGAAGAAGGCGCACATCGTGAGCGTACCGATCGCCACCTGGAAACCGTGCGACTGGAACTTGCCGTTGTAGCGATGGTGCGTCATGTCGAGCACGTGGCTGAACAGGTGTTCGGTGCACGACGCCGGACGGCTCGACTTGGCCACCTGCATCGCGATGCCGCTCAGCGTCAGACCGGCGAAGAGCGAAGCGATCGCTTCGGGTTTGCCGGCCGCCACCCCTTCGGGATCGGCGAGCATCGCATCCAGATCGTTCATGAAGACGTTCCACGCAGCGGGAATGATCGGCTCCGTACCGAACAGGTCGGCGATCATCCACTCGGCGCCGGCGGGTATCTTGGCCGCCAGATCGGCATAACCCGCCGCTGTCATCTCTTTCGGCGCGGCAGCCAGCACGCCCACGTCGGCCAGAATCACCAGCGGCGCATGGGTTTCGATATTGAGTTTGGCGCCGTCGCGCGACACCACTGCGCCCGACGACGAATAACCGTCGACCGAAGCGGCCGTAGCCACGCAAAGATAGGACTGACCGTGGTGGAACGACGCGAGTTTGCACAAGTCGTTGATGACGCCCGACCCGACGGCGACGGCGACGGCCCCCGTGCGGTCGAGCATCTCGTCGATCCGCTCCACATAGGGCCAGTCGGCATGAAACTCCTCCTCTTCAATAAGGAAACGCTCGCAGGGAATTCCCGCCTCGCGCATGGATGCGTCGACGGCTTCGCCGGCGGCTTTCCATGTATTGTTATCGGCGACGATGACGGCCTTCCGATTCGGAAAATACTCCTTAAAAAGAGCCGGAGCACGGTGAAGAACACCCTCGCCGAGTTCGAATGCTTTCGTATCGGTTGCGATTTTTAAAGCATCGAGAATACATTGCGTATTGTTCATTCGATTTAAGAGTTAGTAAGTTACTATTCCAAGACACAAAGTTACAAAAACCGCGTGGAATAGCAAGCTTTTAGCGTTATTTTTCCGACATTTATTTCCGGAAAGCCCTGTCCATCCTCCGGAAAGGCCGGCTGCGTTCATCTTTCGGCGGATTTATCGGAAACGATAATACCCGCGCGCCCCTTTCGAAAATCGAAATAAATCGTAAACATACACTACTAAATTTCGAATCGGTTCCGATTCTGCAAATCCACATCCGGTCGGCCCGTACCGGAAGCACATGGCGGGACGGGAGAAATCGCGGCGGAATCCGCCCCGCCGTCAGATGCTCTCCGCAGTTCCGTTCTCTTCCACACGCCGCCGCCTGTCCGCACTGCGATCTCTCTGTCCATACCCAAGCGGACGCGGAAGCCCTTCCTCCGAGCCGTCACACCCCAAAGAGATGCGTGCCGAAGTCCCTGCCGAAACGAGACGCCGGACGCAACGCCCAACCACGCCGAGACCGCCGAACGCCGGCGTATTAAAGCGGATGCGTCCCGTGTCTCCGGTCGCGGAACGGTTCCGGACGGACGATGACCGCAACGCATTTTTTCCGCAAAATAGTTGCAACTTTAAAAGTTAAATTCTATTTTTGTAAAAGCATTCGAAAGAAAATAGAATTAAAACGAAATCGGATTCAATCGAAAGCGTACGGCAAACGCAGTCGGGAAACTCCGAGAACCGCCCTGCGGACACGCAAGACCGTTGAAGGCCGGAAACGACAACCAGCAGACGCGACGGCGGATGCCGAAGCGGATTCCGGCCTGCCGGCACAAAAGACGTTATACCTAAATATATAAATAGATGAAAAATACGATGAAAGCGCTCAACCTCCATGCGGTCGGCGACCTGCGTTACGAGGATGTGCCCATGCCCGTGCGTCAGGCGGGAGAGGTGTTGCTCAAAGTGCACGCCTGCGGAATCTGCGGAAGCGATCTGCCGCGCGTCTTTACCAAAGGAACCTACCATTTCCCGACGATTCCCGGCCACGAATTCGCCGGGGAGATCGTCGAAGCCGACGACCCGCAGTCTTCCCGCTGCTGCCGTGCCGAAAATGCGAAGCCTGCCAGGTGGGAGAATACGCACAGTGCAGCGATTACGACTACTACGGCTCGCGGCGCGACGGCGCTTTCGCCGAATACATCGCCGTGAAGGAGTGGAACCTGGTCTTCTTCGACGACTCGCTCTCCTACGAGGAGGCCGCGATGTGCGAACCGGCCGCCGTAGCGCTTCACGCCATCGGTCAGGCGTCGGTCGGCATCGGCGACACCGTCGCCGTGTTCGGTGCAGGCCCGATCGGCATCATGCTGGGCCTGTGGGCCCGAACCGCCGGCGCGTTCCGCGTCATCCTGTGCGACATCGATCCGACCAAAGTCGAATTCGCGCGCAAACAGGGATTCGACGCAGTGAACTCGCGCGAGACCGATCCGGTGGAGTATATCCGCACGCAGACCGGCGGCCGGGGCGCCGACGCCTGCATCGAAGGAGCCGGCGTGGCGCAAACGTGGGAGCAGGCCCTCAAAGCGGTCAAAAGTTTCGGTACGGTCGTCTCGATGGGCAACCCCGCCGGCGACATGACCCTCACCCAGAAAGGCTACTGGGAGATCCTGCGCAAGCAGCTCACGCTGAAAGGGACGTGGAACAGCAGCTACAACGACGTCCGCAACGAATGGCGCACGGCGCTCGCGGCCATCGCGTCGCATCGCATCGACGTGCGTCCGCTCATCTCGCACCGCTTCCCGCTCTCGGAGGCCGACAAGGCGTTCGGCGTCATGCGTGAGCGCAAGGAGTTCTTCAACAAAGTAATGTTCATCAACCGATAGTATCACCGGCAGGGAGGTCGCAGCCCCCTTTCCGACCGCAGGAGGCGGACAACACTTCCGCAGGAAGCGGTCTCCGGCCGCCCCCGTCTGACGAAACCCGGCACCATCAACACCCAACGATTATGGCAAAAACCGAAAAACTGTTGCAACGCATCGCGGAGCTGGAACGCGAAACCGGCATCCGTCGCACCCTCTTCGCCGCCTGTCCCAATTCGACGGCGGTCATCAAGGCCGCCTTCCGTGCCGCCAAGCGCAACAACGCGCCGATCTATTTCGCCGCGACACTCAATCAGATCGATTGCGACGGCGGGTACACGGGGATGCGGCCCGACGAGTTCGTGAAGCTCGTGCGCATGGAGGCCGCCGCCGTCAACTTCGAAGGAATCTATATCGTGGCCATCGACCACGGCGGTCCGTGGCTCAAAGACAAGCAGCGCACCGAGAAGTGGTCGACCGAGGCCGCGATGGACGGGGTGAAGCGCTCGTTCGAAGCGGCGCTGCTGGCGAGGTACGATCTGATCCACGTCGATCCGACGGTGGACATCAACGTACCGGCCGGCCAGACGATCGACATCCGTCTCGTGGCCGCCCGCACGGTGGAGCTGATCCGGCACTGCGAAACCTTCCGCCGTGCGAAGGGACTGCCCGAAATCTCCTACGAGGTGGGAACCGAGGAGGTGCACGGCGGTCTGGCCGACGAACGGACGTTCGACACCTTCATCGCCGAACTCAAAGCAGGACTGGCGCGCGAAGGGCTCTCCGACGTATGGCCCTGTTTCATCGTGGGCAAGGTGGGAACCGACCTCCACACGACCCTCTTCGACACGGAGGTAGCCCGCAGTCTCACGGCGAAAGTCCGTCCGCTGGGCAGCTACATCAAGGGACACTACACCGACGGCGTAAGCAATCCGCAGGACTACCCGCTGTGCGGCATGGGCGCCGCCAACGTCGGCCCGGAGTTCACGATGAGCGAATACGACGGATTGGCCGAACTGGAACGTACCGAACAGAAGCTCCTGGCCGAAGGACGTATCGCCATGCGTTCGCGCATCACCGAGACACTCGAACGACTGGTCGAAGCGTCGGGCCGCTGGAAGAAGTGGCTGCTGCCCGCCGAAGAAGGATCGGCATTCGGCGCACTGAGCGCCGAGCGCCGCACGTGGCTCGTCAAGACCGGCTGCCGCTACATCTGGCAGGAACCCGAAGCGCTCGTAGCGCGCCAACGGCTCTACGACAACCTGCGCCGTGTGGGAATGGACCCCGAAGAGGTGGTACTCGGCCGCATCGAACACGATATGGACAAGTATTTCTACGCATTCAATCTGGTCGACCTTAACAACCTGCTGTAATGAACGTAAAAGAACTGTTGAAAAAATGCCAGCGCGACCGGACGGCCGTGCTGGCGACCAATTTCTATAACTTCGAGACCCTCACGGCCGTCATGCAGGCTGCGCAGCGAATGCAGGCTCCCGTGCTGTTGCAGCTCACGCGCAGCTCGATCAACTATATGGGGCTCGAACAGGCCGTCGGAATGGGCCGCAGGGCGATCGCCGACTACGGCGTCGAAGGGTGGATTCATCTCGACCACGGCGGATCGGTCGAACTGGTCGAGCGGTGTCTCGATGCAGGATTCGACTCGGTGATGATCGATGCCAGCGAACGTCCGTTCGACGAGAACGTCTCGACGACCCGACGGGTCGTCGAACTGGCACGCCCCTACGGCGTGAACGTCGAAGCGGAGCTGGGCTACGTCGCCAAACTGGGACAGGCGCAGGGCGGAGGCTTCACCACGCCCGAAGAGGCCGCACGGTTCGTCGAAGCGACCGGCGTCGATGCGCTGGCCGTGGCGATCGGTTCGGCCCACGGCTTCTACAAGCAGGCTCCGCGGCTCGACATCGAACGGCTAGCGCAGATCCATGCGGCGACCGACGCGGCGCTGGTGTTGCACGGCAGTTCGGGCATCCCCCACGACATGGTGCGCGAAGCGATCGCCAACGGCATCGTCAAAGTCAACCTCGCCACCGAGATCAAGGACAACTTCATGCGCGCGCTCAAAGGCGTACTGCTCGAAAGCGAGGAGATCGACCTGCGAAAGGTTTTCCCAAAAGCCGTGGCGCCGGTCGTGGAGCTGCTTTGCGAAAAATACCGCATGGTCGGCAGCAGCAAGGTGAAATAGGAGAACACAACCGGGCAACGGGCCGCCTTCGAAAAGCAATCCTCGACAATCCGCCGAATCATCCCGATTCCGATCGCCAGAAGCGAGATGATTCTTATCCAAGAACATTCGTACTCAGAGCATCCCAATATTTACATCCCGTGGTGTAGCGATATCCGGACGAAAAATATTACGGATACCCCTGCATACCAACAAAAAAGCGGTGTGCTTAATAGGCACACCGCTTTAAATACAACCTCTATGGATCAATTAGCTGCGAAACCCGAAAAATCGGTCTGGAAAGCAGCTGCTTCATAGACATTGGTCTTCCCGCTTGCAGGAATCGTCTGCGTAGCACGTACGACCCAATCCTTTTCAGTCGAGGGATTTCCTCCGGGAGCTTTGACGTACCAATAATGCTGCAATGCCTTGTTCCAGGTCGTCGTCGTCTTGCCGCATTCGTTAAAGAAGAACGATACGGCACACATATCAGCAATATTCGAACTTATACGCGACATCGGCGTAACAACGCCGTTCTGAACGAGTTCCACCTTCCAATTCTGGGGATCGTCATTCCAAATCGAAACGACGAAACAATCCTTCAATGCCGCATTGCCGTTCGTCTTGATACCGGCGCCAGTACCGCCACCCGTCCAAGTGTAGGAGTATTCCTTCGATCCCGTATAGGTGGCATTGCCATCGTATACACGCATCTGGTACGTCTCGGGCCGTCCGGTAGATTTCGCTACCCAGTTATCGACGACATTGCCTTTGATTTCGTAGATGCTGTAACCGTTGGGAGCCCCGTCGACATTCAGGTTGCTCGACCACCAAGCACCGCAGGCACCGCCATGAACATGCTCATACACAGGCTTACCACCCTGGCACACATACTTGGTATGAATATAATTCTGCGGATAATGCGTATGTCCGATCATGATATGCGCCTCCTTGAATTGCGTCAACAAATTGAGGACATCCGCATAATGCTTGTCTTCATTCACATTCGATCCCGTGTTCTTTCCCCCGTTACGGAAAGGAATATGGGCACAAAAGAAAATAATCTTGTCCGCCTTGTTCTCGACCAGGTCCAGATCGGCTTTCAGCCAATTATACTGCTGATCCAGAAGTCCGGCTTCATAATTCCACGTCGAACCCGTAGATCTCGTGCAAACGACATTATCCATCACAACGATATGTGCCTTACCTCTATTAAATGAATAGTCGGCCGGGCCGAAACGCTGGACATAGTTCAATTGAGCAGCGTATGGAGTCGATTGAGAGGCATCGTGGTCGTGATTGCCCATGCAGTTGAAGATCGGCAGATAATCCGTCCCGATCTGCATGTTCGACATCGATTTTTTCATCGGATCCCACTGCACCGTATTGTCGAACGTAATATCGCCCAATGTAACGGCATAGGCATTCGTCCACCGACCTTCCTCCTGTGCACTTTTGAGTGTGGATTTGATATCGGGAATCGTCTCCGTTTCCCAACGAGTCACATCATCATCCGTCTTACACTGCGGATCCCCGATAGCGACGAGCGTAAAATTCTCCTCGACAGCGGGAAGCGGTTCCAGTTTAAAATCGTTGCGATTCTCCTTGTAGCGCTGAATCGTAGAGGTCGAATAGAACAGCGGCAACTTGGAGGAAGGATCGAGAGCCACCTTATAGTTCGCCGGAGTAACGTAATAGACATTGCGGCAATAACGGTTCGCTACGAGGCGGTAGTTACCGTCGGCATCCGTAGTAGTAAACGTATAGCCGTCCGTCACGGGAACGCCGGCAATACCTTTCCCCGTCGTAGCATCCGAGATCGGACCGTCTCACCCTCGGGAGGCGTAGGATCCGAGTCATCAGAATCGGAACTCGAACAAGCGGCTCCGCCCAGCAAAGCCACCGTCAAAAACAGATAATAAAACTTTCTTAACATATATAATCCTTCCTTATTTGGATTCACAGTAAATAAAATCGCGTACTATTTAGAAAGATAAGCGATCTTTGAGTAAAACAAAGATCACTTATCTTTTTAATCAAACTCTATTCTCCTGCAAAGATCACTGTTCCCAACCGTAGTTCTGGCCTAAATTGGTATTCAATGACAATGCCGCAGAAGGAATCGGACGCACGTACATTCGCTCGTCGAAACGTAAATCTTCGTGGTATACCAGATAACCGTGATCGCCGTCGGTCAGCGTCCAGTTATTATCACTCATGCTGGTACCAATGCAATAGTTGTTAGGATTGGTATCCGCCGCAGTAAAGGTATACGTGTATCCGTTGAATTCCATACCGTTCTTAACTTCATCAGCCGATAAGTATACACCCTTCCAACCCTTCTCGGTATCGCGAAGAGCGATCAGATTCGCACAATGCCAGCGATAAAGATCATCGACACGGAGGTTCTCGAGAATCAGCTCCGTAACACGTTCACGACGGATTTCGAGAATCGTATTCGACAGATTCGTAATAGCGGCGCCCTCTGCCTGAGCATAATAATCGATCAACCACTGATCGGGCTTATAGTTCGCTGTATCTTCCGGCCAGATATTCTTAACCCCAGCACGATCGCGCAACGCGCCTACCGTCAAATTCCAGTCCTCCTGAGATAACGAACCGTTATTGAGCTCGGCTTTCGCCTCCGCATAGTTGAGCAAAACTTCTCCAAGGCGGAAAATAGGTACGGAATTATCGCCACGCCCAGTCGTGTAGTTGTTCTCGAACTCCTGACTCCATTTCATAAACATATAGCCGGTAACGACGTGCGTGAAGTTCAAAGGCTTAGGCCCGGTTACACCGCCGTACGTCCACTCGTGTCCCGGAGCATGAACCGTCTGGCTCAGACGAGGATCGCGGCCTTCAAACTCTTTGCTCATCGGAACCTGATCCGACTCGATCGGGGTACCGTCGGTCGTGAGATACATGTTCATCAAGGCCTTCGTCGGCGAAACCTTCTGACTTGCAGTAGAAGTATTGTAATTCAACGTCAGGTCGTTCCATACATTCAGACCGTCACTCGTCTTGTACTCGCGATACCAAATCACTTCATTGATATCGCCCAAAGCCGACGTCGTAAACAAGGCATGATAGTCATTGTGCAACTTCAACCCCGCCTTCGTCATAATCGTATTGGCGGCATCGACAGCTTCCTGCAAGAAATCATCGGCACTCTCATACTTATTGTTCCAAGGCTGATTCGTCGACGGATTGACCTTGTGATATTTACGATAAGTACCTTCGAAAAGACAAACTCGCGATTTGAAAGCCAAAGCTACCCAACGATTAATCACGTTCTTGTAAGTCTTCGTATCGGTAGAACAATACGTGCAAGCGAAATTCAGATCCTCCAACACTTTGCTCATCACATATTCGCGATCGTCGCGGCCGGCATAGAGCAACGCATCGTCGACATCGAGTACATGATCGATCCACGGCACATTGCCGAACGTCTTCACTTTGCTATAATAGAAATAAGCCCGCCAAAAACGCGCTACGCCTTCATAATGATTATAAACGGCCTCTGAAACATTCTCTTTGGCTCGAACCATGTCCCGCAGCATAATATTGGCACGACGGATACTTCTCCAATCACCGACATCCCAACCGGTCTGCTTACCTGCATCCCATGCTGCCCCCGGTTTGTAATAATCCGTACCCGATTTGCTGGCGGTCAAGTCTGTATAACTATCTCCCATACCAATCGTATTCGCCGACGGGCAATACGATTCGAGGAGACCGTTACAATATAACTGTAAATCGGATTCCGAAACAAAAAAGGCTTCGGCCGAAACTCTATTCACCGGATCCGCCGACAAAAAGTCTTCACACGAAACTCCGGTGAAGGCAACGGCCCCTATTGCAAATAATCTAATAATATTTTTCATAATTTAACATTCATTAGAAAGTGACATTCAAACCGATCGTCCACGTCTTCAGCATCGGATAGCTGTAACCCTGACCTACACCGCTCAAACCGCCGGTAGTATCATTGTAATCGCTATCACCGAAACCGATCGTTTCCGGATCGAACATATCGGTATGCTTGAAGAGCGGCGAATGGGTGAAAATGTTATCGCCCGATACATAAATCTTCAACTTCTCGATACGAATCTTACGAGTCAACTCCTGCGGGAACGTATAATCGATCGTAATATTCTTGATACGCCAATACGATGCATCCTGCAGATAATAATCGTTTTCATAAGTCAGAGGACCGACGTTACGATTAGCCGCATAGGTTACACGACGGGTATAATATGCCCCCGGATTGGTTACGCGCCAGTTTTCGGTACTGTAATCCATAATGACCGCATCGGTCGTATGAACCTTCGGCAAATAACCGTAAGGACGGTTGTACATACCCCAGAAGAAACCGGACTCGACCATCGGATACCAGTCGCGCTTGCCGACACCCTGAACGAAGACACTCAAACCGATACCGTTCCAGTTCGCACCCAAATTGATACCATACTGATAACGCGGCGTCGTATTGCCGATAATGTCCAAATCACCATGGTTGTCGAGCGTAGGACGCTCACCTCCGTTTTCGATCTTTCCGTTACCGTCGAGATCGAGGAATTTCAAGTCACCGGCATAAGCACGGAAATTGTTGCCATTTTTATGGAACGCATCTACGGCCCAGTTATTTGCCTCCTCATTGGTCAAGAAATAACCGTCGGTGCGGAAGCCCCAGATATCGCCCAATTCCTGGCCTTTATAGTAAGAGTAGATCGCACCATCGGAGTTGTAGTAATCCTTCACCCAAGTGCGGCTGTCCCAGACGCTGACCTTCACATTGTAATTGAACGGTTTCCCGCCGACCTTAAAGCTGTCACGCCACGAAAGCGATGCCTCCCAGCCTTTGGTCTTCAATGCACCGAAATTGCCCTTGGGCGAAGTCTCACCAAGCACCTGCGGATAATCGGGACCATTGATCAACATATCGTTGGTATAACGCCAATAGTAATCGAATGACCCGGACAAACGATTACGCAACAAGTCGAAATCGACACCGATATCATACGTCGTAACAGTCTCCCATGTCAACGACGCCGGAACCATCGTAGGCCAGGAAGTGTAAGGAACCTGCTCGCCGTTAATCAAGATAGACGACTTCTCGATCGATTTACTAGCGCTATTGCTCGTACGCATCAGGGACAAGAACTGATACGGATCGATCGAAGCATTGCCCAACGAACCCACATTGGCGCGGATCTTGAAGTTATCCAACCAGTTGCGCGACCATTTCATCCACGGCTCCTCCGAAATACGCCAGCCGATCGAGCCCGAAGGGAAGAAACCCCACTGCTGATTGGTCGGGAAGAGCGACGACCCGTCGTAACGAGCGGCAAACTCGAAGATGTAACGATTGAGCAAGGTGTAGTTAATACGGCCGAAGATACCGACCATAGATTTATCGTAGCCACCGTCGGAAACATTATATTCAGACGAATCCATCAGTTCGAACGAAGGAAGCGACGGATAGAGGATACCTCTACGCTGCAAATAGGTGTTACGATACTTCGTCTTCTCGATATTCCAACCGCCCACAACGTTCAGATTGTGATTCTCGCCCAATTTTGGAGTCCACGTCGCAACAATGTTCGATGCGACATAATCGGTATCGTATGTCCAATGCGACTTATAAGAGTTCGGATTGTATTCATGCGGCTCTCCTGCCGTCGTATAACCCGTCTGGGTAGGCGAAAGACGATCCTTTTTCGAACGGATAGCCTTGTAGGTAAAGTCTGCCGAAACCTTCAATACGTCCTTGATCGGCTCAGCAGTCAAAGTCGTCGTCGTGATCGCATCGAGTTTATTATCCTCCTGGTAGGCTTCATCTCGCATCCATCCTTCATAAACCATTGCGGCAGCAGCGTAAGTCGGCGTACCGTCCTCGTTATACACCGGATAGAGCGGCTGAGCTCGGTGTTCGATCTGACGCCAGATAGGCATCGATCCGTTTACGACGAAAGGCTGGTGATATTTACGGCTGAAAATCGACGTATTGTTGGCCAACGTCAACCATTTGGCAATTTTCACATCGCCCTTGGCACGCAAGTTATAGGACTTGAAATCCTCCTCACCGATATTATAGATACCGTCCTGATTGTAATAACGACCGGAAATCGCGAATGAAGAGCGTTCACCGGCACCCGATACGGTAATATTGTGCGTCTGCGTGAAGTTATAATCCTTCAGATACATATCCACCCAATCCGTGCTGCCGTAGTAAACGGTCTTATTGGTAGTAGAGCCCAATTCGTTCAGGTTTCCATACAAATTACCATACTTTTCGTAGGAAGGATCGGTCTTGCGACGACGGAACTCATCGAGATAAGCCTGCGAGAAGCCGATCTCCTTGTTGACATCACTGGGGAACGTTCCCGACGACTGGGGAGTACGGTCATTACCCTGGAAAAACTCGGCGAAAGCTTCCGCCCACTGCAAACCGTCGGATACTAGATGGTCTTCCCAAATCACCGTACGACGATTAATGGAGAACGAACCGTTATAGTTTACGGTAACCCGATCCTTTTTAGCTGCTTTGGTCGTTACCAAAATCACACCGAATGCGCCACGAGCGCCGTATACGGCAGCCGAAGCGGCATCCTTCAGCACGGAAATCGTCTCGACGTCTTCGGGGTTGACTGTCGTCAGGTCGCCTTCGACACCGTCGATCAGCACCAGAGCCGAACCGCCCTGACCGATCGAGTGCTTCGTACCTTCACCGCTCGTACCGCTCTTACGCGACTGATAACCCGTCGCGTTACCGCGCACGTATACCGAACCCTGATGGTTGGGCTTACCGTCGGTCTGGATGATGTTCAGACCCGGGATCTGCCCCTGTAACGAACGGGTAATGTTGGCATTTGTACGTCCTTCGAGCGCTTCGCCGGAGAGGTTCTCGACAGCACCTACCAGCTGCGTTTTCTTCAGCGTACCGTAACCTACGACAACCACCTCGTCGATTTTCGTATTATCTTCTGCAATGGCAAAATTGACAGCCGAGCGATTGCCGACCGTAACTTCCTGAGATTTGTAACCGAAGAACGTACATACCAGCACGTCGGTCGGTTTGGCCTTGATGCGATACGAACCGTCCGCATCGGAAATGGTACCTACTGTCGTTCCTTTGACCATGATCGCCGCACCTGCAAGCGGGCTGTTGGTCGTAGCGTCGGTAACGGTACCAGAAATCGTTTGGCTCTGTGCGAAAACGCTCGATGATATGAGCATCATCAAACAAGCAAGAGCACACGTGAACACACCTCGCACAGCAAACTTTTTACTGGGGGGGGGAAGTAGTACGTGTTTCATTCTAATCTTCTTTAATTAGTTCCAACATTTTTAGTAATTTTCAGGCGTCCCTTTACCTATTTATATAGGAAAACATCTGCCTGCCCTGAGGACATTCAAACGGGGACGATTGCGAGTTTGGATTCTCTGAAAATAATCGAATAATGGTTTAAGGGAATGTTTGGATGGCTTTCTGGGTCGTCGTAATTTTCGTTTAGGTTGTTAAGTCAATGA
>OLWH01000714.1_pt1 | contig 14552 bp, 13 predicted proteins | sample 1673381 | NCBI WGS metagenome assembly OLWH01 (sample SAMEA103958110, study PRJEB25191) | human gut metagenome | reverse complement strand
GGAGCCGTAAAATGCGCAGCGCGTCTTCCTCAAACCGCCGCTTCGGCTCGCCGACGCAACGCAGGACGCCTGCTTTCAGGTCTTCCTGCCCGCCGTAGGGGTCGACGAGCGTGCCGTCCGGCGACAAAGCGATGGCGTTGACCGTGAAGTCGCGGCGGGCAAGGTCCTCTTCAATGCTCGTGCCGAACGTGACGGAATCCGGGTGGCGGTTATCCCTGTACGCGCCGTCGCGGCGCATCGTCGTGAGCTCAATGGGCAGTCCCCCGCTCACGACCGTCACCGTGCCGTGCTGTAATCCCGTCGGGTGCGCCCACTCGCCGAAGAGGCGCAGCACCTCCTGCGGCAGGGCGTCGGATGTCATGTCGTAGTCGGACGGCGCTTTGCCTCGCAGTATTTCGCGCACGCAGCCACCAACCAGGTACGGCGAATAACCCGCGCCTTGCAGCGTGGTGATGACCGTTTCGACTTCCTTCGGTAAAAAGAGCATGGAACCCTCACAAAAAATCAAATTTTTAGCATTGCACTCCGTTCGCCGCTATATTATAATAGAAAATCCATAAAAAGTAAATCTCCTGTGCTCCGCACAAGGAAAGGATTTGATACAATGACTAATCAGAAGGATATTTTCTCCTATCTCGTCCCCGGCAAGTGCGCGCATCTGGCCGGCATCGGCGGCGTTTCGATGAGCCCGCTGGCAGAGGTGCTGCACGGCATGGGTCTCAAGGTCCAGGGCAGCGACATGAACGACGGCCCGTCCGTCGAGCATCTGCGCTCGCTCGGCATCCCCGTGGCCATCGGCCATGCGGCGGACAACCTTGGCGAGTGCGACTTTGTTATCCGCACCGCCGCCATCCACGACGATAATCCCGAGATCTCCGGCGCGGTGACGCGCGGCATCCCCGTTTTCGAGCGCGCGCAGGCTTGGGGCGCTATTATGAAGGGCTACAAAAACGCCCTCTGCATCTCCGGCACGCACGGCAAGACGACGACCACTTCGATGGCGACGCACATCTTCATGGCCGCGCAGAAAGACCCGACCGTCATGATTGGCGGCACGTTACAGTTGCTTCATTCCGGTTATCGCGTCGGCAAGGGCGATACGATCATTGCCGAGAGCTGCGAATACTGCAACTCGTTTTTGAGCTTCTTCCCCACCGTCGCGGTCATTTTGAACGTGGAGGCCGACCATCTCGATTTCTTCAAGGACTTAGCGGATGTGGAGCACTCGTTCCGCCGCTTTGCAGAGCTCGTCCCTATCGGCGGACATGTGGTCGCCAATATGGACGATCAGGGCGCGCGCGATGCGCTCAGGGGCATTTCCCAGCCGATCTTCTGGTTCAGCTATGACGATCCCGCCGCGCAGTGCCGCGCGGAAAACGTCGTCTGGACGGACGGGCTGCCGAGCTTTGACATCTATATCCGCGGCAGTTACTACGCTCATGTTTCCCTGCGCGTGGGCGGCAAGCACAACGTGATGAACGCACTGGCCGCGGCGAGCGCCGCATATCTTCTCGGCATCAGCGGCGAGGCCGTCGGTCTCGGCCTTGCAACGTTCACCGGCGCGGGCCGCCGCTTTGAGTACAAGGGAAGCTTCCACGGCGCGGACGTCTACGACGACTACGCCCACCACCCCGGCGAGCTGCACGCGCTGCTCGAAATGGCGAAGACGCTTCCCTACAAGCGCATCATCTGCGCATTCCAGCCGCACACCTACACGCGCACGAAGGCGCTGTTTAACGATTTTGTCAAAGAGCTGCGCGTACCCGACGTCGTCGTGCTGGCAGAGATCTACGCCGCGCGCGAGCAGAATGACATCGGCATTTCATCTATGGACCTGAGCCGCGAGATCCCCGGTTCTGTCTATTGCCCTACGCTCGACAAGGTGACTGCCGCGCTCGCGCGCATCGCCTGCCCGGGCGACCTTATTTTGACCGTCGGCGCGGGCGATATATTCAAGGCCGGCGAAAAACTGCTGAAAGAAGAGAAATAAAGCAACATGGAAATCTCCCCGATCTATCACAATTCCCGCCCCGAGGGTAAGCTGCCCGCGCAGGAAGCGGCAGCGTTCGACTTTCTGGATTCCCTCGGCATCGACTATGAGCGCGTGACCCACGAGCTGGCCGACACGATGGAAAAGTGCGACGATGTGTCCTCCGTGCTCGGCGTGGACGTGTGCAAGAACCTCTTCCTCTGCAACCGGCAGAAGACGAATTTCTACCTTTTATGTATGCCGCCGCACAAGGCGTTTCATACGAAGGACTTGAGCCATCAGATCGGCTCGGCCCGCCTGTCGTTCGCGCCGGAAGAGCAGCTTTGGGACTTGCTGCACTGCACGCCGGGTTCAGCGACGATCCTCGGCCTGATGAACGATGATGAAAACCGCGTGCAGCTGCTCATCGACAAGGAGACCTATGAGGCGGAGTACTTCTCCTGCCACCCGTGCCTCTGCACCTCGACCATCAAGCTCAAAACGAGCGACGTCAAAAATATGCTGCTGCCGAAAGTGCACCACGAGCCCATCGTCGTGGAGCTGTAAGAGGAAAAATCAAGCAAAAAAGGTTCCGAAGAGACTTCTTCGGAACCTTTTATATGAGCTCTTTTACTGTAAGGTATATCGGCTTGTCAACGTCCGCATCAGAGCAGGTACAGACGCCGGCGGTGTAGTCGGGGAACGGTTCGAGCGCGAAAACGCGTTCATTCGGGAATCTCGGCACTTTCCTGTCCCGCAATGCGACGGCGCTGATCCCCGCGCGCTTGCAGCGGCTCTCCCGCTGCACCCAGAGGCGCCAGAAATCGGCGTCATTTGCCGCGTGAAAGCGCGTGCGCATCGCGCCGCTCACAGGGCGAAGACACTCGATATCCGCGCCGATTGGCTCGTTGTGAACAGCCAGCAGCGCAGCGCCGCGCGTGTGGCTCAGGCTGAAATGAACGTCCGGATGCGAAGCAAAGTACGGCTTGCCGTGCTCGCCGTAGGAAAGCTGCGGTAAGTCCTCCAAGCCGTAAAGTTCATGCAGTGCACGGCAGAGCAGCGCGTAGGCGCAGAGGGGTTCCGATGTTTTGATGCGGTCTTGCCGCTCAGGTGGCAGAAAACGCGCGAGCGTGGACCGTTCCGCTTCTGAGAGCGGTCGATCTAATTTTACCGCATACAACCGGATATTCACGATGTTCCGCCCCCTTTGCGCAGCGATTCCTGCGGAAATTATAGGAGAAATGGCACGGTCTGTCAAATTTTCTCCGCGCAGAAAAATTTTTTCGAAATTTTCCGTCAAAAAAGAGGAAAGTAACTATTTTCGGCGTATATATCCATTGACAACAAAAAGTTCCGTGCGCAGAAGTGAGAAAGGAGGACGCCATGGCCTTTGACCGTCAGTTTTTGGACGAGCTCATCGCCCGCAACGACATTGTCGACGTTGTCAGCAATTATGTCTCGCTCCAGCCGCGCGGCGGGAGTCTGTGGGGCTGCTGCCCCTTTCACAGCGAAAAGACGCCTTCGTTCCACGTGCTGCCGGACAAGCAGCTGTGCTACTGCTTCGGCTGCAAAAAAGGCGGCGGCGTCATCAACTTCATCATGGAGGAGGAGAACCTTTCCTTCCTCGATGCGGTGCGCTTTCTCGCGCGGCGCGCGAACATGCCCGTGCCGGAAGAAAAGCACAGCGACGAGAGCCGGCTGCGTTCGCGCATCCTGTCGCTCAACCGCGACGCGGCGCGCTTTTACTACGATCAGCTCTACTCGCCCAAGGGTGCGCCGGTGCTCGAGTATATGAAAAACCGCAAGATCACGCGGCGCAATGCAACGAACTTCGGCCTCGGCGCATCGGCGGACGAGTGGGACGGCTTACTGACCGCGATGCGGAAAAAGGGCTATGGCGACGGCGAGCTGCTTGCCTCGGGTCTTGCCATCCGCGGCAAGAACGGCGGGCTGTACGACAAATTCCGCAAGCGCCTCATCTTCCCCATCATCGACGTGCGCGGCGATGTGCTGGGCTTTGGCGGGCGCATCATCAGCAAGGATGATCCGGGCGCGAAGTATATGAACACGCCCGAGACCATCGTTTACAGCAAGCGGCGCGTTTTATACGGGCTGAACCTGGCCAAAAAGAGCAAGCGCAGCAACATTATTTTGGTCGAGGGCAACATCGACGTCGTGATGCTGCATCAGGCGGGATTCGACAATGCTTGCGCCTCGATGGGCACAGCGCTGACGACGGAGCAGCTGCAATTACTCAGTCGCTACACGAAGGAGATCGTGCTCTGCTACGACAACGACGACGCGGGCAAGGTCGCGACGCAGAAGGCGCTGACGCTTCTCAATAACACCGACTTTCAGGTCAAGGTGCTCGAGCTCCCCAAGCGGCTCGTCGACGGAGAGTACATCAAACAGGACGCGGACGACTTCATCAAGTTCCAGGGTAAGGACGCCTTTGAGCATCTGCTTTCCGGCAGCGAGAGCGGGATGGACTTCCGCATGGCGCAGCTCAAGTCAAAGTTCGACCTCAAAAGCGACGAGGGACGTATCGGCTTTGCCGAAGCGGCAGCAGGATTGCTCTCCACAGTGCCGAACGCGGTTGAGCGCGAAATTTACACCGTGCGCGCGTCCGAGGCCGCAGGCATCACGCCCGACGCGATGAAGCTCGAGGTCGAGCGCGCGCGAAAACGCGCCCGCTACAAGGAAAGGCGCGAGCAGGAGCGGCGGGACCTGAATCCCGCGGCGAGTGCCCAGCCGCGCGAGCGGTCGATCCGCTACACAGACCTTCGCTCGGCGCTCGCCGAAGAAGGCGTGCTGCGGCTTTTGACGCTGGACGATTCCCTCTTTGGCGAGAATCCGCCGATCCGGGAAGAGGACTTCTCCTCCCCCCTCCTGGGCCGGTTCTTCACGGCGCTGCGCGCGCAGCTGCGCGAGAGCGGGCAGGTGAACATCCCAGCGCTGGCGGAATTTTTCACGTCGGAGGAGATCAGCCACTTGATCGGTATCCTGCAAAAGCCGGAGTCGCTCAAAAACGGCGCGCAGGCGCTCAGCGACTACTGCACTATCATTTTAGACGAAGCTCACAAACGCGCAGCCGTCAACGAAGATCCCCTGATGGCCGCGATGGAAAAGAATAAATATAAGGGTAACGGAGGAAAGCAAACATGGAAGAAAAACAGCTGACCAGCAGAGAGCTGGAGGAACAGGCCAACGCGCTGCTCGCCGAGGCGGATTTTGAGGAGATCAATCTGCCGAAGAAAGCGAAAAAGGCCGCAGCGGCCAAGAAAGCGAACGAGGATACCGCGCAGGCGGAAAAGCCCGCGGAGAAGTATCCCCCGCTGGATGAAAAGCTGGTCGCCTCCCTGCCCGCGGCGGCGCTGCTGCAGGGCAGCGAAAAGCTCATGGAGATCTTTGCCAAGGGCAAGGCCAAGGGCAAGCTCAGCTCCAGCGACCTGATGGAGACCATCGACGAGATGAACCTTGAGAGCGAGCAGCTCGACCAGATCTACGACTCGCTCGAAACGCTCGGCATCGACATCGGCACCGCCGAGGCCATCGACAGCAGCATCGACGATGTGGAGCCGCCGATGGAGGAGATCGCCGAGATCGAAGAGGAAGAGCTCGTCGACCCGAACGAGCTGGTCGACAGCTTCTCGACTGACGACCCCGTGCGCATGTACCTCAAGGAGATCGGTAAGGTGTCGCTGCTGTCGGCGGACGAGGAAATTTCGCTCGCGACCGCGATGTCCGCGGGCGTGGAGGCCAAGCAGAAGCTCGAAGAGGCCGAAAAGAACGGCACGGAGCTGAGCGAAGAGGAAATGAAGGCACTCAAATCTGCCGTCAAGAAGGGCGAGCGCTCCAAGCAGCGCTTGGCCGAGGCAAACCTGCGTCTCGTCGTGTCCATCGCTAAGCGCTACGTGGGCCGCGGCATGCTGTTCCTCGACCTCATTCAGGAGGGCAACCTCGGCCTCATCAAGGCCGTCGAAAAGTTCGACTACACCAAGGGCTACAAGTTCTCGACCTACGCGACGTGGTGGATCCGTCAGGCGATCACGCGCGCCATCGCCGACCAGGCCAGAACCATCCGCATTCCCGTCCACATGGTCGAGACGATAAACAAGGTCATCCGCGTATCGCGCCAGCTGCTTCAGGAGCTTGGCCACGACCCCAGCGCAGAGGAAATAGCCGCCGAGATGGGCATGCCCGTTGAAAAGGTGCGCGAGATACTCAAGATCGCGCAGGAGCCGGTTTCGCTCGAAACGCCTATCGGAGAGGAGGAGGACTCCCACCTGGGCGACTTCATCCCAGACGAGGACGCATCCGAGCCGAGCGAGGCGGCAAGCTTCTCGCTGCTCAAGGAGCAGCTCATGGAGGTGCTCGACACACTCACGCCGCGCGAGAAAAAGGTGCTCGAGCTGCGCTTCGGCATCGTCGACGGCCGCACCCGCACGCTCGAGGAGGTCGGCAAGGAGTTCAACGTCACGCGTGAGCGCATCCGCCAGATCGAGGCGAAGGCCCTGCGCAAGCTCCGCCACCCCAGCCGCAGCAAGAAGCTGCGCGATTTTCTGAACTGAATCCGGATATGACAGCGCATCCGGGCGCGGCGGGTCAGCCTGCCGCGCCCGGATTTTGCAACGCAGCGCAAGGAACGAAAGGAAACGGTGATAAACATGGAACAGAAAGACCGCACCGCGGCGCAAAGGCTCGGCACGCTCGTGGAAAAGGGCAGGCAGGCGGGCGCGCTCACGATCGGGGACCTCCTGACGCTCGAGGAGCTGGGTCTCTCGCTCGAGGAGACGGAGCGGTTCTACGACCGGATCGAGCGCCTGAACATCGACGTAGCGTTCGAGGAACCCCCCGCGCAGGCGTCGGACGCGGCCGCAGACATGACCGACCCGGGGTGTCTGCTCCGCGTCCCTTCCATGTATGAGTCCCCGGAGGTGAACCGGGTCATCCGCGTCTACCGGCAGTTCCGGCAGGCACTCGGCCGCTACCCGAGCGCCGAGGAGATCGCGGCGGAGCTGCACATGCCGGTCGGCAAGGTGCGCGGCCTGATCGCACGCGCGCAGGCGCCGCTCGACTGGGAAACGGGTGCGTCCGAGCCGGAGCACCCACTGTAAAACCGCCCGCTCCCCCGCCCCGAAACGGCCGGGAAAATAATTATGAACAATCTATCAATAATATAGGAAAAGCACTTGACTTTCCGGGCGGCGGGGTGTAAATTAGCACTCGAAGGTCAGGAGTGCCAACAGTCGGCAGCTCCGAGTGCCAGCGGAGGAAATCATGGACATCAGCAGCCGCAAAAAGAAAATACTTGCCGCGGTCATTGAGGAATACATCCGCACGGCGGAGCCGGTCGGCTCAAAGGCCATCGCCGCGAGCGCGGACCTCGGCTGTTCCTCGGCCACGATCCGCAACGAGCTTGCGGAGCTGGTCGCCATGGGCTATCTCGAGCAGCCGCACACGTCGGCGGGCCGCGTGCCCACGCCGCTCGGCTACCGGATGTACGTCAACGAGCTCATGGAGCACAAGGACCTCACCGCCGAAGAGACGCAGGCCATCATGCAGAGTCTGACGGGCCGCCACCAGCGCGGCGAACTCATGACGGACGCGAGCCGCCTCGCCTCGCAGCTGACGAACTACCCCGCCGTGACGCTCACGACGAGCGCCGGCGTGACCATCCGCCGCTTCGACCTGATCTATCTCGACGCGAACAGCTTCATCATCGTGCTGCTCCTGAGCGACGACACGGTGAAAAACAAGCTCGTGCACCTGCCGGTCTCGGCCGAGCAGAGCATGATCCAGAAGCTCGCCACCGTCTTTAACGCCCACTTCACCGGCATCCACGAGGGCGACATCACCCCGGTGCTGATCCGCTCGGCGGAGCGCGCCGCGCAGGACAACCTCGGCATCACGGCCGTGATCGCGGCCTTCGCCATTGAGGTGCTCACGGGCGCGGGCGCCGCGCAGACCTACCTCGTCGGCGAGTCGCAGCTGCTGCACCAGCCGGAGTTCCGTGACCCCGACAAGGCGCACCGCCTCATGAGCTACCTGTCCGACGGCAGCAACCTGCTCGACATCCCGATGGAGCAGCTCGGCGGCGACAACGAGGTGCGCGTGCTCATCGGCCCGGAGAATGTGGCCGAGGAGCTGCGCGACAGCAGCGTCGTGCTCGCGACGTATGACGCGGGCGAAAATATGCGGGGCCTGATCGGCGTGGTCGGCCCGACGCGCATGGACTATTCCAAGGTCGCCGCGAAGCTCAGCTTCATCGCGGCCGGCCTTTCCAAGCTGCTCGGCGGCGGCACGCTTCCGCCCCCCGGGCTGGACAACAAGCTGATTATCAAGGGAGACGATACAGATGAGCACGAAAACGAACGACCCGAAGCAGACGGCGCCGGAGACGGCGCCGGCCGCTGAAGACGTAAAGACCGATACGGCCGCCCCGGCCGCCGAGACCAAAGAAACTCCGGCAAAGCAGGACGGCAAGAAGGCCGACAAGAAGGAAACCAAAAAAGAAAAGGAACCCAAGGAAAAGAAAGAGACGAAAAAAGAGATCGAGGCCGATCTCGCGGCGGAGAAAGACAAGTACCTCCGCCTGCTCGCCGAATATGACAACTACCGCCGCCGCAGCACCCGCGAGCGCGAAGCGATCTACGCGGACGTCCGCTGCGACACGCTCAAAAAGTTCCTGCCGGTGTACGACAGTCTGTCCCGCGCCCTGGCGCAGACACCGGACGATGACCCCGCCCGCAAGGGGCTTGAGGGCATCATGAACCAGTACAACACCGCGCTCAATCAGCTCGGTGTGACGGCGATCGAAGCCGTCGGCCAACCGTTTGACGCCAACCGCCACAACGCCGTCATGCACATCGAGGATGATGCCTACGGCGAGGGCGTTGTCGTGGAAGAGTTTGAAAAGGGCTTTTGCATCGGCGACCGCGTGCTGCGGTATTCCGTCGTGAAAGTCGCAAACTGATTCCAATATAAATTTGTATACACAATCTGCTTTCAATACAGGAGGAAATCATTATGAGTAAAATTATCGGTATCGACCTTGGCACCACCAACAGCTGCGTCTCCGTCATGGAGGGCGGCGAAGCGACCGTCATCCCCAACGCGGAAGGTCATCGCACCACCCCGTCCGTCGTCGCGTTCTCCAAGACCGGCGAGCGTATGGTCGGCCAGGTGGCAAAGCGTCAGGCCGTCACGAACCCGGACCGCACGATCAGCTCGATCAAGCGCGAGATGGGCTCGGATTATAAAGTCACCATCGACGGCAAGAAGTTCACCCCGCAGGAGATCAGCGCCATGATCCTGCAGAAGCTGAAAGCCGATGCGGAAGCCTACCTCGGCGAGCCCGTGACCGAAGCCGTCATCACCGTGCCGGCCTACTTCACCGACGCGCAGCGCCAGGCGACCAAGGACGCCGGCAAGATCGCCGGCCTCGACGTCAAGCGCATCATCAACGAGCCGACGGCGGCCGCGCTGGCCTACGGCCTCGATAAGGAGACCGACCAGAAGATCATGGTCTACGACCTCGGCGGCGGCACGTTCGACGTCTCCGTGCTGGAGATCGGCGACGGCGTCATCGAAGTGCTGGCCACGGCTGGCAACAACCGCCTCGGCGGCGACGACTTCGACCAGTGCATCACCAACTACCTCGTCGAGGAGTTCAAGAAGAGCGACGGCATCGACCTGTCCGGCGACCGCGTGGCCATGCAGCGCCTGAAGGAAGCCGCCGAGAAGGCGAAGATCGAGCTGTCCGGCGTGACGAGCACGAACATCAATCTGCCGTACATCACGGCAGACGCCACCGGCCCGAAGCACCTGGACGTGACGCTCACGCGCGCCAAGTTCAATGAGCTGACCGCCCACCTCGTCGAGAAGACCGCCGGCCCGGTGCGCCAGGCCATGAGCGACGCCGGCATCACCGCGTCCGACCTGACGAAGGTCCTGCTCGTCGGCGGCTCCAGCCGTGTCCCGGCCGTGCAGGAAATGGTCAAGAAGCTCACCGGCAAGGAAGGCTTCAAGGGCATCAACCCCGATGAGTGCGTGGCCGACGGTGCTGCCATTCAGGGCGGCGTGCTCGGCGGCGACGTCGCAGGCGTGGTCCTGCTCGACGTGACCCCGCTGTCCCTCGGCATCGAGACCCTCGGCGGCGTGTGCACGAAGCTCATCGAGCGCAACACCACCATCCCGACCAAGAAGAGCCAGGTGTTCTCCACCGCGGCCGACAACCAGACCTCTGTCGAGGTCAACGTCCTGCAGGGCGAGCGTGAGATGGCCGCTTACAACAAGAGCCTCGGCCGCTTCCAGCTCGACGGCATCGCCCCGGCCCGCCGCGGCGTGCCGCAGATCGAGGTCACGTTCGACATCGACGCCAACGGCATCGTGAACGTCTCCGCCAAGGACCTCGGCACCGGCAAGGAGCAGCACATCACCATCACCTCCTCGACCAACATGTCCAAGGAGGACGTGGACAAGGCCGTCCGCGAGGCGGAGCAGTACGCCGCCGAGGACGCCAAGCGCAAGGAAGAGATCGACACCCGCAACCAGGGCGACCAGATGGTCTACCAGACCGAGCGCACGCTCGAGGAGCTGGGCGACAAGGTCGACGCAGCCGAGAAGGCCGAGGTCGAGAGCAAGCTCAACGAGCTCAAGGAGACCCTCAAGGGCAGCGACACCGCAGCCATCAAGGCCGCGACCGAGGCGCTGACGCAGGTGTTCTACAAGCTCAGCGAGAAGATGTACCAGCAGGCCAACCCGCAGGGCGGCCAGCCGGGCGCGAACCCGGGCTGTGACCCGAACTGCCAGAGCAACGACTGCTCCAAGGGCGGCGACAACGGCCAGCAGTACTACGACGCGGACTACACCGTCGTTGACGACGACAAGAAGTAAACACCCCGCCCCCCGTCACGGGCAAAGCAACGCGGGCGCGCCGAACAAGCGCGCCCGCATTTGGAGCTTTCTGACCCCCGCGCGGGGGAATCCATAGACAGTTGAGGTTCATGTATGGCTGAAAAACGAGATTATTATGAAGTGCTCGGTGTTGAAAAAGGCGCATCCGAGGACGAGATCAAAAAAGCCTACCGCAAGCTGGCCAAGGCCAACCACCCGGACCTGCATCCTGGCGATAAGGAATGTGAGGAGCGCTTCAAGGAGATCAACGAGGCCTACGAGGTGCTGTCCGATCCCGACAAGCGCGCGAAGTATGACCAGTTCGGCCATGCGGCGTTCGACCCGTCCGCCGGCGGCCCCGGCGGGGCCGGTTTCGGCGGCTTCGGCGGCTTTGGCGACATTTTCGGCGGCGGCTTCGGGGACATCTTCGGCGATATCTTCGGCGGCGGCTTCGGCGGCGGCGGGCAAGCCCAGCGCAGCGGCCCGCGCCGGGGCGACAATCTGCGCGTGCGCCTGAACATCACCTTTGAAGAGGCGGCGTTCGGCTGCGAGAAGGAGATCAACGTCGGCCGCGTCGAGCAGTGCCCGGACTGCAAGGGCACCGGCTGCGCCCCCGGCACCACGCCGGAGGTCTGCCCGGACTGCAAGGGCACCGGCAGCGTGCACACCACGCAGCGCACCCCGTTCGGCATGGTGCAGACCAGCGGCGTGTGCAAGAAGTGCGGCGGCCGCGGCAAGATCATCCACCAGCCGTGTCCGCGCTGCGGCGGCCGCGGTGCCGTGCGCAAGAATCAGACCATCAAGGTCAAGATCCCGGCCGGCATTGACGACGGCCAGACGCTGAATCTGCGCGGTAAGGGCAACGCCGGGCTTGACGGCGGGCCGGCGGGCGATCTGCTCATCACGGTCTTTGTCAAACCGCACCCGCTCTTCGAGCGCGACGGCAACTCCGTGCTCATGGAGATGCCGGTCACGTTTGCGCAGGCGGCGCTCGGCGCCGAGATCGAGGTGCCGACCATCGACGGCCGCGTCAAGCTCACCATCCCCGAGGGGACGCAGCCGGGCAGCGTGTTCCGTCTGCGCGGCAAGGGCATCCCGTACCTGCAGAGCAAGGGCAACGGCCGCGGCGACCAGTTCGTCACGATCACGGTCACGGTTCCGAAGAACATGACGGCCGAGCAGAAGGAGCGCCTGCGCGCCTATGCCGACGCGATGAACGAATCGGTCAGCGAGGGCCGCAGCGGCATCTTCGGCAACAAGAAAAAGCGCTGAGCAGAAAACATACAAAGCCAGCTGCGGCATCCGCCGCGGCTGGCTTTTTTGCGCTCCGGCCCCGTTGCGAAAGCGGCGGGGCTTTGCTATAATGGGAGCAAATCACGCACAAAGGAGCACCGCTTATGCAATGGATCGAAGTGTCCGTCCCCACCCGCAGCGACGAGATCGACGACGTCTGCGCGCAGCTGGCCGAGCTGGGCGCGGGCGGCATGGTCGTGGAGGATGAGACGGATTTTCAGCAGTTTTTGGAGCAGAACCATCAGTACTGGGACTACGTGGACGACGCACTCGAGGCGCAGTTTCGCGGCGTGTCGCGCATCAAGTTCTACCTTGCCGACGATGACGGCGGCCGCGCGCAGCTGGCAGCCATCCGCGCCGGAATCGGCCGCGAGCTGACGACCGCGACCGTGCGCGACAGCGACTGGGAGAACAACTGGCGGCAGTATTATCAGCCGATCGAAGTCGGCGAACGGCTCGTCGTCGTGCCCGAGTGGCTCGACGCGCCGGCGGACGGCCGCCTGCCGCTGCGGCTCGACCCGGGCCTCATCTTCGGCACCGGCAGCCACGCCACGACGCGCATGTGTCTCGCCGCGCTCGAGCACTGCGCCGGCGCGGGCAGGACGGTGCTCGACCTCGGCTGCGGCAGCGGCATCCTCGGTATCGGCGCGCTGCTGCTCGGCTGCGCGCACGTCACCGGCTGCGACATTGACCCCAAGGCCCCCGAGGTCGCGGCGGCCAACGCCGCGCTCAATGGGTTTTACGAGGACAAGTTCACCGTCTGCGCGGGCGACATTCTCGCCGACGCGGGCCTGCGCCGCCGGCTCGGCACAGGGTATGATATCGTGCTGGCGAACATCGTGGCCGACGTCATCATCCCGCTGGCTGCGCTGGCCCCGGCGTTTCTCGCCCCGGGCGGCACGTTCGTGTGCTCGGGCATCATCGACGGACGCGAGGACGAGGTGGCCGCCGCGCTCGCGCGCGCGGGCTGCACCGGCAAGGCGCACGACACGCTCGAGGAGTGGCACTGCTTCACGGCCACGCTGGCATAACGCCGCACCGGAGCCCGCCTCCGGCGGACATCGCAAAACACGCCCCGCGCCGAATGGCGCGGGGCGTGCCTGTTTCACATGCTTTTGGTTTGTCCGCCCCGGATGGGGGCGACGGGAACTTACTCCGCCTCGTCGGAGATGAGGCCGTAGCCGCCGTTTGTGCGCCGGTAGACGACCGACACGGCGCCGTCGGCCGCGACATCGCGAAAGACGAAGAACGTGTGCTCGAGCAGGTCCATCTGCAGGATCGCTTCCTCGACGCTCATGGGCTTGATGGGGAAGCGCTTGCGGCGCACGACCTCGAACGCGCCGGCCTCGACCGTGTCGTCCGCGGGGACGTACTCCGGCTGCACCTCGCGCTCGAAAGCGCCCTCGCGCAGCTTTTTGGCCAGGCGGGTCTTGTTCTTGCGGATCTGGCGCTCGATCGTCGCCACGGCGGAGTCGACGGAGGCATACATGTCGCTCGTCGTCTCATGCGCGCGGAAGAACGTGCCGTTGTTCTTGATCGTGATCTCGGCCGTGAAGCGGCCGCGCTCCGTGCTGAAGGTGACGTTTGCCTCGCTTTCGGTGCGGAAGAGCCGGTCGATCTTGCTGACCTTTTTCTCCGCGTACGCACGCAGGGAATCGGACGGGGCCATTTTCTTTTCGATGAACGTGAACTTCATAAAACGCCACTCCTTTCAGGTTTTCCACTCCGGGTCGCCCCGGATCTGTTGACTACAGTGTAACCGGTTTCGCGGCAAAAAGAAAGGGACATTTTGTGAATATTTTCTCAATTACCGCATCGCCGGCAAATTTTTTGTGCGGGGCAGGGGGAACTCAGCCCTTCTTGGCTTCCGCCTTGGCGAGAAACTTGTCCGCCATGATGAGAAAGCGCTCGTGCGTGCCCTGGCCGATGGGGCCGGCATCGTCTTCCGCCGTGACGCGGAACACGAGGCGGCGGCGGTCGACCTCGACGAGCTCGGCCCTGGCCGTGACGTGCATGCCGACGGGCGTCGCCGCGTCGTGCGACACGTCGAGCTTCGTGCCGACGCTGCTCTGGCCTTCCTCCAGACCGTCGGCAATGGCGTTGCAGGCGGCGTTTTCCATCAGGGCGATCATGTACGGCGTGGCGAACACCGGCAGTGCGCCGGAGCCGACCGCAGCCGCGGTATTTTCAGGCGTCACGACGGCGGAAGCGGTGCCGACGGCGCCAACGGAAATGGACATCGGAAATCTCTCCTTTACCTTTATGAGTACCCCCGGCTGACGTCTGGGGGTAAGGGTAGTTTAACATGGATTTTGAAAGAACGCAACCCAAATTGCGCGCCCGCGCCCGCCCCGTGTTAACGTTGTGTCATTCCTTGCAGGACGGGGGCCGC
>OLWH01000709.1_pt1 | contig 14695 bp, 14 predicted proteins | sample 1673381 | NCBI WGS metagenome assembly OLWH01 (sample SAMEA103958110, study PRJEB25191) | human gut metagenome | reverse complement strand
TACAACCAATAAAAAAACATCCGTGAGCAAAAACTCACGGATGTTTTTTTATTATTGTTTTACAGATCTCCGGACGCCACGTCCACGTCCGCGTAATCCGCCATATCTTCGCCCCTGGCACGCAGCGACTTGAACCACTCTGTCTTTTTATAGAACCAGTCCAGCAGTTTCTGGTCAAGATTCCAATAATACACCGCAGCCACGACACCGGCGATAGCCGCCAGAATGGCAAACACTTTGAGAATGATCTTTCCGACCTTACACATGGGCTTTTCCTCCTGTCGATCGTAATGTTGTCCTTGCCGGCAGACACCTGTCTGTCTATTGATGGCCTTATTGTATCACACCCCACAGCCGATTGCAATATTTTGCCGCCACTTCTTCCTGCGTCACCGCAGGGCTGGTCTTTTCATAAGATGAGATAGAACCTTAGCAGGGAGGAGGGAACCACATGAGAGGAAACGGTGAGCGGTGTCTTGGCATTTGTGCGCTGGCGCTGGGGCTGGGCATTTTCATTACCGCCGTGTTTCCGGTAGGCTGTTTGATGTTTCTGGTGGCCTTCCTGCTAATCGGCTGTGGTATCGCATGTTTGAAAAGGAGGTAGTTATATGAAGATCGTTGTCTGGAAAGCGCCAAAATTCCTGCGGGGTATTCTGCGGGGCATTTTCGGAATGAAGGAATAAACGGAGCGTGGCCCTCATACAGTGGACTAACAATACCGATTGAGAGGGCTGGACATATGGAATTGGGCTTGCAATTTGAAGATATTCTCTGCTATGAAGCGACGGCGGCGATCTCCTCCGCACACGAGGAATCATTGGAGACGGCCATCCCGGAGTACTGTCCCGATATCGCCCGGATCGTCGAGGCAACAGGCCGCCTGACGATTCGGGAAAAGCAGCTGAACGAGGAGCGCTGCACCATCTCCGGCAGCGTGAAGGTCACGGTGCTCTATACCTCAGAGGAGGCGACAGGACTGCGGAGTCTCACCATGTCGGTGCCGTTTTCCTGCGTGATGGACGACCGCACCTTGACACGGTGCGGAACGGTCTGCGCCGAAGGCCGTGTGCTGCTGACGGAGGCTCGGGCCGTCACCTCACGTAAGCTGTACATCAAGGTTTTGCCGGAGATCACGGCAGTAGGCTACCGTGCGGTCAAGCGCCGCCTTTGTACCGGCACGCAGGAGGAGTCGACGATCCGGACGCAGTGCCGCAATGTAGAGCTAAGTCTTTTGACAGCAATATCTGAAAAGGGATTTTCCTTTACGGATGATGTGCTGCTTGATGACGGCTGTCTGCCGGAAGATCTGCTGCTGCATCGGATGTGCCCGTCTATATCATCGGTACAGCGTCTGGGTAACAAGCTGATGATAAAGGGTGATATGTGGTTCCATGCCATCTATCGGAGCGAGGATCAGGGGCTGCGGCAGTACTGCGGCTCGCTGCCCTTCTCACAGATATTGGATGTGGCGGAGTTGCCGGAGAACGCGGAATATATCCTGTGTCCGCAGATTGGCGAGTGCGACGCACGCATTTTACGCACCGAAGGCGGAAACGGCTTTGGGCTGACGGCACATGTGGATGTCTGCATCAAGGCCTATCAGCAGCGCACAGTCAATTACCTAGCTGATATTTACAGCACCCGCTGTGACACATCGGTGGAGCGGCAGGAGGTGACGATCCCACTGGCCGCACCGGCCCGTACCGTCTCACAGGACGCTCAGCTCCGCCTGGAGTTTGACGGTAGTCAGCCGTTCATCAGCGTAACGGCGGTGGATTGCTCCCCGGTGGAGGTGGCCGCTGAGGAAGCGCGTACAGCGCTGCGGGCGACGCTGCATGTGCGTCTGCTCTATCTGGATGAATCCGGCGCGCCGGTCAGCACCGAGCGTACCGTGGAGGTGGGCGCGGAGACCGGCGAGGTCGGCGGGACGGTCACGGCGTCCTGCTGCCAGATAACGATGCAATTCTCCGGCAGCGCGTGTCAGGTGCGTATCCCGGTCGACTTCTCCATCGGCTGCGAGGGGGAGAAAACCATCAGCGGCATCACCGCCGTAACGCTGACGGATGTGGCCGCCGCGTCCGGCCCCAGTCTGATCCTGTGCCGCATGGGGTGCGAGGAAACGCTCTGGGATGTTGCCAAGCGGTATCACACGGACGAGGACGCCATACGCGCCGCCAATCAGCTGGAAAACGACGAGGACGCGGCAAAGTATATGCTGCTGATCCCGAGAATACGGTAAGAAAAAAATCCCGGAAAATCCGGGATTTTTTCTTACCGTTCCACAACGCCCGCCATGGCGCTGCGGTTGATGGGGTGGCGCTGCAAAAGCGCGGTGTCGCAGCTGCGCAGCGCTATTTTTGTCCAGGCGGTGGAGTCAAAGGGCTGTAAATACATGGCATGCTGCTCCGGCGCGTACATCACGCAGTACTGGGTATAGCCGTCGCTGCGTCCGGCAGGCATGCCGTGTTCGTCCAGCCGACGGTAGTGGTAGACGCCGCGGCTATGGGGCTCGAAAACGCTGTGCAGCAGGCCGCTGCCCAGCGGCAGAATCTGCGCATCGTCGATCCACTGTCCGTCGTGATTCAGCGCCTTCAGCACCGCCAGACGGACAAAGCGGTCATAGGGCGCGTAGGAGGCCGGCAGCACGCCGCTCTGCGTCATGTGGAGCGCGCTGGGGGCGGCTGCCAACCGAACGCCCTCCCAAGCAGGCTGGCAGATGGGACAATCATCGCCGCCATGGTGCAGCTCCGGCGACTGGGAGAGAAACCACCGCAGATTGTCCAGCTGCCGGGGATAGGGAGGGGAATTCGTCATCACGCCGATGCTGTCCTCCCGATAGCAGGTGAGCCGCCCCGGCTGTGTGGGATCGGTGGCCTCCAGCACTACGGTATTCCCGGCGGCGTCCAGAAAGAAATAGTGCATGGTGGCGGGCAGAAAGCCGGTTTCTGCCGGAATGTCCGTGATCCGGATATCTTTCGCCGCCTGGCAGACCTCCGTTACGTCGCGGCAGGTGGCCAGCAGTGCGGTAACAAGCTCCATGCCCATGACGCCGCTGGAGCCTGCTTCTGCCGCCGGAATGCTGGTGCCTTCTTCCAGCAGGAGCAGGCCGCCTACAAGGCCCTCGCTGTTGACGCCGTCCAGCAGCCAGCTGTCCACCGTGCAATAGGACATGCCCAACAGGGCATAGCGGGTGCGCAGCGTTCCGTTGGCCGTCGTGATAGCATAGTCGGCAGGAAACGACACCGCGTGGGCGCCGGCATCCCAGATGCTGGTATTCAGGTCGCAGGTGCGGAACCAGTAGGGCCGTCCCTGTTTTGATGTCAGCTTCATGCAGGAGCAGCTGGCCGGAAAATCGGAAAGTGTGATGTGGTTCGTCATAGGCGATACCCTCCCTTGTTGATAGAAACTATATGCTTCAGTATGCCCCGCAGACGGCGGTATATGAATGAACTGCCCAGCGGGTTATTTTCGCCGGGCAGGTTTATATGTATCGATTTACCGCAAAAAGCCGACGCCTTTCATAATGATCTCACCCGCCAGCTGCGCCATTTCCTCCGGCGATTCCTTTGCTCCCTCGTTGAGCCATGTCAGCGCGAGATTCAGGTTGCCGGACACGATAAACGCGCAGAAATACTCCAATTTCTGCCGGTTTTCGGGATAGAACCGCGAAAGAAAGTCATAGAGAAAATCGTCGTGCAGAATACCGCAGATCCGCTGACGATAGGCAATGTCGCCATTTATTCCCAGCAGTACCTTGCAGATATCGGCGTTATCCAGCATAAAGCCGTAGAGATCCGTCAGGAAAGGATAAGAGTCGATCTCGGTATTTCTGGCGTGAAGGCAGCACATTTCGGACAGGCGATCCGCCATCTCGTCCTCCAGCTGCTGCAAAAGATCGGACACGTCCTTATAGTGGATGTAAAATGTGCCGCGGTTAATATCCGCACGTTCCGCCAGCTCCCGAACAGAAATATGCTTCTGCGGCTTCTCGCACATCAGCTCCATAAGAGCCAGACGCAGCTGCCGTTTCGTTTTCTTCACCCTGCGGTCAACGTTTTCTCCCGGCATAGTCAGCGCTCCCTTCTATACTATAAACAATTTGCATAGTATATTTTACCATACAGCCCGGCTGGTATTCAACAGGTTTCGACAATATGGTAAGAAATTTTTTGCATAGAACAGGGCACGGCCACATAGACATGAAATAAAACCAGCAGCGGAGGGCGGTACTATGAATCAATCCACATGCATCTATCAGGACATGGCGGCACGAACCCAGAACAGCATTTATATCGGCGTTGTAGGGCCGGTCAGAACCGGAAAATCTACCTTTATCAAGCGGTTTATGGAAACGCAGGTGATCCCCCATATCGACAACGTGTACCGCCGGGACAGAGCCACCGACGAGCTGCCCCAGAGCGGATCGGGGCGCACCATCATGACGGCGGAGCCAAAATTCGTTCCAGAAGAAGCGGTAGAGGTACATCTTGACGAAGGCGTCAGCTTTTCCGTGCGGATGATCGACTGCGTGGGGTACATGGTGCCCGGCGCGGTGGGACAGTTTGAGGATCTGGCGCCGCGTATGGTGATGACGCCGTGGTACGACTACGAGATCCCCATGACGGAAGCTGCGGAGATCGGCACGCGGAAGGTCATCACCGATCATTCCACCGTGGGCATCGTCATCACCACCGACGGCACCGTGACGGACATTCCCCGGCAGGATTATCAGGAGGCGGAGGAACGGGTCATCCGGGAGCTTCAGGAGATCGGCAAGCCCTTCGTCGTGCTGCTGAACTCCAGCGATCCCACCGGAGAGCGGGCCTGCGCCATCTCCACCGAGATCAGCGGCAAATACAACGTAAAATGCATTCCCGTCAACTGCCTGACGCTGGACGAGACGGCCATCACCGCGCTGATGCGCAGCCTGTTGTTTGAGTTCCCGCTTCAGGAGCTGGACTTGTATCTTCCCAGCTGGGTGGAGGCGCTGCCGCTGGAGCATCCCATCAAAAGCAGCGTTTATCAGACCGTGCGGGAGGAGGCCCGTCAGTTGACCCGTATCCGGGAATTGGACGGTGCGCTGGAGGGTATGCGGGGCTGCGACTCGATTCAGGGCACGGTTATTCGCAGCGTTGATCTGGGAACCGGCGTGGCGCAGGCGGAGCTGCAATTGCCCCGCAGTCTGTTCTATGACACATTGAGCCAGCGGTCGGGCCTGACGGTCACGGACGACGGCGACCTGATGGAGCTGTTGACCGAGCTGGGCAAGGCGCGGCAGGAATATGACAAGGTGGCGGCCGCCCTGAAGTCGGCGCGGGAGAATGGCTACGGCATCGTCATGCCCAGCGTGGAGGAGCTGGATCTGGAGGATCCGGAGATCGTAAAGCAGGGAGGACGCTACGGCGTCCGCATGAGGGCCAGCGCGCCGTCTATCCACATGATCCGGGCGGACATTGAGACGACCGTTTCGCCCATTGTGGGGAACGAGAAGCAGTCGGAGGACATGGTGAACTATCTGCTGCAGGAGTTCGAGGGGGATACCAGCAAGATCTGGAACTCCAATATCTTCGGCCGAAGCTTCCACGAGATCGTGGGGGAGGACTTGCAGGCAAAGCTGAAGCGTATGCCAGCCGAAGCACAGGTCAAACTGCGTCAGGCGCTGGAGCGTATCATCAACGAAGGCGGCGGTGGTCTGATCTGCATTATCCTATAAAAGTGAAAGGCGGGCACAGCCCGCCTTTTGCTTTTATAGTTGCCGTCACGGCTGCATGGGGAGCCGCACCGTAAAGCGGCAGCCCGCTTCCGGCAGATTCTCAACGGAAACTGTTCCGCCGCTGAATTCCACGATCTGCTTGACCAGCGCCAGTCCCAGACCGTTGCCGCTCATTTCGCGGGAGCTGTCGCTCTGGTAGAACTTATGGAAGATCCGCTTCTGCTCCTCTGGCGCTACGCCGGGGCCGTTGTCATCAATGGTGAACACCGCCTCATCGCCGGTTTGCCGTAGACGAAGGCAGATCATGCCGCCCGGCGGATCAAATTTGATGGCGTTGTCGATGAGGTTGCTCCAGACATGGAGCAGCAGGCTTTCATAGCCGCTGTACATTACCTTATCCAGTTCTACGTCAAAGTCGATATTCTTCTCCGTCCATTTCTGTTCCAGCGCCACAATGGCCTGCCGTATCTGCTCGTCAAGACGGAATACTGTGCGCTGTGGCCGGATAGACTGGTTGTTGATCTTGGACAGCAGCAGGATGTTGCCCGTCAGCGTGGACAGCCGCCTGTTGTTGAACAGGATTTTTTCAATGTATGTCTCCTGCTCCTCCGGAGACTGGTGGTGATCCTGCAGGAGAGAGGCGTACCCCTCAATGGCGTTGATGGGCGTCTTGAATTCGTGGGACACGCTGGAAATGAAATCTGTTTGCAGCGTCTCGGTGTTTCCCAGCTCCTTGACCATCCGATTGAAGCTTTCATAAATATCCCGTACTTCCTTCAGCTTGCTGTCGCTTTGCATGGTCACATGAAAATTTCCGCCCGCTACCTCCTTCATGGCCTTTCCCAGGCGGGTGATAGGGTCGATGAAGGAATGGGTAATATAGTTGGTGACAGCGCCGCCCACCACAACGCTGAACAGTATCGCCCAGACGAAGATGGGAATGTCCATGGTAACGCCCAGCCAGCGCTTCAAGAGCCAGCCAGCCAATTCGGACAGCAGCACCACGGCGATAAATTCTGCCATGCAGATCAGAAAAAATTTGACCCGCAGCGTTACCTTGGGCGCGATCTCTTTTTTCATAGCTTTACCACCTTATAGCCGACGCCCCGCATGGTAACGATCTTGAAATCGGAATTGTCCCGAAAGCGCTCCCGCAGACGGCCGATGTGGACGTCCACCGTGTGCGTGTCCGTCTCGGAGCTGTAGCCCCAGATATCATCCATCAGCTGCTGACGGGTAAAAATACGGCCGGGGAAGGACACCATCTTATAGAGCAGCATGAATTCCTTCTGGGGCAGCGTCATCGTCTCGTTTCCGGTATGCACCGACAGGGAATCGCATTCCAGCACCGTACCGCCGATGACCTGCCGACGCTCATTGGCCATCTGCGCCCGACGCAGCAGCGCCCCCACCCGCAGCACCATTTCATTGACATTGACGGGCTTTACCATATAGTCGTCGCTGCCGGACAGGAAGCCCAGCCGCATGTCGTCAAACGCGTCCTTTGCGGTGATCATCATGACAGGGATCGTCATGCCAGCCTCCCGCAATGCCCGTACCAGCTCATAGCCGTCCATTTTCGGCATCATGATATCCGAGATGATCATGTCGTAGTAGCTGGCGTCCATGGCCCGCAGGGCTTCTTCGCCGTTGGACACGCCCACCACCGTATAGCCGTTTTTGGTCAGCACATGCTGAAACAGCTGCCGCAGTTCATGGTCATCCTCCGCGATCAATATCTTAAACATGGTGTTCCTCCTGTGTATGTCTTGTAATTATTATAGCACAAATCATGAAGCGTGATATCAAATATTCTTCAAGTCTGGTTCAATAATTGTTGAACTTGAGAGAACAACGGAGAGGGAAGTCCCTCTCCGTTGTTCATCCGCTTACTGGTCAAAGCTGGGGTTGATATAGTAAACGTTCTTCTGATCCATGCGCTCCTTTGCCAGCCGCAGGCCCTCACCGAAGCGCTGAAAATGAACGACCTCGCGGGCACGCAGGAACTTAATGACGTCGTTCACGTCAGGGTCGTCGCTGAGCCGCAGAATGTTGTCGTAGGTAACACGCGCTTTCTGTTCAGCGGCCAGATCCTCCGTCAGGTCGGCGATCAGGTCGCCTTTGACCGCCATAGACGCGGCGTTCCAAGGAAAGCCGGAAGCGGCTGTCGGGTAGACACTGGCGGTGTGATCCACGAAGTAGGCATCAAATCCGGCGGTTTTGATATCGTCCTCGTTAAGATTGCGGGTCAGCTGGTGGACGATGGTACCGATCATCTCCAGATGCCCCAGTTCCTCTGTACCGATATCGGTCAGCAGGCCCTTCAGCTCCGGATAGGGCATGGAGTAGCGCTGGGAAAGGTAGCGCAGGGACGCGCCCAGCTCGCCGTCGGGACCGCCGTACTGGCTGATGATCACCGCCGCCAGCTTGGGGTTGGGTGTGGCGACCTTCACCGGATATTGCAGCTTTTTCTCATAAACAAACATCAGCCGTTTCCTCCTAACTCCCAGGGCCATGGGTCATTGAGCCAGGTGTAGCCGTCCTCCAGAACCAGCTCCGCGCTGTCCAGAGGGCCGTATTTGGCGGTATACTTTTCCCGGCCCTCCTTGGCCAGCTTGATATAGGAGGCGTACAGTCCCAGAGCCTCCTGGTCCTGCGGGTGTGTATCCAGATAGAGATTCAGCTCCGTGACGGCGAAGTCAAGGGCCATCAGCTCCACCAGTGCGGTGTTTGGCAGCTTGGTCCGGGCCTGAATAGCCGCCTTAAACGGCAGGTCCAGCCCCGGAAACAGGGTGCCGGTCTGCAAAGCCTCCGTCCGGCTGTACCGGGTGGGATTATTGCTCTGCATGGGAATATATGGGAAAGCCAGTGCCGCGCAGCCGGGCAGGGTGCCCTGACCGACCTCGCAGACCGCGGGCTTCACTTCGGGTTTTTCCATAGCTTCGTGATCCCCTCCTTATTGAAAGCGCCCTTGGGCGCGTACCCTATCCTATGCGGAAGGGGCAAGTAGGGAACTTGCTTTCCCGACAAAAAGTCGCTATAATGACATATTGGATAAGCTGCGGCGCATAGGCTGGGCCGAGGTGATTGGCATGATCCTGCTGATTCGGAAACGAACGCTGCTGTATACATGGCTGGCGGTCTGTATGATCGGACTTTCCGCCATTTTTCTGGCAGGCTCCCGACGGGCCTTCACGCCCACTGGGGCGATGGGGCAGGGGAGCCGCGTTCAAACCGTGGTCATCGACCCGGGCCACGGCGGGCAGGACGGCGGCGCCGTCGCCGGAGACGGTACGGAGGAAAGCCGGATCAATCTGGCGATTTCCCTGCAACTGGAACAGCTCTTGCGCTTTGCCGGTGTTCGGACGGAGCTGACCCGGCGGGAGGACGTCATGGTCTGCGATCCCGGACTGGAAACCATGCGGCAGCGGAAGGTGTCGGACCTCCACAACCGGGCGTCATTTGTCAACGGCATCCCTAATGCGGTGCTGTTGAGCATCCACCAGAACAGCCTGCCGTCCTCGCCGGTGACCCACGGGGCGCAAACCTTCTGGAACCGGCAGGAGGGGGCGGAAGCGCTGGCCCGGACTCTGCAAGCCGGGTTGAACCCGGTGGTCAACACCCACCGGGCCAAGGAGCCGAAGCCGATCCCGGACAGCATCTATTTGATGAACCATGTGGACGCTCCCGCAGTGCTGGTGGAGTGCGGCTTTCTGTCCAACAGGGAGGAGGCCGCGCGGCTCCAGCAGGAGGACTATCAGAAAACGCTGGCGGCGGTCATCGCGGCGGGGTATTTGCGATGGATGGCCGGAGAGGATAGGAAATGAAAGCAAAAACGCTGTTTTATTGTACGGAATGTGGAAATGAGACCGCAAAATGGGCGGGGAAGTGCCCCGCCTGCGGCGCGTGGAATACCATTGTGGAGCAGCCGGAGCGCCCCAAGGGAACAGGGAAGGGGGCCTCTGTCCGGGTGGGCATGACCCGCCGCCGGGCCTGCCCCGTGACGGATCTCACCGCTGACGAGGAGATCCGGTTTCCCACCGGCATGGGGGAGTTGGACCGGGTCTTGGGCGGCGGGGCTGTGAAGGGCTCGCTGGTGCTGGTGGGCGGTGCGCCCGGCATCGGCAAATCCACGCTGATGCTGCAAATTTGCAGCAAATTATGTGAATTTTCCAAGGTTTTATATATTTCCGGTGAGGAATCTGAACACCAGCTAAAGCTGCGGGCCAAGCGGCTCCATGTGGAAAGCCAGCAGCTTTTGGTGCTTTCGGAGACGAATCTGGGGGATGTGCTGGAGGCCGTGAACACGGAGCAGCCGGATGTGCTGATCGTGGACTCCATCCAGACCTTATACAATGACGCGCTGGACGCCGCCGCAGGCAGCGTCAGTCAGGTGAAGGACTGCACCCTGTCTCTGATGCAGGTAGCCAAGGGGCAGGGGATCACGGTCTTTGTCATCGGCCATGTCAACAAGGAAGGCTCCATTGCCGGTCCCAAGGTACTGGAGCACATGGTGGACTGCGTGCTGTACTTTGAGGGCGACCAGCACACCAGCTATCGGATTTTGCGGGCGGCGAAGAACCGCTTCGGCGCTACCAACGAGATCGGTGTTTTTGAAATGCGGGACGAGGGGCTGGCGGAGGTGGAGAACCCGTCGGAAATGCTGCTCTCCGGCCGACCGGAGGACGCCCCCGGCACCTGTGTCACCTGTGTGATGGAGGGGGTCCGGCCCGTTCTGGCAGAGCTTCAGGCGCTGGTGGTCAGCTCTGCCGGCGGCAATCCACGGCGAACCAGCAACGGCTTTGATTACAACCGGGCGGCCATGCTGCTGGCGGTGCTGGAAAAGCGGGGCGGGCTGAAGGTCTCCGCCTGCGACGCCTATCTGAACATCGTGGGCGGTCTGTCACTGGACGAGCCTGCCGCAGATCTGGCGGCGGTGATTGCCTTGGCGTCCAGTTATTTGGACAGGCCGGTGCCCAGCGATCTGGTGGCCATCGGAGAGGTGGGCTTGACCGGGGAACTGCGCAGCGTCAATCAGTTGGATCAGCGGGTGTCTGAAATTCAGCGCCTGGGATTCCGGAGGTGCGTGGTGCCGGCTCATCGGGCAGGTACCATAAAGGCTCCGACCGGCTTGACGGTGATCCCGGCCCGGAATATCGGTGAGGCGATCCGAGCCGCGCTGCGTCCTGCGGAATGAAGTGTACACAGGCGCCGCCCAAGGCCGGTTGTCCTGCGGCGGCAGCGCTGTCCAACGTGCAGAGCCCGTCGCTTTGATAAACGCATTTACTGGTGCATGGGATCATAACATCAACTCATTTCTGTTTGATTTGCTTGTAGCATGACCCATCCGCCGGATTTTATGTTGAATGACTGAGGAGAGGAGACGTTCGCGGGATACAGTAAACTGAACAAAATAAAAATTTTGTTCAATTTAGGGAAGACGTTTTCAGCCTCCCTCGACATTTGACCGCTTTTTAGCGCAAATATCCCGCCAGCCTGCTATGTCTGATTATCGTACCGAAGCACCGGAGATCCTGCGGGATTTCCTTTCTTATCACGAGACCATCAAGGCCCATTCCCAGCGCACCGTAGATGAATACTACCTGGATCTGCGAAATTTCTTCCGCTATATGAAACAGATCCGTGATCCCGATCTGGCTGACAAGTCTCTGGATGAGATCAGTATTATGGACGTGGATCTGGAATTTGTCGGCAGCATCAAGCTGTCGGACATTTACAGCTACATGACCTATCTCAGCCGGGATCGGGTCCGGTTTCAGAACAGCTCCCATTCGGACTACGGCCTGAACGCCGCGTCCCGTGCCAGAAAAATCGCCACGATCCGCTCCTTTTACAATTACCTGACCAACAAGGCCCATCTACTTCGTGAAAATCCTGTCAAAGATATCGACGCGCCCAAGCTGAAAAAGGAATTGCCACGCTATTTGACGCTGGAGCAAAGCAAGGATCTGCTCAGCGCCGTGGACGGTAAAAATCAGGAGCGCGATTACGCCATCCTGACTCTGTTCCTTAACTGCGGACTCCGGATCTCCGAGCTGGTAGGATTGAATTTACAGGACATTCAGGACGAGACCATGCGCATTCTTGGTAAGGGCAACAAAGTTCGTATTCTTTACCTCAATGACGCCTGCCAAGCGGCGCTGAACCGCTATCTGGCGGTCCGGCGGCCCATCACCGGACGGGACGCCAACGCACTGTTCCTGTCCTCTCAGAACGAGCGGATCAGCCGGTCCACCGTTCATGCCATGGTGAAAAAGCGGCTTTTAGAGGCCGGTTTGGACGCCACCCAGTATTCTTCTCATAAGCTGCGGCACACGGCGGCAACGCTGATGCTGCAAAACGGCGTGGATGTCCGGGCGGTCCAGGAGGTTTTGGGACATGACCACCTGAATACCACGGAGATCTACACCCATATTGATAATGAAGCTCTGCGTGTCGCCGCGAAGGCAAATCCTCTGTCCAAGGTGGACATCCCTAAGCGGAAATAAACAATATCGAAATATGAAAAGGAGAAGGACGGAAACGTCCTTCTCCCCTTTTTTTCTTCTTTTCTTCGATCACAAAAATGCGGAATCCTCCGCGCTGCGGTTGCCGATCAGCAGCATATTCAGCTTCCCCCACCGCCGGATCTCCTGTTTGGAAAACAACAGCCGTTGGCGCAGGCTCTCGTCCAGTTCCTGCGGATTCAGCGTCACCAGACAGCGGAAGGCGCAGGGCATCAGGTCCGCGCTGGAAATGCCGCAGAGAAGCCCGTCGGTATAGTCCCGCATCTCCAGCGGATTGAAAATATACAGAAGGTCCTCCTCCAGCGGATTGAGCTGATTGAAAAAGGTAAACCGGATCAGCATATCGCTGTAAACAACGTTGCCCGTATAATAGGATTCATTGCTGCATCCGTTGCCGGAAACAGAGCAGAGCGTAAAGCTCGCCACATAGGTGCCGGGCCGCTCCGCGTGCTCGTGAATGTCGATCACACCGTCCTTCAAACGGTGATAGCGGCCGTCATAAAAATAGAAATACAGCCGCTTAGCCTGAAAAAACGGGCTCCGCTGCAGCGTCCTCACCGTGGGCGGCGGGGACGGCGGAAGGGTCGGCTGATAGCTGGTCAGCTGCCCGAAGGAAACCTGCAGCGCCTGACTGATCTCATATAAGGTGGCGATATCAATGGAGATTTCTCCGTTTTCATATTTACAGGCCGTGGCACGGCTCTTGTGGATGACATCCGCCAACTGCTGCAGTGTCATGCCGTTGGCTTTGCGGTATTTGCGGATCTGACCACCGATATAGATATTGATCTCGTTCATACAACTTGTTTCCTTAAAATATCCATTGCCTTCTTCTTGATCGGACACACAGTTTATAGAGGTTGTTTTCTATCAGTATATATCATTTCAAGAAATTTTCCAAAAGAATATTTCCTGAAATGAAACTTCTGCTGTTTGCTTTTTTTCCGCAGCCTGATAGAATGTTCTCTTGTTGAAGACAAAAAGATAGAAATGAGTGTGCAAAACGAAAAACAAACACAGTGGTTTCAGCGGCTCTCTGGGCTTCGTTCTGGCGGCCGCAGGCAGTGCCGTAGGCGTCGGCAATATCTGGCGCTTCCCCTATCTCTGCGCCAAGGACGGCGGCGGCCTGTTCCTGTTGGTGTATCTGGTGCTGGTGCTGACCTTCGGCTTCACACTGCTGACCACGGACGTGGCCATCGGCCGCCGGACCAAGCAGAACGCACTGAACGCCTTCGGAACCCTGCATAAGAAGTGGCGTTTTCTGGGATATCTGACCTTCCTGGTTCCGACCCTCATCATGACCTACTACTCCGTCATCGGCGGTTGGATCGCCAAGTATTTCGCGGTCTATCTGGTCTCTGACGGAACCCAGGCGGCTCAGGATGGCTTCTTTACCTCCTTCATCACCTCTCAGGTCTCCCCGATCGTCTTTATGCTGCTGTTCCTGACACTGACGGCGTGGGTGGTCTATTGCGGCGTGGAGAAGGGCATTGAGAAATATTCCCGGTATATCATGCCGGTCCTGCTGCTTCTCGTCATCGGGATCGCCGTGTTCTCTCTGACGCTGAGCCGCACGGATGACAGCGGCGTGACCCGCACCGGTCTTCAGGGCCTTGTGAAGCCTGACTTCACCGGCATGACACTTCGGAGCTTTTTGAACGCGGTGCTGGACGCCATGAGCCAGCTCTTCTTCTCCCTCAGCGTCAGCATGGGCATCATGATCACCTACGGCAGCTACGTGAAGGACGATGTGGATCTGAACAAGGCCAACGGCCAGATCGAGATCTTCGACACCGGCGTGGCTTTTCTGGCCGGCATCATGATCATTCCCTCCGTGTATGTGTTCCTGGGCGTGGACGGCATGGCCAGCAGACCCAGCCTGACCTTCATCAGCCTGCCCCGGGTGTTTGCCTCCATGGGCGGCGTGGGGCGCATCGTCGGCATCGTGTTCTTCCTGGCACTTGGCTTCGCGGCACTGACCAGCTGTGTATCCGTCATGGAAACGCTGGTGGCCAACTGCATGGAGATCTTCCACAAGAGCCGCAAGGAAATGTGCGCCATGGTGGGCGTCTATTCTCTGGTGACCGCCGTGACCATCTGCCTTGGCTACAACGTGTTCTACTTCGAGCTGACCCTGCCCAACGGCAGCGCCGCTCAGCTTCTGGACGTGATGGACTACATCAGCAACAGCTTCCTGATGCCCTTTATCAGTCTCCTCACCAGCATCCTGATCGGCTGGGTCATCGGCCCCAAGTGGGTCATCGACGAGGTGGAGAAAAACGGTGAGCATTTCGGCCGGGCCAAGCTGTATAGCGTGATGATGCGCTATGTGGTGCCCGTGGTCATGCTGATCCTGTTCCTGACCTCCACCGGCTTCTGGAACCTCCTGTTCCGGCATTGATCTAACTTCCATCAAACCAAAAAGCGGGAGCCGAAAGGCTCCCGCTTCAGCGTG
>OLWH01000708.1_pt1 | contig 14712 bp, 12 predicted proteins | sample 1673381 | NCBI WGS metagenome assembly OLWH01 (sample SAMEA103958110, study PRJEB25191) | human gut metagenome | reverse complement strand
GCTTCATGCTGGTGTGCGCCATGAACCCCTGCCGCTGCGGCTGGTACGGCCACCCCTCCGGACGCTGTACCTGCTCGCCCCAGCAGGTGGAGCAGTATATGCAGCGCATCTCCGGCCCGCTGCTGGACCGGATCGATATGCACATCGATGTGCCGTCGGTGGAGTATGAGGCCATGCGCCGCAAGGAGCGGCCGGAGCCGTCATCGGCCATCCGGGAACGGGTCAACGCCGCCCGCGAGGTGCAGAAAAAGCGCTTTGCCGGGACGGAGGTGTCCTGCAACGCTTACATGACCCCCGCCATGATCGGAACATACTGTGCGCTGGACGCCGCCGGCGAAAAGCTCATGCAGGGCGCCTTTGAGCGCCTGGGCCTGACGGCCCGCAGCCACGACCGCATACTGCGTATGGCCCGGACCATCGCCGACCTGGAGGGCAGCGAGCACATCGAGGCGGCACATCTTGCCGAGGCCATACAGTACCGCAGCAGCAGTACACTGAAATGACGGCGGGATCTTTTCCGCCCTGCCATCGTCAAGCCTCCTCGACGTATACCTGATACGCCGTCGTCAGCTTGCCATCGGCAGGACGAAAAATCTCGCCGCCGTGGCGGGATACATTTCCGCCCTGCCTGCGTCAAGTGATGAGCCGCAGGGTGCCGGAGAGAACTACACAAACAAGGAGAGAACCATATGCACGAGATCATTCTGTGCAAGCTGGGCGAGGTGGTCCTGAAGGGACTGAACCGCCGCAGCTTTGAGATGAAGCTGATGAGCAACATCCGCCGCCGTACCCAGCGGTTCGGCAAGTGGAAGATATATTCCCGCCAGTCCACTATCTATGTGGAGCCGGCGGAGGAGAAATGCGACATCGCCGGGGCTTACGCTGCCTGCAAGCAGGTGTTCGGCATCATCGCCATCACCCGGGCGCTGCCCTGCGAGAAGAGCAAGGAGGCTATTTTCGACACGGCAAAGACCTATCTGGGCGGCGCGCTGACCGCGGCCAAGAGCTTCAAGGTGGAGAGCAAGCGGGCGGACAAGTCCTTCCCCATGGGCTCCATCCAGCTGAGCCAGTGGGTGGGCGGCGCGCTCCATGACGCCTTCCCCCATCTGACGGTGGACGTACACCACCCGGAGCTGACGGTGTACATCGAGGTACGGGAGGACGCGGCCTACGTCCACGGACCCGCCGAGAGCGCCGCGGGCGGTCTGCCCCTGGGCATGGGCGGCCACGCGGTGAGCCTGCTGTCCGGCGGTATCGACAGCCCGGTGGCCAGCTATATGATCGCCAAGCGGGGCGTACAGCTGGAGATGATCCACTTCGCCTCTCCGCCCTATACCGGCGAGCTGGCCCGGGAGAAGGTGCTGAAGCTGGCGGAGGAGCTGACCCCCTGGTGCGGCCGGCTGGCGGTGTTCATCATCCCCTTTACCGAAATTCAGGAGGAGATACGCCGCAAGTGCCCGGAGGATCACTTTACCCTGATCATGCGGCGGTTCATGATGCGCCTGGCCAATATGCTGGCGCTGGAGCTGCGATGCCGCGCCCTGGTCACCGGAGAAAATCTGGGTCAGGTGGCCAGCCAGACCATGCAGGCGCTGGCCGTCAGCGAGGACGTGACCACCATGCCGGTGCTGCGGCCCCTGATCGGCATGGACAAGGAGGAGATCGTGAAGATCGCCCGCCATATCGGCACCTTCGACACGTCCATCCTGCCCTATGAGGACTGCTGCACCGTGTTCACGCCCCGGCACCCCAAGACGAAGCCCAGCGTGGAGGAGACGCGGGAGTACGAAAGCGCGCTGGATGTGGAGGGCCTGTGCCAGCGGGCCATGGCCGGACGCGAGATGATCCGGATCAAACCTACGCTATAAGGAGGCGCGTCTATGCCCCGTACCGCGGAGATCATCGCCGTGGGCAGCGAGCTGCTGACCGGCGGCGTGACCAATACGAATGCCGCGTTCCTCTCCCGGCTGCTGACTGCCGCCGGTGTGGAGGTGCTGTACCACACCACTGTGGACGACGACGCGGCGCGGCTGGAAAAGGCCGTGACCATCGCAAGGGGACGGGCAGAGCTGCTGGTGTTTACCGGCGGGCTTGGCCCCACCTACGACGATATGACGAAAACGGCGGTGTGCGCCGCGCTGGACACGCCGCTGGTGTTCCACCAGGAGGTGGTGGAGGATATGCGGCGGTATTTCGACACCGTGTTCCACCGGGAGATGCCGGAATGCGATATGCAGCAGGCCTATCTGCCGGAGGGGTGCACCGTGTTCCGCAATCCGGTGGGCACGGCCCCAGGGTGCGTGTTCACCGCCGGAAAGACCACGGCAGCGCTGCTGCCCGGCGTGCCCCATGAGTGCCGCTATATGGCCGAGCACTGCCTGCTGCCCTGGCTGGAGCAGGCCCGGGGACAGACGGTGCGGTCACACACGCTGCATATCTTCGGCCTGACGGAGCCGCAGGTGCAGGAGCTGCTGGGCGACCTGCTGCGGCGGGAGGCGGACATGACGCTGGCACCCTATGCCAAGCCGGGCGAGGTGATGCTGCAGCTGTCCGCCCGCGGGGCGGACGAGCGTGCCTGTGAGGCGCGGATGGCGCCGGTGCTGGCGGAGGTAAGGGCCCGGCTGGGCGCGTATCTCTACGGCGTGGACGTGTCCGGGCTGGAGGAGACGGTGCTGACGCTGTGCCGGGAACGGGGACTGACGCTGGCGGCGGCGGAGAGCTGCACCGGCGGACTGATCGCCAAGCGGCTGACGGATATCCCCGGCGCGTCGCAGGTCTTTCTGGGCGGCGTAGTCAGCTATACGAACCATGTGAAGCAGCAGGTGCTGCACGTGCCGGAGAATTTGCTGGCGCGCTGCGGCGCGGTGTCGGCGGAGGTGGCCCGGGCCATGGCCCTGGGCGTCCGGGTGCTGACAGGCGCGGACCTGGCGGTGTCCGTCACCGGACTGGCCGGTCCCGACGGGGACGACCGGGGAAACCCGGTGGGCACCGTGTTCGTGGGGCTTTCCGCGCCGGAGGGCGTGACCGTGCGGCATCTGACATTGGGCGGCGATCGGGAGCGCATCCGGACGCTGTCTGCCCACCACGCTTTTGATATGCTGCGGCGTTATCTTACCAATCTACCGATAGAAGGAGAATAAAACCATGGCAAAGAACAGCTACAAGGCCAACGTGAACCAGTACGCCAACCAGGAGGAGGCCATCCGCAAGGCCAAGGGCAACCCCAATAAGAATATCCATTCCAAGAAGAAGAACAGCAACTACGGCGGGTACACCACCGGCGCGTACATGGCCCAGAAGGTGGCCGAGAAGGTGAACCAGCAGGAGAAGGTGAAGCTGCCCACCTGGCTGAATGTGACGCTGATCGCGGAGTTTGCCGTGGTGCTGGTGATCCTGATCCTGCGCCTGACAGCCTTCAAGGACAGCGCGGTAATGACCCACCTGTCCTCCCTGACGCTGGGCATCACCTGCGGCACGCTGTTCTATATCCGCAAGTACAAGCACACGAAGAAAACCAGCGCCATGTACAGCATCATCACCATTCTGCTGGTGGTCATGTGCCTGCTGTACACCACCTTCGGCATTCTGGGCCTGCTGGGCTTTTTGGGCTGAGCGCCCCGCGCCGTAAGGCGCAGACTTCCCGGAGGGAGAAAGGAGCCGAGCTATGGCTGAGCTGACACCCATGATGCGGCAGTATATGGAGGAGAAGGAGAAGCACCCCGACTCCCTGCTGTTTTTCCGGTTGGGTGATTTTTACGAGATGTTCGGGCCGGACGCCCGGACGGCGTCGAGGGAGCTGGACCTGGCCCTGACCACCAGGGACAAGGACAAGAGCAAGTCCGACGAGGAGCGCATCCCCATGTGCGGCGTGCCGTATCACTCCGCCGAGGGGTATATCGCGCGGCTGATCGCCAAGGGGTACAAGGTGTCCATCTGCGAGCAGATGGAGGACCCGGCCCTGGCCAAGGGGCTGGTGAAGCGGGAGATCATCCGCACCGTCACCCCCGGTACGGTGCTGGACGAGGCATGCCTGGACGCGGGACGCAGCAACTATCTGTGCGGCGTGTATCTCAGCGAGACGGCGGCGGGACTGTGCGCGGCGGACATCTCCACCGGGCAGGCCCAGGTGACGGCGTTCACCGGGGCGCAGCGGTTGACGGGGCTGATCAACGAGCTGGGGCGCTTCGCCCCGGCGGAGGCGGTGATGAATGCCGCGGCCTATGACGACCCGGCGCTGACCGCTGCGCTGGAGGAGCGCTTTTCCTGCCGGCGGGAGAGGCTGGCGGAGGGACGGTTCGACGTGTCGGACGCGGAGAAGAAGGTGCGGATGCAGTTCGGCGAGGCGGCGCTGCGGGACCTGCCCCGGAACGAGAGCGCACCGCTGCTGGCGCTGGGCGGACTGCTGACGTATCTCTACGAGACGCAGAAGACCGACGTGAAGCAGCTGGACAAGCTGGAGTGGTACCGGACGGGGCAGTTCATGGAGCTGGACCTGACGGCCCGGCGCAATCTGGAGCTGACGGAGACGCTGCGGGGCAAGGAGAAGAAGGGCAGCCTGCTGTGGGTGCTGGATAAGACCAAGACACCCATGGGCGCGCGGAACCTGCGGATGTGGCTGCAGCAGCCGCTGGTGAACGTGGCGGCCATCGACCGGCGGCTGAATGCCGTGGCGGCGCTGACGGACAACACCGTGGGCCGCCAGGAGCTGCGGCTGGCCCTGACCGGCATGGGCGACATGGAACGGCTGATGAGCCGGATCGTCTACGGCACCGCCGGGGCCAGGGATCTGGTGAATCTGCGGGCGGCGCTGGAGCACCTGCCGGAGATCAAGCGGTGCCTGACGCCGTTCCGGACAGGGGCACTGGGAAAGCTGGACGAGCAGCTGGAGACGCTGGAGGACATCAGCGGGCGCATTGCCGCCGTGCTGGTAGACGAGCCGCCGTTCTCCGTCCGGGAGGGCGGCATGATCCGCGAGGGCTATGACGATGAGGTGGACCGGCTGCGGGGGATACTCTCCGGCGGCAAGGGGTTTATCGCGCAGCTGGAGGCCCGTGAGAAGGAAAAGACCGGCATCCGTACCCTGAAGGTGGGGTACAACAAGGTGTTCGGGTACTATATCGAGGTGAGCAACTCCTTTAAGGACCAGGTGCCGGCGGACTACATACGCAAGCAGACGCTGGTGAACGGCGAGCGCTATATCACCCAGGAGCTGAAGGATCTGGAGCACGAGGTGCTCACCGCCCATGACCGGGACGCGGCACTGGAATACGACCTGTTCGCCGCGCTGCGGACAGAGGCGGCGGGACAGGTGACGCGGGTGCAGCTGGCGGCATCGCTGATCGCGCAGCTGGACACGCTGTGCGCCTTTGCCGAGGTGGCGGCCCAGAACCACTACTGCCGGCCGGAGGTGGACGAGTCCGGGGTCATTGAGATCACGGCGGGACGCCATCCGGTGGTGGAAAAGGTGCGGGGCGACGCATTCTTTGTGCCCAACGACACCCACATGGGCGCAAAGGAGGACCGGGTGGCCATCATCACCGGTCCCAACATGGCCGGTAAGTCCACCTATATGCGTCAGGTGGCACTGATCGTGCTGATGGCCCAGGTGGGGTGCTTTGTCCCCGCCCAGCGGGCGCATATCGGCGTGGTGGACCGTATTTTTACCCGCATCGGCGCCAGCGACGACCTGGCGGCGGGGCAGTCCACCTTCATGGTGGAGATGACCGAGGTGTCGGAGCTGCTTCGCTGCGCCACGAAGAACAGCCTGCTCATTCTGGATGAGATCGGCCGGGGTACGTCTACATTCGACGGAATGTCTATCGCCCGGGCGGTGCTGGAGCACTGCGCCGGGAAGCTGAAGGCCAAGACGCTGTTCGCCACCCATTATCATGAGCTGACCACGCTGGAGCAGGAGCTGCCCAACGTGCGGAACTACAATGTGGCCGTCCACGCCCGGGGCGAGGATATCGTCTTTCTGCGGAAGATCGTCCCCGGCGGTGCGGACCGGAGCTACGGCATCGAGGTAGCCAAGCTGGCGGGCCTGCCGGACACGGTGCTCAAGCGGGCGCGGGAGATCTTGCGGGAGCTGGAGAGCCAGCCCCGGCAGCCCCACACCCCGGCGGCGCGGGAGGACCAGGTATCCCTGGAGGGCATGGCCGAGGGCGCCGTGGCGGATATCATCCGCCGGACGCAGGTAGACGCGCTGAGCCCCCTGGAGGCGCTGAACCTGCTGTATGAACTGAAGAGCAAGCTGCAATAGAAAAGGAGTGAATACCATGCCGCAGATACAACAACTGCCTGCCCATATCGCCGATCTCATCGCTGCCGGCGAGGTGGTGGAGCGCCCCGCCAGCGTGTGCAAGGAGCTGCTGGAGAACGCCCTGGACGCCGGGGCGTCCGCCGTATCCGTGGAGCTGGAGCACGGCGGCATGACGTATCTGCGGGTGACGGACAACGGCTGCGGCATCGCGCCGGAGCAGCTGCCTACCGCGTTTCTGCGCCACGCCACCAGCAAGCTGCGGCGGGCGGAGGACCTGGCGGCTATCGGGACGCTGGGCTTCCGGGGCGAGGCGCTGGCGGCCATCGCCGCCGTGTCACGGCTGGATATCTTCTCCCGTGCGCGGGGCGCCGACAGCGGCGCGTCCCTGCATCTGGAGGGCGGCGTGCCCGGTGAGGTCACGGCCGCCGGGTGCCCGGAGGGCACCACCGTGTGCGTGCGGGACCTGTTCTACAACACCCCGGCGCGAATGAAATTCATGAAAAAGGACAGTGCCGAGGGCGCGGCGGCTGCCGCTGTAGTGACACAGCTGGCGCTCAGCCATCCGGAGGTGTCCTTCAAGCTGCTGCGGGATGGGCAGGAGGTGCTGCACACCCCCGGCGACGGGCAGCTGCTGTCGGCGATCTACGCTGCCCTGGGCCGGGATTTTGCCAAAAGTCTGCTGGAGGTCAACGGCGGCAGCGGCGATGTGCGGGCCAGCGGCTTTGTGAGCAGTCCCGCCGCGGGACACGGTACCCGGGCGCGGCAGCTGTTCTTTGTCAACGGGCGGCTGGTGAAGAGCCAGCTGCTGACCGCCGCCGTGGAGGAGGCCTACCGCAACCGGCTGCTGAAGGGGAAGTTCCCCGGCTGTGTGCTGCACATCACGCTGCCGGTGAACGAGGTGGACGTGAACGTCCACCCGGCCAAGACGGTGGTGAAATTCGCCGCCGAGAAAGCGGTGTTCGACGCGGTGCACTACACCGTAAAAGACGCGCTGGACGGCGAGGGGCGGCCAAAAGCGGCGGAAAAGCCCTTCTATCAGACCATGACGGCACAGGAATTCCTGAAACGACCGGATGCGCCAAAGCCTTCGCAGGCGGTGACGCTGCCCATGGGGAAGACCATCGGCTCGGCACCCGCAAGACCGGCGGCTACGGAGCCGGTCAGACCCGCGCCCGCTCCCGCCCCGGTCACGCCGGTGATGGCGGTGCACGACGTGGTGTGCCAGCCGGACAAGCCGTTCACGGCACCGGCCGCGCCGGGCGTGGTGTATCACATCACACCGCCGGAGCAAACGGCGGAACGACCGGAGACGACGCCCTCCCCTGCCCCGGCCGCGGAGCCGGAGCAGCAGGAGATCACCATGCCGGAGGGCCCCGCCGCGGCGGAGCAGCCCTGGCGCGTGGCGGGCGAGGTGCTGAAGACGTATATCATCTGCGAGGACGCGGAACGGAACGTGTGGCTCATCGACAAGCACGCCGCCCATGAGAGGATGCGGTTCGACGCGCTGAAGGCGCGCACGGAGCCGCCCATGCGGCAGCTGCTGCTGACGCCGGCGGCGGTGACGCTGGCGGCGGAGGAATACACCGCCGTGCTGGAAAATCTGGAGCTGCTGGCGGACTGCGGGTTCCTGTGCGAGGACTTCGGCGACGGCACGGTGCTGGTGCGGGAGGTGCCCGACGATGTGCGGGCCGAGGACGCCGCCGCCACGCTGGAGGAGCTGGCGCAAAAGCTGCGCCTGCACAGCGCGGACCGGGCGGCCCTGCGGGACGAGGTGCTGCACACCGTGGCCTGCAAGAGCGCCATCAAGGCCGGTATGACCAGCGATCCGGCGGAGCTGCGGGCGCTGGCGGCGCAGGTGCAGTCCGGCGCGGTGCGCTATTGCCCCCACGGGCGGCCCGTGGCGGTGAAGCTGAGGGAATACGAGATCGAAAAAATGTTCAAACGGGCGTAAAGCCGCGTCTCTTCCGTTCTGCCATCGCCGGGTCGGCTTGCTGTACACAAAGTACAGCGGCACCGTCCCGTCATCGGCAGAACGAAAAATCCACGACTTTACAGGCCATAACGGCGCTGCGGCGCTTTCCAAAACGGATCGAGGTGAGGACATGGACAACAAGGTCGTCTGCGTGGTAGGGCCCACGGCCTGCGGCAAGACGAAGATGGGCGTGGCGCTGGCCAAGCGCTTCGGCGGCGAGGTGGTGTCCGTGGACTCCATGCAGATATACCGGGGCATGACCGTCGGCACCGCCGCCCCCACGGCGGAGGAGATGGAGGGCGTGCCCCACCACATGGTGGCCGTGGCGGACCCGGCGGAGAGCTGGTCCGTGGCCCGGTACGTCCGGGAGGCGGACGCGTGTGTGCAGGACATCCTGCGGCGGGGAAAGCGGCCTGTATCTGGACGCGCTGGTGCGGGGGCAGGACTTTGCCGCCGGCAGCCAGGGCGGGGAGATACGCCGGGAATTGCAGGAAAAGCTGGCGAAGGACGGCGCGGAGGCGCTGCTGGAGGCGCTGCGGGCCGTGGACCCGGAGAGCGCGGCGCGGCTGCACCTGCGGGACGAAAAGCGCATCGTCCGGGCGCTGGAGGTCTATTACGAGACGGGGGAGACCATCGGGGCGCACGACAGAAAAAGCCGGGAGATACCGCCCCGGTACGACGCGGCGTACATCGGCCTGGCCTTCCGGGACCGGGAGGATATGAAGGAGCGCATCGACCGGCGGGTGGATGCGATGGTGGCGCAGGGACTGCTGCGGGAGGTGGAGACACTGCTGCAAAGCGGCCTGCCCCGGGACGCCACGGCCTTGCAGGCCATCGGGTACAAGCAGTTTCTGGCGGTGGCCGAGGGCCGCGCCACCGTGGCCGAGGCCATCGAGGAGGTGAAGCTGCGGTCACGGCAGTACGCCAAGCGGCAGCTGACCTGGCTGCGGCGCAACGAGGCCATCCACTGGATATTATGGGAAAAAACGCCGGATTTTTCGGCGGGGTTACAAAATGCGACAGAATTCCTCCTGTCCGCCGGGGTATGCTGATAGCGGCGGGCGGAGGCAGATGTTGTGCATATCGTCCGTACAGACATACAAGGAGTGGACGATCATGCAGAAGACAAACAACTTACAGGATATCTTTCTTACCAAGGCCCGGAAGGAGAACGTGCCGGTGACACTGTTCCTGGTGAACGGCTTTCAGCTGCGGGGCGTTATCACGGGGTTCGACTGCTTCGTGGTGGTGCTGGACAGCGAGGGGCGGCAGCAGGTGATCTATAAGCACGCCATCTCCACCATCGCGCCGGCGCGGAATGTCACGCTGTGGGAGGACGCGGAGTAAGAGAACATAGACAAAGAGGAAAGCCCATGAACAACACCCCAGACAACAACACGAACATCCCGGCGGGGAGCAACAAGCGCTCGTCGCCGCTGCTGAAGGTGCTGCCCATCGCGGTGCTGGCGGCGGTGCTGGTGTACTTCGCCGCGCAGGTATACAACTACTTTGCCGACCCGATGACCATCACGCTGGTCTATGAGGCACAGGCGGAGGACGTTATCTCCATGGAGGGCTGGCTGGTGCGGACGGAGGAGCCGCTGCCCGGCCAGACCGGCACCGTGTCCCGGGCCGTGCAGGAGGGCCAGCGGGTGGCCGCCGGCGAGACGGTGGCCACGGTGTACAGCGACGACAGCGCGCTGCAGACCGTCAGCCGGATCGAGACGCTGGAATTGCAGCTGCAGCAGCTGCAGTTCGCCCTGACGTCCTATCTGGACCCGGACGCGGCGCTGAAGCTGGACACGTCCATCACCGGCGACATCCTGACCCTGCGCCAGACGCTGAGCGCCGGGGACTATGCCGCGGCGGAGAGCGACCTGGCGGCGCTGAAGGCCGCCGTGCTGAAGCGGGACCACGGGAGCTATACGTCACAGGAGGAGATACAGGCGCAGGTCAAGTCGGTGGAGAGTGAGATACAGCAGCAGAAAGCCGCGCTGTCCGGCGCGAAGACCGTGACCGCCAAGGCCTCCGGCACCTATTCCGCCGTGTGCGACGGGTACGAGAGCGTACTGACGGAGGCGTTTCTGGAGGACGTGACGCCGGGTAAGCTGAACGGCGTGAAGGCGGCGGCGGAGCAGAGCAACGTGGGCAAGCTGATCTACGGCGACACCTGGTACTATGCGGTGGTGCTGCCGGCGGAGCAGGCGGCGGCGCTGAAGGATATGGGCCGGGTAGATGTACGTCTGGCCAAGGGCTTTGACCAGAGCATCCGCATGAGCGTGGTGTCCGTGTCCCGGGAGGAGAACGGCCAGGCGGCGGTGGTGCTGTCCAGCACACGGTATCTGGCACAGACCACGCTGCTGCGTCATCAGGCGGCGGACGCGGTGCTGCACACCTATCAGGGACTGCGGGTACCGGCGCGCTGCGGGTCAGCGCGGACGGCACCACCGGCGTGTACTGTGTGGACGGCGAGAACGCCTCCTTCCGGCCGATCGAGCTGGTATATCAGGGGGAGGGCTACGCGCTGGTGAAGCCCGCCGAGGGCGTGCGGGACACGCAGACCCTGCGCTCCGGCGATCAGGTCATCGCCACGTCCGGCGAGCTGTATGACGGCAAGGTCATCCGATAAACACGGCGGCACCCGCCTCCAGCGGGCGCACGCGGCTTAGATACGAAAGAGACAAGGAGGCACAAGCGATGTCTATTCGGGAAAATTTGGAAGCGATCCGCGCCGAGATCGACGCAGCGGCACGAGAGACGGGCCGCACCGGGGCGGATATCACGCTGGTGGGCGCCAGCAAGATGAACGATGCCGCCGCCTGCCAGGAGGCCATCGCCGCCGGCATCGACGCCCTGGGCGAGAACCGGGTGCAGGAGATGACCGCAAAGCTGGCGGAGGACGCCTATCGCGGCGCGCCGCTGCACTTCATCGGCCACTTGCAGCGCAACAAGGTGAAGCAGGTGGTGGGCAAGGTGGCTCTGATCCAGTCCATCGGCTCGCCGGAGCTGCTGGCCGAGGTGGACAAGCAGGCGGATAAGCTGGGCATCGTGCAGGATATTCTGCTGGAGGTGAACATCGGCGGCGAGGCGGCCAAAAGCGGCTTTGCGCCGCAGGAGGTGGAAAACGCGGCGGCACAGGCGAAGGAAATGGACCATGTGCGGGTGCGGGGACTGATGACCATACCCCCGGCGGACGCCACACGGGAAGAAAATGTGGTATATTTTCAAAAAGTACAGGCACTATATGTTGACATAAACAGAAAAATGTACGATAATGAATTAGAATATCTTTCTATGGGTATGAGCGGCGATTTTGCCGATGCCATTCGCGCGGGAGCCAACATGGTCCGCGTGGGCACCGCCATTTTCGGCGCAAGAGACTATTCCAAATAATACGCGGGAGGTATTGCACATGGGCCTGATGGACGAGCTGAAGAAGATCATTCATCCCTACGATGATGAGGATTATGATTATGAGGACGATTTTGAGGAGCCGGTAAAGGAGTCCTCCCGTTCCCTGTTTGACGACCGCAAGGACGACCGCCGTGAGGACCGCCGCAGCGAGGACCGCCACAACAAGGTGGTGAACATCCACGCCACCACCCAGCTGAAGGTGGTGCTGGTGAAGCCGGAGCGCTTTGAGAATGCCTCGGAGATCGCCGACCATCTGAAGGAGAAGCGCACGGTGGTGCTGAACCTGGAGTCCACCAACAAGGACGTGGCGCGGCGGCTGATCGATTTCCTGTCCGGCGTGGCCTATGCCGGCGAGGGAAAGATCAAGAAGGTGGCGGCCAACACGTACATCATCACCCCCTACTCCGTGGATATCATGGGCGACCTGATCGATGAGCTGGAGAACAACGGACTGTACTTCTAAAGAAATCATATAACGGAGGGATCGGCAATGTTTACACCCCAGGAAGTTTCCGAAAAAGTATTCCCGAAGGCGTCATTCGGCGGCGGCGGATACAATATGGCGTCTGTGGATGAGTTTCTGGACGCGCTGACGGAGGACTACACCGCCCTGTTCAAGGAGAATGTCACGCTGAAGGCCAAGCTGAAGGTGCTGGCCGAGAAGGTGGAGGAGTACCGTTCCACCGAGGAGGCCATGCGCCAGGCACTGCTGACGGCCCAGAAGATGGCCGCCAAGCTGGTGCAGGAGGCCCAGACCGAGAAGGAGAAGATCCTGGCCGACGCGCAGGTGGAGGCCCAGGCGGAGATCCACCGGCTGGACGACGAGCGCAGGGCGGCGGAGAAGAAGCTGCAGGCCGCACAGGAGAAGACCGCGGCGTTTATTCGCCGCAGCGAGGAGCTGTGCCAGGCCCAGAGCGCCTTTTTGCAGTCCCTGCCGGAGCTGGACTTCGTGCCGGAGCAGCCGGAGTCCCCTGCCGCTGAGCCCCAGGCCGATGTGGTGTCCGCCATCGAGCAGGATATCCTCAGCAAGTACATCGACGCGCCGGAGGAGAAGGGCGCCGGGAGCGCCGTCACCGACGAGCCCACCATCAAGCTGCCGCCGGTGGACGGCAGCGCCATCCCCAGCGATTTCCGGCTGAGTCTGGATGAACTGAAGTTCGGACGGAATTACAGCGGAAACAAGTAAGCACAACAAAAAAAGGCGGCCTTGCGCCGCCTTTTTTCCACGGAGGAAGACGGTATGACAAAGCCCATCATCGCGCTGCTGTACGACTTTGACAAGACGCTGTGTACCACGGACATGGAGGACTACGCCTTCATCCCGGCCCTGGGGTATACCCCGGCGGAGTTCTGGCACAAGGCCAACACCTTCGGCCGGGAGAACCGGATGGACGGGCTGCTGGCGTATATGTACACCATGATCGTCGAGTGCCGCGCCCAGGGCAAGGACCTGAAGCGGGACTTTCTGGTGGCGTGCGGCCGCAGCATGGAGCTGTTTCCCGGCGTGCGGGAGTGGTTTCAGCGGATCAACGCCTTCGGCGAGCGCCAGGGCGTGACCATTGAGCACTATGTGCTGTCCTCCGGGCTGAAGGAGATCATTGAGGGCAGCGGTATTGCCCACGAGTTCAAGCAGATCTACGCCTGCGAGTTCTACTATGACGAGGCGGGCGCCGCCTGCTGGCCCAAGCTGGACGTCAACTTCACCAACAAGACCCAGTTCGTCTACCGCATCAACAAGGGTGTGCTGGACGTGGCCGATGACAAGACGCTGAACGACTCCATGCCCGACGACAGCAAGCGGGTGCCCTTTACCAACATGATCTATGTGGGCGACGGACTCTCCGACGTGCCGTGTATGAAGATGATGCGGTCCTACGGCGGGCAGGCCATCGCCGTGTATCAGGAGGAGAACCGTCAGGGGGTGGAGGATCTGCTGAGCAAGGGCCGGGTGGACTTCATCTTCCCCGCCGACTATCGGGAGGGGACGACGCTGGACAGCACCGTGAAAAATATCATCCGGAAAATGGCCATCTGCGATACTCTGGCGGAGGAAAACGCCGCCCAGTTCCGTCAGATCGGGCGCTCCCCCCTGCCCTATCAGGCCAGTCTCTTCGAGGAGACGTAAGAGGCCCCTTTCCAATGCGGAAAATTCTCTGCGTGTATAACGAGGTGCCATCGGGCGCAGCAAGTATCCATCAACGCCGAAAGAACAAGGCTGGCAGGTCAATGACCTGCCAGCCTTGTTCTTTATTCCCTTGGCATCCCGTATATGGGATTTTCGCCCTCTTATTCGCTCCACCAGCCCACAGTTTCCAGAAACGCAAGCACATCGGCCTTATCCTCCTGCGTGGTATACACATAAAGCATCATCCTGCCGCTACGGATCTTTGCTGCGAAATTCGTTGGGCTATCAACGGCATAGATCTGACGGGCAGCGGTACTGCTTTCTGTCACCTCACCGGTGATGGGGAGGGTCGCAGCGGCATAGATGCGGCGGCAGCCGTCTGCGGAATCCAGCCTACAGAAGTCTAACCGCAAGGAGTCCTCATGCACGGAAACAGAGCGGATCAACATGGATCCGACGCCCCATCTCTGGCGAACGTCCTCCGTGGAGTCCACAGCGGTGTAGCCGGTCGCCACTGCGGCCTTGCGGAACTCATCCAAGTCCGCAGCTCCCGACGTGAGGAAGAATTTCACGAAAAGGACGAGGGCGACGAACGCAAGAAGCCAAGCCGCAAGTCGGGGGACCCACTGCTTCGCCGGGATTTTTGCAATGGCCGTTGGGTCAAACCCTATGTCGGTCTCCGGAACCGATTCCTTCGGTTTCTCTGTGCGTCCCTTTTGCAGAAACTCACGAACCAGACCGATCACTCCCGAGAGGTAAACCCCCACCACTGCGATGGCCGTTCCCAAAATCAGAAGGGTCACCAGATCACGGGTATTGGGAGAGAGAATCGTCGTGTTCTCTTCCGGCATTTCCGGGTCGTATTTCACGGTAATGGTATCACCGACCAGACGGGGCGATAGCAGATGTCCAATGCTGCCCGTATAGATTTCCCCGTTCGCC
>OLWH01000686.1_pt1 | contig 15030 bp, 9 predicted proteins | sample 1673381 | NCBI WGS metagenome assembly OLWH01 (sample SAMEA103958110, study PRJEB25191) | human gut metagenome | reverse complement strand
GGTTTTTGCGCGGGGAAATGGTGCGCGACGCCAGGAAAAAGCAGCCCGGCAGGTTCCTGCCGGGCTGCTCCATCCGTTTGGGGCGGCGGACCGCCCCGGTTCTCCCCCCTGCTGCACAAACGATGATACGCAGCAGCATTGGCACTTGGCCAGTGATCCGGCGCCGGGCATCCAATCCGGCACCGGGTGATAACGATACTCAGTCGAACTTCGGCTGCTCGAGGTAGTCGGTGTAATCGCGCAGGAACTTCTTTTCCTCCGGCTTGAGATCCAGGCCGATCGTGCCGCCCGGGTTCATGTTGTAGTCGGGGTCAAAGTAGTCCTTGAGCACGCGGAACACGCCGTACTCCTTCTCGCCGATGTAGCCCTCGAGCCAGGGCGCGAACATCTTGCCGATGCCGTGGTGGTGGCTCACGGCCGCGCCGGAGCGCTGGATCGCGTCGAGGATCGTGGTGTGGTAGGCCTTGAAGGCGTCCTCATCCTGCATGCGGGTGAGGAAGATGAAATACAGGTTCGCGCCCTGCGGATAGCAGTGCGACATGTGCGTCGTGACGACGGTGTTCGGCAGCGCGTGGCAGATCTTGCGCACGTCGGCGTGTACCTGCTCCATGTTCGACCAGTTGACCGTGCACTCGAGCGTGTCGGTCGTGATACCGAAGTCCATGAGCGTGTCGCGCAGGTAGGGGTCGTTGAAGCGGCCCTTTTCCCAGCTGCGGGTGACGTAGCCGGTCAGCGGCATGCCGCCGTGACGGAGCGCAATTCTTGCGATGTTGCGCGCGACGTTGCGGCTGTAGCCCTTCTCGCCGTCGGTAAAGCCGAGGAAGAGGCAGCGCTCCATGTCCTTGTAGCCGAACTTGTCGAGCAGCGGCTGCAGCGGCGTCTCATCGACGTTGTAGAGCTTGAGCATGAGGTTGGTCTCCTCCGGGTCGGACAGACGGAACACGGACGAGTAGCCGCACTCGCACTGCATCATCTCGCGGGCGGCCTTCATGGCCGCGTCCCACGTCTTGAAGATGTAGGAGAATCGCTTGCGGTTTTGCGGCATCCAGCGGAAGATGCGCAGCGTGACCTCGGTCAGCACGCCGAACGTGCCCTCGGAGCCCATCATGATCTGGTTCAGGTTCGGGCCGGTGGCCTCGCGGGAGTAGTGGCTGGTCTGGATGGTGCCGATGGGCGTGGCGTACTTCTGGCTGAGCACGATGTCGGCAATGGTGCCGTAATACGTGCTGTTCTGGCCCGCGCCGCGCGTGACCGTCCAGCCGCCGACGCTCGAATACTCGAACGACTGCGGGAAGTGGCCGCAGGTGTACTGACGCTTCGCGCCGAAGAGCTCGGGCGCGCTCTGGAGCGTCTTTTCCAGATCGGGGCCGGACATGCCGGCCTGCACGGTGATGGTCTGGTCGATCTCGTTGAAGCTGATGACCTTGTTGAAGTTGCGGCGCATATCCAGCGAGATGCCGCCCTTGACCGGCTCGACGCCGCGGGTGACGCTGCTGCCGCCGCCGTAGACGTACAGCGGGATGTGGTGCTCGGTGGAGTAGGCCACGATCTGCTCGACCTGCTCGGTCGTCTCGGGGTAGAGCACGACGTCGGGCACGCTGTCGATGCGCTTGTGGCGCAGACGCAGCAGGTCGTAGGCCGTGGCGCCGTAGGCCACGCTCAGACGGTCGTAGTCCGTGGTGGAGACATTCTGCTCGCCGACGATCTTTTTGAGCGCCTCGATGTGCTCGGCCGCAAGCTGCACCGGGTGGTCGGAGAGGTCAACGGGGTCAAAGCCGGTGTCGTCGGAATATGCCTTGAAGTCGTCGTCCGTCATCTGGAACTTCTCTTTCATGAGCGTGTACAGAGACTCCTTCGGGTATTTGAAGAAGTTCGGGTCGCCCCAGCGGAAGATGGAGCGGTAGCTGTCCGCCGGCGCGGGGGTGAGCAGCCATTTCGGCTCGAATCCTTTGTACGGTTTGTTGCTCATTGTGCAATCCTCCTCTTGACTTGGATCAGTTTCTGATAGATCGGGCGCAGGCGCGGGTAGATCTTGCGGTAGGCCTGCTCGTAAATGTCGTTATACACCTCGTGATTCCGCTCATTGGGCTGGAACGTATCCTTGACGTGGACCATGGCTTTGGCCGCCTCGTCGAAATCGGCGAACACGCCCTTGGCCACGAACGCGACCATGGACGAGCCGATGGAGCACGCCTCATGCGTCTGCGAGCGCACGACCGGCAGACCGAACACGTCCGCCGCGATCTGGCAGACCACGTCGCTCTTCGCGCCGCCGCCGCCGATGCGGATCTCGTGAATGGTCAGGCCCGAGCGGTCCTCCATGATGCGCAGCGCCATGTACAGCTCCAGGCACAGGCCCTCGATGATGGCGCGGTAGAAGTGGTAGCGCGTGTGGTAATCGGAAAAGCCGATGACCGCGCCGAGCGAGTCCGGGTGCAGGATGCCGGCCGTCCAGTACGGCTGCAGGAGCAGGCCGTCGCTGCCGGCGGGCAGGTCGCGGATGCGCTGGTCGAGCAGGGCCTCGGGCGCCATGCCTTTTTCCTTGGCATCGATGGCGTCGGCCGTGCCGAATTCCTTCACGAACCACGACAGCAGCCACAGACCGCGGTAGATCTCGATCTCGGGATTGTAGTGGTCGTTGAGCACGCCGGGGTAGGCGGGCAGAAACTGCTGCGGCTCGACGTACTCGGTCGTGCTAAACTGGATCGTGGCCGTCGTGCCCAGCGAGATGGACGCCTTGTCGGAATCGACGACGGCAAGGCCGAGCGTCTCGCAGCCCTTGTCCGAGCCGGTCGAGATCAGCGGCAGGCCGGCGGGGATGCCGGTCAGGGCGCAGACCTCGTCCGTGATCGTGCCGATGACCGTGCCGGAGGGCACGAGGTCGCACAGCTTTTCGTTCGGCACGTCGCAGAAGCAGCGCGTGAGGCTGCCGGGCTTCATCCAGCGGCGGTTTTTGTAGTCGAACGGGATGTGGCCGATCTGGTTCGAGGCCGAGTCGATGAGGTTGCCCGTGAGCTTGTAGTTCAGGTACGTGGGCAGCATGACGTATTTGGCGGTCCTGGCCCAGATCTCCGGCTCGTGGCGCATGATCCAGTTGCCGACGGAGGCGGCGTAGACCACCTTCGCCGTCGGCTCCATGCCGGCGACCTTGAAGAGCATCATGTTCTTGGCGGGCATGGCGCCGTTCGGGTCGACGGTGCGTTTGTCCAGCCAGAGAATGATGTCGCGCAGGGGCTCGTTGTTCGCGTCGAGACACACGACGGTGTCGCGGATGACGGTGATCGTCATGGCGATCACATCCGGCAGCAGGGCATTGCTGCGCACGCACAGCTCGCGGCAGCATTCGCACAGGCGGTCGAAGTAGAAGTTCGGCTTCTGCTCGGCCCAGCCGGGCTCTTTCGAGAAGTAGGGCTCGGCATACTTGCTCTGCACGACGTCTACGATCCGGCCATCCGGGTCCACGAGCAGGGCGCGTGCGCTCTGTGTGCCGATGTCGCAGGTCAGCACCAGCGGTTTGCTCAAGATGATTCCCTCCTAAGTTTTATTTTTGCTCTCTATACAAAAGATTCATTCGGGTCTGTGCCTGAGGAGGCTGCTCGTGGCGATGACGTCCACGCCGAGGCCGAGCACGTCCGGGATCACGACGTCGCCGCGGCCGATGCGCTCGGACACGGTGACGGTTTTGAGCGCGTCCATGACATCAAAGATGCGGTCTTTCGGAATGTCGGCCGACACGCGCACCGGCAGCACCGGCACATCCGGAAAGGCCGTGCGCACGGTCGAGCAGATGGTGCGCTTGGGCGCGGTCATCTCCGAAATGGCAAACTCCCGGCCGCGGGGGCAGGTGTTGCCGGTGACGGACCAGCCGTCGCCGTCGCGTTCGATTTTCAAGGTGCAGCCGCGCGGGCAGCCGATACAGGTGAGTTCTTTCATGCCTCTGCCACCTCGATCGTAAAGTGGACATCGCGTGCGTGGGCGATGCCGAGCCTGTCAAAGTCCAGTGTGAGCTGCTGCATCTCGGGCGGGCGCAGGAAGGGGTAGCGCCGCGACCAGACTTCTTTCCCGTCGATGGTCAGCACCACGCGGCAGGGGCCGAGCACCGCCGCGCTGCGGAAATACAGCGTGACGCCGCCGTTATCCTCCGTGCGGTCGAGCCGCTGGGGGACGAGATAGCCGAAATCGTCCGAGATCGTGAGCGCGACCTCGTCGCGCGTGTGCGCGGCAAAGTGCGCGGCGCTTTTCCCGGCCAGCTCGCCGGAGGCGGACACATAGTCCACGAGGTCGTTGACGTGCAGCGCGTTGCCGCACGAGAAGATGCCGGGCACCTCCGTCATGAGCTGCCCGTCGCACACGGGGCCGCGGGTGTGCCCATCGAGCGGGACGCCGAGCGACTCCGCCAGCTCGTTTTCCGGGATGAGGCCGACGGACACGATCAGCGCGTCGCAGTCGATGCGCTGCTCCGTGCCGGGGATGGGGCGCATGGTCTCATCGACCTCCGCGACCTCCACGCCCGTGAGCCGGTCGGCGCCGAACACGCGCGTGACCGTGTGGCTCAGGTGCAGCGGAATGTTGTAGTCATGCAGGCACTGGTGGATGTTGCGCGTCAGGCCCGAGGGGGTGGGCTTGGCCTCGTACACGCCGAGGACCTCTGCGCCCTCAAGCGTCAGGCGGCGGGCCATGATGAGCCCGATGTCGCCGCTGCCGAGGATGACGCAGCGGCGGGTCGGCAGCTCGCCGAGCAGGTTCGTAAAGTGCTGCGCGGTGCCGGCCGTGAACACGCCCGCCGGGCGCGTGCCGTGGATAAAGACCTGCTTTGCCGTGCGCTCGCGGCAGCCGGTGGCCAGCACGAGCGTGCGGGTGTCATAGCGCGCGACGCCGTCGCGGCTGACGGTGACGACCGCGAAGCCGGCAGGCGTTTTCTCCACACGCGTGACGAAGGTCTGCGTGTGCGCCTCGATGCCCAGCTCCTCGAGCCGGTCGATGAAGCGCTCGACATATTCGGGCCCGGCCAGCCGCTCGCCGAAGCGGGCGAGGCCGAAGCCGTCGTGAATACACTGCTTGAGCATGCCGCCCAGGCGCGCTTCGCGCTCGATGAGCAGCACGTGCGCACCGTTTTCGTGCGCGGAGATGGCGGCCGCGAGCCCGCCGGGGCCGCCGCCGATGACGATGACATCGTACATCATGCCTGCACCTCCCCGGATTTCGTCGGGCCGAACGTGATGGGCGCGTCGGCCGAGGACTTGCGCACTGCGCTGAGCGGCACGCCGAGATACTCCGCGATGATGCGCACCACCTGCGGCGAGCAGAACCCGCCCTGGCAGCGGCCCATGCCGGGCCGCACGCGCTTTTTCACGCCGTCGACCGTCGGCACGCACACGTTCGAGCGCAGCGCGTCGAGGATCTCGCCGCGGCTGATCTCCTCGCAGCGGCAGACGATGACGCCGTAGTCGGGGTTTTTCGCAATATAGGCTGCGCGCGTCGCGTCGTCCATCTCCCGCAGGACGGGGATGCCCGGGCGGTGGGGGTCAAAGTCCGGATTGATGGCCACGGGGCGCTCGCGCGCGAGGATGCGCACGGCCATGTCCGCCACGTCGACTGCGACGGCGGGCGCCGTCGTCAGGCCGGGGGACTGGATGCCTGCAACGTGGATGAGGTTGTGCGTGTGCCGGCCGCGCTCGATGATGAAGTCCTCCTCGAACGTGGGCGCGCGCACGCCGGTGAAATAGGTGATGATGTCGCGCTCGGTCAGCGCGGGCATCGTGATCTTCTGTTTTTCGAATACGTGCGCGATGCTCTCGGGATACGTCGCCGTGTTCTCTTTTTCATAGGTTTCCACGGCGTCGGGGCCGATGAGCAGGTTGTCGTGCACGGTGTGCAGGATGCCGCCGCCTTTTGAGTGCGTTTTGGACACCATGTCGTTGCCCTTCACGGACGCGATCGAGTGCATGAACGCGCCTGCCTTGCGGTCGAGGATGCTGTTCGTGCCGCGGCGGGGGTGGATGGAGAAGAAGCGGTCATCGGCCATGCGCGCCACGTCCTCGGCGAACACGCCGGCCGCGTTGATGACGAGCGCGGGGTGCAGCGTGCCGCGGTTGGTGTGCACGGCAGTGATGCGGCCATCCGCGACGTCCATGCCCAGCACGGCCGTGTTGAGCGCGATGCGCGCGCCGTTTTGCACGGCGTTTTCCGCGTAGGCGATCGTCAGCCCGTAGGGGCAGACGCAGCCAGAGTCCGGATTCGAGATGGCAAAGCGGGTCTTGGGATTGAAGTTCGGCTCGCGGCGCAGCAGCTCCTTACCGGAGATGAGCTCGGTGTCGGCGATGCCGTCGTGATACTTGCGCCACATGCAGTAGCCCCACACGGCCGGGCGCAGCCAGCCGTGCTGGAAGCAGACATACTGCCCCACGCGGTGAAACGGCACGTCGAGCTCTTTACAGACCTGATCGTACATGGCGTTGCCGCGGCGGATATACTGATGCTTGACGCTGCCGCGCCCGAGGTCAATGCCCGGGTGCACCTCACCGTCGTTGCGCCCCGAGGCGCCGAGCGCGAGGTCGCACTCTTTATCTACCACGAGAATGTCGAGCTTCTGGCGCGCAAGCTCGCGCGCGATCGACACGCCTGAGATGCCGCCGCCGATGATGAGCACGTCGGGCGTCTGCCCGTCGAGCGCATCGTCATGCAGCGCGGGCACGCGCATGGGCGCGTCCTTGCCGCCGGTGAACGTGATGTCGTTGACGACATGGCACGCGGCGTATTTCGTTGCGGCCAGCTGGCCAGCGCGCACCACGTCGTCCCAGCGGTCGAGTTCGCCGCGCAGGACGATGCAGCCATCGGCCAGCACCGCCGTGACGCGGCCGCCGAAGGCGCGGTGCAGTTTTCGGTTCAGTGCGGAAATCTTCATGAAAGACAAGCCTCCCGGAAGATGAGTCGGCCAAGCGGCCGACTGAATACCTCAAATATACCCTTTTTCGACTGGGAAGTCAAGAATTCGCTCCGGGTCAAATCTGCTGAAATTTCCCTGTCAGACTGGACAAATCGCCCAAAATCGCGTACAATAAGACCCAATGTATCTCACATAAGATCAGAAATGAGGAAAGCACATGGCCGCTCCGCGCAACGACAATGTCAAGGAGAAGATCCTCGACGCCGCGACCGGCCTGTTGGACACGCAGACGTTTGCCGATATCTCGCTGGCCGAGATCGCCGCGGCGGCCGGCGTGTCCAAGGGGACGCTCTATTACTATTATAAAAATAAAACGGATATCCTTTTTGACCTCACCAACCGCTATCTCGACCGCCAGTGGGACGAGCTGATCGCTTGGACGGGCAACAAGGACAAGGACACATCCGTGCATCGGCTGGTGAAGTACGTCGTTGAGCGCAACACCGCCTCCGCCGGCATGCGCCTGCACCTGATCCACGCCGCCATGCTCGGCGACGAGGCGCTGCGCGCCAAGCTCATCGACCGCTACGCCGCCTTCGAGCGGCTCATCGCCGAGAAGATCGCCGAGCGCACCGACGTCGTCTCCGCCGACTATCTCACGCAGCTGATCCTGCTCGCGTCCGACGGCATGATCGTGCAGGAGGCGCTGCGCAACGACAATTTTGACGCTGCCGCCTTCGTGCGCCAGAGCGAGGCGTATCTGCGCGTTTTGCGCCCCGCTGACCGGAATTGAGCGCTGATTTTCAACAAATGTGTCGAAAATCACCCTCTTGTCCGGATTTGTGAAAGAATTAGCGTGTTTGCGGTTGACACCGCACGGAACACGTGATATTTTGAAAAGGACCAGGTGGTAGAGCAAGCGCCTGCTCGTACCGCCACGGTGCCGGGGAGCACCGAAATTGTTTTTTCGTATGTCGAAGGCGCCGGAATGCACCTGCATCCCGACGCCTTTTTACATAGCTGCAATGGGAATTATTTTGAAAGAAGGGACAATATGAAAGACCTGAAACATCTGATTTTCTTCGAAAATCTCCTGCAGGACGCGCAGAATGAGCTCGTCACGCAGGCGGTCAACGACGGGAAAATCGCCCTCGGGTACAACTGCTATTACATCCCCGAGGTTCTGCTCAATCTGCCGGGCTGCTTCTCGAGCCGTCTGCGCGCGCCGCGCTGCGAGTCGACCGACATTGCGACCTACTACATGACCAGCCGTGTCTGCCCGTATGTCCGCTCCATCCTCGAGCGCGCCATTGAGGGTGGCTACAACTACCTCAATGCGCTCTTCGGCGCCGAGTGCTGCGCGTCCATGGAGCGTATGGAAGAGCACTTCTTCCTCATCAATCCCGTGAAGAACGATCGCTTCTTCGTCACGCAGATCGATCCCCCGCTCAAGGGCGATAAGACCAGCTATGACTACTACAAGGGTCAGCTGCAGCTCAAGGTCGTTGACCAGCTTGCCGAGCGCTACGGCGTGGACACCTCCGATGCCGCCATGCGCGCGACCATCGAGAAGTTCAACGAGCTGTGCGACGTCATCACCGAGATCGGCAACTTCCGCAAGCTGCCCAACCCGCCCATTACCGGCTATGAGTTCCACGTCATCCAGCTCGTGAGCGAGGTCTGCCCGCACGACCTGATCCTCCCGTACCTCAAGGAGACGCTCGCCGAGATCAAAAAGCGCAAGCCCGAGCCGGAGTTCCCGTTCCGCGCGCGCGTCGTGGTCGCCGGCTCCGAGATCGACGATCCCGAGTTCACGAAGCTCCTCGAGACCTGCGGCGCGATGGTCGTGGCCGACCGCTACTGCTTCGGCAGCTTCCCGAGCCGCGAGCGCATCGAGATCCGGGACGGTGAGAGCGCGTTCGACGCCATCGTCCGCCACTACCTGCACTGGAACCAGTGCGCCCGCTTCATGGAGGGTGCGAAGATCGACCAGCGCCATGCTGAGGTCAAGCGCCTTGTCGACGAGTTCCATGCTGACGGCGTGATCTACGAGAACATGAAGTTCTGCGAGTTCTGGAGCTATGAGAAGGTGCTCGCCTCCCATATCCTGACCGAGGAGATGGGCGTGCCGTGCTGCACGATCGAGAAGGAATACGCGCTCGGCTCCGTCGGCCAGCTCCGTACCCGTTTCCAGGCCTTCGTCGAGAGTCTGGAAATCAAGAAAATCAATTCTTGAACAGGAGGGGAATGAAAACTATGAATTGCCCTGTTACAAAATTTATTGACTCCAAGATGCAGAGATTCGACCCCCTCTGGCAGGCTCAGAACGGTGTCGGCGGTCTCCGCAGCCGTTACTATGATAAGACCGGCGTCGCCAAGTACCGCGAGTGGCGTGGTCTGCACGACACCATGGTCGACTACCGCGCATGGCTCAAAAACGTCATGTCCATGGCTGCCATGGTCGCCTCCGCGCCGATCCCGTGCCTGAAGGGCTTCTGGGAATACCGCTGGATGGGCTCCTACCTCGGCACGTTCATGTTCATCGACCGCCTGTTTGAGGGCTATCGCGGCCCCGAGCTCGTGATCGCGCACATGAATATGCACGCCATCGTGCAGAGCCTGACCAAGAAGATCGCCCTTGTGCTGTCTCACGACCTGCGCATCGGCGGCAAGGACAGCGATAAGATCATCCCTGTGGACGAGGTCATGCCGCCGCTGTTCCTGACCGGCTTCAAAGACCTGATCCCCATCCCGCTGCAGACGCTGCCGGAGTTCATCATCTGCGATGTTGACCAGCAGCTCGAGCCGTACTACATCGACGTAGCCGAGTCCTTCGGTCTGCCGGCAGACGTCTGCTCCCGCTGCGCGGCGGAGACCGGCGTTGCCCTCAACGACGACTTCCCGCTCTTCGGCAAGGCCATGCTCTCCACGAATATGCCCTGCAACGCCTCCGAGGCGACGTCCATGTTCCAGCGTCGTCGCATCGGCCTGCCGGACTTCCAGATCACCATGGCCATGATCCACAACGAGCCGGCCGCCCACCCGTACTCCGCGCAGGTCCTGCGCGACTGCATCGAATTCGTCGAAAAGGAATACGGCGTTGAGTATGACTGGAACGCCCTGTTCAAGCGTGCCAAGCACATGAACGAGCAGAACCGTCTCGAGCTCGAGAAGTGGGATTACTTCAAGACTCCCTACTGCCCGCTGACCGGCATCAGCGAGACCCTGTACCGTCTGTACGCCTGGGCCTCCGCCAACGGCCAGGAGGACTACTTCACCAAGAACGACCGCAAGGTCATCAAGATCCTGCGCAAGTGCTACAAGAATAAGTACGTCCCGTATGGCGGCACCACGCGTCACCGTGCGTTCCTGTGGGGACCGTCCGCCGTGTACTACACCGACTTCCCGACCTGGACGCAGAACTGCTGGGGCATCAACATCGTCCTGAACATGGACTCCACCATGGGTCACAACATGATCAGCACGACCGACCCCGATCAGGCGCTCAAGGATCTGGCGCTGTTCAGCGAAAAGGGCGTTATGCGTCACATGGCCGTCGGCGGCTGGGACAACGTCAACTCCGTCTGGGAGTGGGCCACGAACTTCAACTGCGACATGGTGCTCATGAACGACAACATCGCCTGCAAGGGTATGCTCGGCGTGCACGCCATGATGGAGGAGCAGGCACGCGACCTTGGCTTCCACTTCATCTTCATCGAGCACGACCTCGAGGACTGCCGCACCGTGCCGCGCCGCGATATGCGTAAGTGCGTCAACGAGTATATGTCCATCGTGCTCAACGAGCAGCCGCTCGACCCGACGCTGGTCGACTTCGACGACTCCGCGGCGTACTAAGAAAGGCAGGTACCGACTATGAATATGAAACTCGCTGCAAAGATCATGGGCAAGGTCGGCCTTGTCGGCTTTATCGGCTTCGTTGCGACCTTCTCGATCTATATGTTCAACCTCGAGAACAAGCTCATCTACTATGTGCTGCGTCCCTTCCTGAACAAGCACTACGATTCTCAGGTGCGCGATAAGCGTATCGTCTGAGTTTTCCGAAAATCGCATAAATCGAAACCCCGCTGCCGAAGCAGCGGGGTTTTCGTGACGTTACGGAGGTTTTTGGCTGTCCGGCCGCGGCGGCTCGACCACGGGCGCGGCAGGAAAGGAGGCTTTTGGCCCTGCGGCCAAAGCGGCGCGGTCACGGGCGGCACTCGACGAATATTTCCGGCGCGCGGCCATACGGGTGGGCAGCTTGTGATGTCACAGGGACCGCAGGGCACGAAAAAGCCCGCGTGCACTGCACGCGGGCTTATTTTCGCGAAGGTCGTAAGTCCGATCTTACTTGATGCCGTACTTCTTGTTGAACTTATCCACACGGCCGCTGGTGTCGACGAGCTTCTGCTTGCCGGTGTAGAACGGGTGGCACTTGGAGCAGATCTCGATGGAGATGTTCTGCTTCGTGGAGCGGGTCTCGTACACGGCGCCGCAGGCGCAGCGGATCGTGGTCGGCTGGTAATTCGGATGGATACCGTCTTTCATAGTCATTCACCTCATAATAGGCTATCTTGAGCACGGACTGGTCCGTGGTTACAAAACGCAGCCTAAATTCTAGCATACCGGTGACAAAATTGCAAGCGATTTTCGGATTTTTTTACGTGTCCGCCTCCGGCACGTCGCTGGTCCGCCCGCAGTGCAGAAAATACAGCACGCGGCGGCAGACCGGCCGCCCGGTGATGCGCGCCATGGCCCCGGCGTAGGCGCGTAGCTGCGCAGCATAGTACGCCGTGCGCGCCGGCACGCCCTCGGGGCGGATGCGGTCGGTCTTATAGTCCACGATGACGAGGCCGTCCTTTGTTTCGAACCATGCGTCGACCACGCCCTGCAGCAGCACCTGCTCGTCCCCGGCGCCGGGGAAGAACGTTTCCGCCGGGCACAGGAGCGAGAAGCGAAACTCGCGCCGCAGCGTGCCCGCTGACTCCGCCGCTGCGAGCTGCGCGCCGAGCTCTGTGCGTCCCAGCCGCAGGAGCGAGGCTGTGTCCACGGCCTGCGCCTCGCGCCCCGTAAGTTCACCGCGCGCGGTCAACGTTTCTACCTGCGCGCGGATGTCCTCCGGCGTGCGCGCGTCGGCAAAGTGCAGGTATTGCAGGATGCGATGCGTGGCCGTGCCGCGTTCGGCCGCAGTGAGCTTGCGCGCACGCGCCGAGAAGTCAGGCCGGCGGAAGGTCTGCGTGCGCGGCGCGCCCGCCAGCAGCGGTGCGCCGGCGTCCTCGGGCGGCGTGGTTTCTGCCTCCAGCCGCTTGAGCTCCGTCGCCGTCACCTTCGACGGCAGATCGACTGCCTGCGCGTGCGCGTAGCGGAACGTGAGCGCGCGCTCGAGCTGCGCCAGCAGGGCGGGGTCCGGCTCCGGCAGCGCGGGTTCGGTCTCGGCTTGCGCGCTTTCGGCTGCGGCGTCCGGCTTCAGATAGACATAGTTCCGGCGCAGGTAGCGCTCGTCCCGGTCGAGCAGCGCGCTCTGCAGCAGCCAGAACAGGGGGCTTGCCATGCCGCGCAGCAGCTCCGGCGGGAGCGGCGCGCGCGCCGTGGCGTCCAGCCAGCCGGTCGTTTTGTCGATGCTGTGCGTGGTGCCCGTGATGACGAGGCGCTCCTTCGCACGCGTCATGGCCACGTACAGCAGGCGCATTTCCTCCGAGAGTGTCTCGGTCAGCAGCTGCGCCGCAATCGCTTGCCGCGCGATGGTCGGGTATTCCACGCCGTGCTCCAGATCCGTGCACTTCGGCCCGAGGCCGAGCGCCGGGTGCACGAGCACGCTCGCGCGCGTGTCGGATTTGTTGAACAGGCGCGCCGTGTCGCACAAAAACACGAACGGGAACTCCAGCCCCTTGGATTTGTGGATGCTCAGGATGCGCACGCTGCGGCTCTCGCTGCCGGGGGCGGCGGGCTCTTCGCCCTCGGTCTCCTGCCGCTGCATCCAGAGCAGGAAGCGGTGCAGCCCGCGCGCGCCCGTCTGTTCAAACTGCTGCGCCAGATCGAGCAGGAGCAGCACGTTGCGCCGCCGCAGCTCGCCGTCCGGCATCGCGCTCGTGAGCGCCATGACGGCGCGGTCGTCCACGACGTGCCACAAAAACTCGCCCAGCGGCAGCTCGATCGACAGCGCGCGGTAGCGCGCGAGCACGTCGAGAAAGGCCCGGCAGTCGTCGCGCGTCTCGGCGGCGAGCGTGACTGCGGTGTAAAAATCATGCTCGCGGTCGCACGTGCGCACGGCGGCCAGATCGTCCGCCGTCAGACCGAAGAGCGGCGAGCGTAGCGCCGCGATGAGCGGCACGTCCTGGTGCGGATTGTCCACCACTGCCAGCAGCGAGCGCAGCACCGACACCTCCTCGGACGTGTAGAACCCGCCGCTCGTTTCCGCCGACACGGGGATGCCGTGCGCTTCGAGCGCCGCGCGGTACACGGGGCCGACGCTGTTGGCGCTGCGCAGCAGGATGACCACGTCGCCATAGTGCGCGGGGCGCTCGGCGCCGTTTTCCCACACGGCCGCGCCGCCGTCGATGAGCGCGCGGATGCGCCGCGCAACGTAGTCCGCCTCCAGCGCGGCCTTTTCCGGCGTGGGCGCGTCGTCGTCCGCGTCCGGCAGCTCGAGCACGGCGAGCTCCGGCCGCTCGCCGTCGTCCGGGTAGCTTGCTCCGGCGCGCAGACGGGCCGCGTCGTCATAGTCCAGCTCGCCGAGGGCGCGGGACATGATGTTGGAAAAGACGTGGTTGGCGCCGGCCAGCACCGCGCGGCGGGAGCGGAAATTCTCCCGCAGGAGGATGCGCCGCGGCGCACCGGGCGCGGCCGCGCGGAAGTCTGCAAAGCGCGCGTACTTGTCGAGGAAGATCGTGGGGTCGGCGAGGCGGAAGCGGTAGATCGACTGCTTGACGTCGCCGACGAAAAAGAGGTTGCTGCCCCCACGCGACACGGCGCGGAAGATGAGGTCCTGCACCTCTGACACGTCCTGATATTCATCGACCATGATCTCGGTGTAGCGCCCCGAGAGCTGGCGCGCCAGCTCCGTCGGCGCGCCGTCATCGTCCGTGAGCAGCTGCGCGGTCATGTGCTCGAGGTCGGAGAAGTCCACGAGGCTGCGCCGCCGCTTTTCGGCGGCGTAGGCCGCGCCGAAGTCCAGCGTCAGCGCCAGCAGCGCCTGCATGGCCGGGGCCGTCGCGTGCAGGTCCTGCAGCGCCTGCGCGGAGGGGACATTGATCTGCTTTTGCAGCGTCTGGATGGCTTTTTTCGCCGCGTCGCGCTGCGCCTTGACGCGGTCGCGCACGTCCGGGTCGGGCGGCTTGCGCGTGATGCCGAGGCGCGGGAACGGCACGTCCTGCAGCGCCGCGACCGCGGCGTCCCAGCTCTGGTCGCAGGCGCGCACGACGACGCGCAGACCGTCGGCCGTCTCTCCAAAGCTCGTGCCGTAGATGCCGTAGAGCCACGCCATGTCCTGCGCCGCCATGAGGTCCAGCTGCTCGTCGAGCACGCCTGCCCAGTGCGCCGCGCTCTCGCGCACGCGCGCGAGCAGCGACCGGCCCCACGGCGTGGCGCCCGCGTCGGTCACACCGTCGAGCGCGAGCAGGTCCACCTGCCGCTGCGCCCACTGCTCGGGCCGCGCGTGGCACTGCATCTTGTCATAGAGTGAGAGCACCAGCTCGCCCAGGCGCGCATCGTCGCGCCCGCCGCCGACCGTGTCGGCCAGCAGGTGGAAGGGCGCGTCGGTGTCGATGTGCGTGTAGGCGCGCTCGAGCGTGTGCTCAAGCGCCGCCGCGCGCAGGGCGGCAATGTACGTCTCCAGCGGGATATCCATTTCGTAAATGATGGCCGCGTGCTCCTTGCCCAGATAGCGGATGTGCCAAGGCTCGTAGGCATAGCCGGTGATATCGGTCCATTCTTCCTTATAGCGGATGATAAAGCCAAAGCGGTGCGCGTTTTCCTCCACCCAGCGCCCCTCCTCGGTCTGCGCAAAGTTGCTGCTCAGGGTGAGCGTATCGGGGCACTGTACGTCCATGGCAAGGCCAAGCTGATGCTCGCTTTCGCCGGGCTTGGCCACGGTTAGCGAGGCGGTAGCCGCGCTCACGGCAGCGGCCTTCTGATTGAAAAGCACTTGC
>OLWH01000677.1_pt1 | contig 15174 bp, 16 predicted proteins | sample 1673381 | NCBI WGS metagenome assembly OLWH01 (sample SAMEA103958110, study PRJEB25191) | human gut metagenome | reverse complement strand
CACCGTCCCCTGACCGAAACGGAGCTTCGCGCAATATTTGAAGAAATTCAAAAGTAACCCTTGACAAACGGACAGCTTTTGTGTATGATATTAGGGCTGTCCGGGGTTTGACACGGCCAGCCGATATCATGGAGTGGTATCGAAGCGGTCATAACGAGCACGACTGGAAATCGTGTGACGGTCAAAAGCCGTCCGAGGGTTCGAATCCCTCCCACTCCGCCATAAGTCCACCGTAATTTTGATAGAATTACGGTGGATTTTTCTATGCCCGAAAAACGCCGAGAATCGCTTAGAATAGGGCTTTTCGGCTGTTTTTGCACATAAGTGAACCCCGCCGCAGAGCAATTCTGCGGCGGGGTTTTATGCTTTTTACAGTCGTTTTGCATTTCTGTTCTGCTGTAATCGTTAAACAGTCGAGTAATCGTTGAACTGCTGGGAGTATTCGTTAAAAAATGCCCTTATTCGTTCAGATAATTTTATGGATGTATGGCTTCATCGTTTTGAAGTATTCCGGCAAGACCGAACAGCTGATTGCACGCAATGCATTGAATGCACAGAACGCAGTCTGTGCGGAGGGGATTCAGCCCACACGTGGAGCTATGATCGAAAGCCCTTGTTTTGTTACCGGGATTTTCAACCTTTTCTAAAGTAAACGAAGCAAAACGAATGCTCCGGCTTCTCGCAGAGCGCGGGAGCAGTTATCAAAATAAAGTCCGGCGGATGGGAGTTCCATCCGTCGGACTTTTGCGATAGTGCTTATGCCTTGGGGGAGAAGGCCGCGAACAGCGGGGTGTAGGTGTCGGCGTGGAGCAGGAAGCATTTGATCGTCGCGCCGGACTGCACCTTGAAGGTATACGTGCCGGACTCAGCTGTGATCTGCTCGCTTTGTATGGCGAGCAGCCGGCCGTCCGCGCCATATTCTGCCACAAACAGCACAAACGCATCGGACTTATGATTGCTGCCGGTCGAGACGGTCAGCGTGTCGCCCTCCAGCGTGGCCGAGGGCTTTGCGCACAGGGTCAGCGCACTGCCGGAGAAGAGCACGAACGCGTCCGGATCGTCCGGGGTGAAATACGCGCTGTAATCCTGCTCCCTGTTCGCAAGCAGCACGGGGTACGAAGCGTCGGTGCTGATGCCGAGCTTTGCGCCGTCGGTCAGTTCACCGGAGATCGTGAGCAGGGGAGAGGTGCTGTCGGCACAGACATAGACGTTGTTGGCCTTGCCGCCAGCGGTGTTGCCCGTGACGACGGGCGCACCCTGAATGTTCACCCTGCCGCCCGTTTCGACGTAAATGCCGCCGCCGAGGCCGGATGCCGTATTGCCGGTGATCGTGCCGCCGTAGAGGTTCAGCGTGCCGCCCGCTTCGACGTAGATCGCGCCGCCATTGCCGGAATAGACGTGGTTGTCCTTAATTGTACCGCCGTAAATGTTGACAACGCCGCCGGACTTGATGTAAATCGCGCCGCCCTTGCCGTTTGTGACGTGGTTGCCGGAGATCTCGCCGCTGTAAAGGTTCAGTGTGCCGTCCTTGTCAACGACGATCGCGCCGCCGGTCGTGGCAGAGCCGCCGGTGAGCGTGATGTCGTAGACCGAGAGCGTGCCGTTCTTCACATACGCGACACCGCCGGAGCCGCTTTTGACCTTGCTGCCGATGATCTTGCCGGTTTTGGTGCAGTCGGAAAGCACCAGCGTCGAACCGCCGGCGAGATAGATCTGGTCGTAGCTGGAGCCGATGACGTGTACGGCCTTGTTGTACAGGCAAAGTTCGAGCGTCTTATTCTGACCGAGAACCAGCTCTACGTTGACGTTGGGCTGCGAAACGGAAAGATAGCGAGCGGCTGTCCCTCCGGCCGCGATGGATAAGCTGCCGCCGTCCCATGCCGCATAGGTTTTCTGATCGTGTGCATGTGCTCCGCTATAGTTGTCGCGGACTGTGAAGTAGGTATGATTCGTTATGCACTCCTTGTAATTCAGGCTGGGTTGCACAACGGCGTAGAAACGATACTCTCCCGAATATGTGAAAACAGAATCCTCTGTCAGAAGCTCATCCAGATCGGGATCTGGCGTATCACTGCCCGGACGCAGATGATAGAACGAGTATTGGAAACCATCCTCGGGCGTAATATTACGCTCAGCAAGACGGCCCTTCTCGGCATCATACATAACTCCTCTAAGCTGAAGATACGGCAGAACCTGTTTGCCGATGGAAATGTAGTCATTGTAGCCAGCGTCACTGAGTCCTACAAAGAATGCCTTGTACTCTTGTTTGCCGTCACGCCATTCGCCGTCATACGGTGTGATCGTCGCCGCGACTTCGATTTTGCTGTCCGTCAGAGTATAGTACTTTTCGCCCTCCTCAGTCAGCGTTACCTCGACGATGATTTTGTTGTCCGGAACACAATCCGGGGATTTGTATTCCGCCTTGAAGGTGTAGCAGTCTGCCGGGATTCGAATTTCGCGCCCATCGGCGAGCTGGAATTCAATGGGAGGAAGAATGGCGCTCGCTTTTTTTGTGCCGTCATAGACCTTTGTGTAATCGTCCGAGGTGAGCTGCGTCTTGAGGGAGATCGCGGTTTTCTCCGCGGGCGGGGTCACGTTGACCGTGACGCTGATGCTGGTGGTGAAGCCGTATGTGCTTTCGCTCGCTTCAAAAATCAGGTCATAGACACCATACTGGATGTTTTCCAGCGTGAGTGCCTTGCCGTCAGCGGCAGTTTTGCTCTCGCCCTTGTAATACCAGCGGCTGGTGATCTTGGATTCGTCCACCGTCAGACCGTTCTCGTTGGACGTGAAAACGGCGCTGAGCGCAACGTCCTCGCCCACATTTACGCCTTCCACCGTATAGCTGCCATTGGACGGTTCCAGTTCCGTGTCACCCTGCTTGACCTTCACCGTGAACGGCGCGTTGGAGACGATCACGTCGGAAACTGTTTTTCCGGCATTGCTGTTGACCCATTTCAGCCCACCATTCGGGAAATAGAAATAGCAGCCTTTATTCAGAAGCGAATCCACCGAGCCGCCCTCGGCTGCGTTTGTGATTGTCCCATAGCTTCCCGTGCCGCTGCGCAGTTCGACATTTTCGGGATAGCCGGTCAGCGTATTGATCGTCCCGCCGTTGTTCGCAACCTGAACCTTCGGTGTTGTGTTGGCGGTCTTTGGGATGTTGATTTCGCCGATGGTTCCGCTGTCCTTATTCGAGATTTGCATGACCTGCACAGCAATTGTACTTGCTGCCGTGATCCGTTCGGTGACGTTGTGATTCGTGTAGCTGACACCCGGATATCGGCTTGGAACCGTTGCAGCCGAAGAAAACAGTTTTACGGTTCCATAGTTATCGATTTTCACAGAAGAACCAACTGTGCTCCCATCCGAGAATGATTCCATCCGGATCTCGGGAACGGTGACGCCGTTCGCAACGGTGAGATAGACAATTTTATTGATGGTGATGGGGTCATTGCGAGTATAAGAAACGACATGAACCGATTCAGCAGGAGCTTTGGCCTTGCTTATCGCGTTTGCGGCAGTGTCGTAATAGGTTTTTTCCTTGGTGAGAGAACTATAAATATACGCTTCGGCATGATAGTTGTCGCGCGTGCAGACGCCGTTCTCATCGAAGTCGTGCCCCAGCCTTGGTTTGACGGTGATTTCGCCAGTTCCGTTACTGTTCGAAAAACTCTTGCCGCAAAGCGGGCAGCGATACCAATCCGTATCATAACCGTCCTCTTCGCAGGTCGGGACGCCTGCTTCGTGGTGTTCAAGCGGGTAGAAGGGGTAAAGGTAACAATAAAATTTGAACTTTATGCGGTCGTTGGTGTCGGCCCCACGAATGTGCTGCATTTCGGCCGTAAGAGCATTGTCCGAATTGCGTGTCAGATGACAGAAATTAGCTACATCAGCTCCCGTAAATTCAACTGTTTTTGTGATGGTTCCGTCTATTTTCTCATCGCAAACATAGCAGTGAATTCCTGAAACGGTAATGTCTGCACGGATGGTGTCTTCCGGTTTCCATTCTGCCATCGAAACCAGTGTGCCGTCAGCTTTCTTGGCCTGAACGCTGTTCAGGTTGTATGTAAAGTAGCCGTCATGGGTATTATGTTTGTTTTCGCATACATAGTTGAAGCTTAATACGAACGTAACTGTCCGGCCATTGAAGGTAAACTCCAAGTGGCCACCATTCGCGTTGGTGGATTCCGCCGCCACTGTCGCCGTCAGCGCGGTCAGCAGCAGGCAGAGCAGAAGCAGCATCGTAAACAGTCGTTTTTTCATTTGTGTTCCTCCGTTTCCGTGATTCCCTGCAGGGAAAATTCAAATCGCATGGCCAGCGCTTCGAACAGCGCGTGCATGACCCGTTCCGCGATGGCGCGGATGTCCAGTCCCTCGACGAAGCGGATGACCTGCTCCAGCTCGTCCTCCGGGACGCGATAGGCCCGCAGGCTCATGCAGAAAAACAGCCGCAGCTTCTTTTCCAGCGTCAGCTCCGCGTCGCACGGGTGCGCCATGTAGCCGCGCATGATGCTGGCCGAACCGATCTCCATGTCGTAAAAATCCCGCGCCGTCCGTCCCGGCTGGTACGGGCCGAAGATCTGCTGCAGCTCCTTCGCCGTTTCGCGGAAGATGTAGTCCGAAGCCTCCTTCTGCGTGTAGGCTTCGATGTAAATTTCGCGCAGATTTTCGTTCAGCTCCGTCAGCGTCATCTGAATGGCCGTTTCTACGGCGTAGGTATACACCGGCGGCAGCTGCGCGCCCGTCATGCTGCGCGCCATGGCGAACTGATTGGAGAACATGAACTCCACCAGCTCCGTCAGCACGCCGTCCTTGGCACGGAAAATGTTCTGGAACGTGCTGTAGGAAACCTCGGCCTTTTCAATGATCTCCGCCAGCGTCGTCCGCCGGTAGCCCTTTTCCAGAAAGAGCCTGACGCAGACGGTCAGAATTCGTTTTTTCGCGGGCAGGCTTGCGCTTGTAATGCTGATCCGGATCACATCCTTCGTTTTTGGTGTGTACACCAACAGTATAGCATAGCCATGCGCCGGACGCAAGTATGATTCTTCTGTCCGTATCTCTTTTTATTCGCGGAACAAATGCGCATCAAAAAATTTCATGGAAGCCGACCCGCGAATTCCCATTCATAACAAGCCTGCATCGGGTCAAACTACGGTTGTAGGAAATCAAAACGGATTTCCCCAAAACAAGTAAGGAGATGCAGAACTATGACGAACCGTAACTCTTCCAACATCAACATCCCGGAAGCCCGTGAAGCCATGGACAAGTTCAAGATGGAAGCCGCCTCCGACGTAGGCGTTCCAAAGCCTGAAACGAAAAATAACCAGCTTCCTACATAAAAGGGGCTGCCTCAGCATGATGCTCCAAAATCATCTGAGGCAGCTCTATATCCAGAAAGGGATCGCCGCCTGTCGGAATTGCTCCGACAGGCGGCGTTTTATATCCTCCGGTGCGTTTCCGGACGGTGTGGCTGTGTGCCCTGTGCCGGGAAACCGGAATGTTTATTCTACCCTGCCGCAGCCGCCGGGTGTAGAATTCCGAAAGGATCTGCTCAGCCTCCTGCTGACTGATCCCCAGCTGCTGAGCGGCCAGTGAGACAGTGAAATAGCGCTCCGGCTCCGGCATGAGCAGAAGGTAGTGGAAATTCCGGGCTACTGAGGCAGACATGATGCCGGTGTCGTGGGTAAAATATGTGACGGAGGGGACAAATTCCGGCTCCGGGATGTTTTTCCGCTCTACGTCCTCACTGCCGCTCATGAACCGGAAGTACTCTATGCAAACGGTGTCAGCTTGAAAGACATTCAGGAATGGCTGGGGCATAGCGACATTTCCACAACCTCAAATATCTACACGCATCTGGATTACAGTTTCAAGGTGTCCTCTGCAAACGCGATTATTGACTGTTTTCCGGCATAAAAAATCGCCGCGAACCTGCACAGTTCGCGGCGACGGTGTGCCATGTGAACACTATGGATCAACTGCCAAATTTGGAATACAAACCCGCAATCCAGCGAAACGATTGCGGGTTTGAACGAAGAAAGACCTTTGCTGTCGAGATGAACGCGCTTGCGCGGTCATCTGACATACAAAGGTCATTTCTGAGTGGTGCCGGTGGTGGGACTCGAACCCACACGAGTGTTACCCCAACGGATTTTGAGTCCGCCTCGTCTACCATTCCAACACACCGGCATTACTGTGTTATTATACAGCATGGCACGCGGAAATTCAAGAAAAAACTTCCGAAACTGTGTCATTTTTCGGATTTCATCTGCTCGTTGAGGTGTTTGCAGAGCAGGGCGAGGGAAGCAGCCATGTTTTCGTTCTGGACGAGGATGTGGTCTGGCACGTTCAGGTGCTTGGGGGCGAAATTCCAGATGGCGAGGATCCCGTTGCTGATGAGCAGATCGCAGACGCTCTGGGCCTGCTCTGCCGGGACGGTGATGATGCCGATCTTGATCTGGTCGCGGCGGCAGGCCTCGCCGAGGCGCGACAGGTGCATGATGGGCTTGCCGCTCTTGGAGGTGCCGATGATAGCGTCGTTTTCATCAAACGCCGCGACGATATTGAGGCCGTACTCCGCAAAGCCGGAATACCCCAGCAGCGCGCGGCCAAGCTTGCCCGCGCCGATCAGAACGGCATCGTTTGTGTTGCTGTAGCCCAAAAACTGCTCGATATCGGCGATCAGCGCGGCACGGTTATAGCCGATCTTCGGGCGGCCGCCGGAGGAAACAAGCGCAAGGTCCTTGCGCACCTGCACCTCGCCCATATGAAGCCCCGCCGCAAGCGCCGTGGCGGAGATATTGACGCCGCTGCTGTCCGGCATGGCTTTCAGATAGGCCAGATAGGTCGGCAGGCGCTTAAGCGTTGCGCGGGATATTTCTTTCTCCATGAAACCGCTTCCTTTGCTGATATCGATATATTGTATCGATAAATTTATATCACATTTGAATCTGTTTTGCAAGTCCCTCTCAGCTGTAGATCTGCCGTGAGATCTCGCGGCGCAGGCGCAGCATGATGCGCTTTTCGAGCCTGGAAATATACGACTGCGAAATGCCCATGATATCCGCGACCTCCTTCTGCGTCTTCTCCTGCCGCCCGCCGAGGCCGAAGCGCATGGAGACGATCTGCTTTTCCCGTTCCGGGAGGCGTCCGAGCGCCTGACGAAGAAGCTGGTGGTCGACGTCGTCCTCCAGCGGCCGCATAACGATATCGCCGTCTGTGCCGAGCACATCGGACAGCAGCAGCTCGTTGCCGTCCCAGTCGGTATTGATCGGCTCGTCGAGCGAAACCTCCGTCTTCTGGTTGGCGATTTTGCGGATGTGCATCAGAATCTCGTTTTCGATGCAGCGCGACGAATACGTCGCAAGCTTGATGTTCCGGTCGGGCCGGAAGGTATTGACGGCCTTGATCAGACCAATGGTTCCGATGGAGATCAGGTCCTCCAGATTGACACCGGTGTTTTCGAACCGGCGCGCGATATACACGACTAGGCGAAGATTATGCTCGATGAGCAGCTGCTTGGCTGCCTCGTCGCCCTGTTCCAGCGCGGCGACGGCCTGCCGCTCCTGCTCCGGCTTCAGCGGTGCGGGCAGCACGTCGCTGCCGCCGATGTACATGATCTTCCCCGGCTGCAAAAGGCCGAGCTTCTGTAAAATAGCCTCTAATTTCATCCAATCGTTCCTCCTATCAGCGCATCATAATTTCCTCCGTCTGAAACGGGCGTTGGGGAAAAGGCCGCGAGGCAGCGTTTCCGGACGCCCGGCCTGACCTGTATCTCGCAGCGCAGGCACAAAATCAGGCCTGCCTGCGTGCCGACGCATTTGTAGCTCAAAAGCCGCGCCGGAAGCGCGGGGGCGCGTGTTTTCAGGCGCAGCAGCAGCTCCGCCGGGTCTGTAAGCGCGGCGGGTGTGATGGACGCATCCGGCAGAAGCGCCCGCAGCGCGTCCGCCTCCGCGACGAGCACGCGTTCGCCGGTCATCGGGTCGCGGAGCGTGCAGCCGGTGTCGTGCAGCGCGCGGACAGGGACCCGATTTCCTCCATACAGAAGCGTCATGGTCCGGATCTCACCGCCATGCTGGGCCGTGCAGGAAAAGACGGTATAGCAGAGCATATACAGAAGCCCTGCCAGCAGCAGGAGGCCCAGAACACTCACCGCGTAGAACGTGCCGCCCGGCAGAACCAAAACGCCTGTCCCGAACAGCTGCGCGGCTAAGACCGCAGCACCCGCAAACGCGCAGACTGCCGCCAGAAACAGAAGGCCCGTGCGGAGCGTCTGCCGGCCTGCGCCGAAGGCGATCAGCAGCATGATAACAAGACTCACCAGCTTCATCGGAAGTCCCTGCAAAACGCCCAGCGGGGCGAACAGCGCCGCTGCCGCGTACAATCCGCCGAACAGAGCCGCTGCCAGCAGGCGTAATCGTGCGATCCGGCCGCCGCCAAGCTTTGCCGCGCAGATGAGCAGCAGATAATCCACCGCACCATTGAGCAAAAAAGCCTCGTCTGCATAGACTGTCATCCGCATTCCCCCCTGTTTGTCCGTGTTCCAAAAGCATACGCCGCAGAAGCAAAAAAAGAGGTCGCAATTCCAAGCGGAATTGCGGCCTATCGTTCGTCATGTTTTCCTTGTAATGTCAGATCTGCTTCCCGTCGCGCAGAATCTGGCGGATGTTTTTTTCCGCCTTGCTGCGCGGCAGCATCAGCTCATGCCCGCAACCGGTGCAGCGCAGGCGGAAGTCCATACCGCTGCGCAGTACGAGCCACTGCTTTGTGCCGCAGGGGTGCTCCTTCTTCATGACGAGGATATCGCCGACCTGTACGTCCATGGTTCTATCTCCTTCCTTCCCATGCCTGCATATATTGGAGCAGGAATTGGGGGGATCTTATGCATCAGTTTCTTCCGGAGGGGCTGCACCCGCAGCCGGAGGGGTATACCAAAGAGGAATTGCTGCTGGCGATGCAGCAGCGGAAAATTTTGCAGGCGCCCGCGATCAAATGCGACGAGCGGCATGACCTGCATATCGCACTCGGCTGCTGCGCAGGGGTTATGCCGCGTGCAGAGGCCGCGCGCGGCATTCTTGGCGGCGAAACGCGGGATATCGCGATCCTGTCGCGCGTGGGAAGGCCCGTATGTTTTACTGTCATGGGCTTCGCACCGGATGGGACGGCGCTACTGTCCCGGCGCAGCACGCAGGAGGCAGCGCTGGAACAGATCTTCCGCGAAAAGCGGCCCGGGGACATTCTGCCTGCCGTGGTCACAGGGCTTGCGCCGTTCGGCGCGTTTTGTGATATTGGCTGCGGCGCGGTCGGGCTGCTCGGATTGCGGAATCTCTGCGTATCGCGGCTGACGCATCCACGTGAGCTGCTGCGGGTCGGGCAGCAGCTGCCCGTTTTGATCCAGTCGCTTGATCCGGCGCGGCGGCGCGTGGGGCTGACGCTCCGGGAACTGCTCGGAACGTGGCAGGAAAACGCGGCGCGGTTCCGTGCGGGGCAGACCGTGACGGGGATCGCCTGCGGAAAAACGGATTATGGCGTGTTTATTGCGCTGACACCGAATCTGTGCGGGCTGGCAGAACGGGACGATACACTGGAACCCGGCCAGCCGGTATGCGTGTACATCAAGGCCATTCACCCGGAGACGCTCAAGCTGAAGCTGACCGTCCTGCACCGGCTGGACACAGTGCCTCCGCAGCCGCTGCGCTTCACGAAGACGGAAGGACGGCTGGATGTGTGGCGGTACGGAAGCCGGGAAAACGCGAAGATCGTGACGGTGTTTTAACGCTTGGGTGATGAAGCGAAAAAGCAGAGGGGCGGCTTTCGCCGCCCCTCTTGTGGAATTTAGGTCTTACAGCCAGCTCGGGTCGGAGATGAGCTTATCCCAATACTCATAGTCGTTGGTCTTTCTGGTGTAGGTGTGGCTGTTGGCAGCCTCCTCGACATCGAGATAGTACCAGGACGTGACGCTGACATCGTTGAAGGTGTTCAGGCCGCTGAGCAGATCCGAGGTGGTCTGCGGCGCGCGGTTCAGAACGCGGTTGAGGATGGCGACTGTCTCGGCGCGGGTGATGTACTTGTCGGGTTCATAGGTCGAGCCGTAGCCGTTGATCCAGCCAAGCTCATAGGCTCTGGCGATATAGCTCGCTGCCCAGTGACCCTTGACGTCGGAGAAGTTCGTGTAGGCGCTTCCGTAAGAATTGCCATCGCAGCGGGCGATCATCGCGGCAATCTCCGCGCGGGTGATCGGATCGCTCGGACGGAAATAGCCGTCAGAGCCACCGTTGACGATGCCGAGCTTCGCCATGGTGGACACAGCCGTGTTGTACCATGCCTTGGCCGGAACATCCTTGAAGGTGTTATAGGTGGTGGAGTAGGTCTTGCGGGTCGAATCCGTCAGGAGGCGGTAGAAGATGGAAGCCGCCTCGGCGCGGGTGATGGTCGCGTTGGGCTTGAACGAGCCGTTGGGATAACCCTTGATATAGGCGTAGTGATCTTCGCCGTTGAGCATGTACGGAACGGTGCTCGTGGCCTTCGTCCACATGGCAGTGAAGGTGTAGGTATTGCCGGACTTCGTCAGATCCCAGCCATAGAAGGTGTAGCCGGTGCGGGCTGCATCCGAGAGTGTGTAATCCTTATTGATCTTGAACGACTGCTTGCTTGTGAATGGCATATTGTTCAGACGGGCAGAACCGCCGTTCGGGTCGATCACGATGGGCGTATCAACGTAGAAGCGGGCGTACTCACTCTTGGCTTTGTCATAGTCATAATAGAAAACATCATACGTTTCGGACGCGCCCTTCTTTGTCCACATAGCGGTAAACGTATAGGTGTCGCCGGACTTTGTCAGATCCCAGCCGTAGAACTTATAGCCGGTGCGGGCCGCGTCGGAGAGCGTGTAATCCCGGTTGATCCGGAACGACTGCTTCGTTGTAAAAGACATGGTATCCAGCCGGGCCGTGCCGCCGTTCGGATCGATGACGATGGGCGTATTCGCGTAGAAGCGGGCATATTCGCTCTTGGCATCATCAAAGTCATAGTAGAAGATGTCATACGTGTCCGCCTGACCGTTCTTCGTCCACATGGCGGTAAAGACAGGCTGGCCGTTGCGGTCATAGGTTTTATCCCAACCGTAGAACTTGTAGCCGGTGCGGGTCGCGTCATAGAGCGTCGCGTTCTTTGTCACGCTCAGCACAGTCTGTCTGTCCACATAGGTAGCGTCCAGATAGGCCGTACCGCCGTTCGGGTTGACGGTAATGGAACCGCCATAGGCAAACGTTTCTTCCATGACGCGCGCATAGTCAAAGTCATAATATGTGACCTTGACGTTAGAAACCGTCCATCTGGCTGTGAAGCGGGTTCTTGCCGCGTCATAATCCCAGCCCAGAGACTTCTGCGCTCCCTTGTAGGCAAACGTCAGCGTGCAGGAGCGCGTGACTGTGTAGCTGCCGGAAGCGGTGATCTTGACATTGTCGAGATAGGCCTCGGTGCCGCCGTTCAGGTCAATGTAGACAAAATCGCCTACGTTGACCGTGACCTTCCACTCCTGCTGGTCGCGCGCATCGTTGTAGGTGATCTCACAGGTCGACACGGTATCGCGGTAGACCGGATACAGAATCGTGTTCTGGGAGAGGACAATGTTCTCGTTGGGCGCATAGAAGTTGCTGCCGTTCGTCGTCCAGCCCGCAAATACCTTGCCTGTGGGAACAGTCCATGTCTGTGGGAAGTTCTTGACCGTGTACATGGCGCCGACATTCGCGTCAACGACGTCGGGATCCGTCAGAGAAACCTCCGTAAGCTGCCGGTAGGTCACCGTGTACGGGCCGACGGGCGGCGTCACACCGTCCTTTTGCCAGACAGCGTACAGAACAGCGTAGGTGCGTCCGCCGAACAGTTCGGTTACGGAAACAGTCTGGCCGTCGTTATAGATCTTCTGGCCGTTGGGTTCGGTGCTCCAGCCGAGGAAGGTGTAGCCATCTCTGTTAAAGTCATTCGCACGGAGCGTGACCCAGCCAATTGCAACGTCACTCTCTGTGAGTTGCTGCAGTCTTTCACTGGAACTTCCGTAGCTTCCATCGTTCGCTTTGAATGTGATGTAATTCCGGTCACCTTCTGGACCGGCGGCCATCGCCGCCGGAATCAGGCCAACTACCATGACAAGGCACAGCAGAAGCGCCACAAAACGTTTTTTCATAAGCAATTCCTCCTTAATTTCATCCCCGGCAGGCGCTTACTTGCCGGGAGCGCATGGTACACGTGTGGAACCCCACACGCGCACCGGTTTGCAGGGGCTGCGCGGCGTGCGGTTCCTGCCCATCTTCTATAGATATCGTAGCATAATGGTTTTCAGAACGCAATAGGTGGTTTTCTGGAAATGTCCGCTTTTTCCGTGAAAAATCGAATATTTAAGAATTCTTAATGATTTTATGTCAACTTATTATCCGGTTTATGAACAGCCGATCTCGAATTGATTTCAAAGAAATTTCAGAACGGTTACAGACACTGAAAGCCCTGCTGTTCCACACTTCAAATCCGAGGAGGATTTCTCCATTGAGATCAAGAATGATCCGAACAACAAGCTCGACAGCAAATACTGCTCGCTTGTTACCAGCAAGATCATGGTCGACGGCAAGGAAGTCGATCATTTCGAGCTTTCTATCGATATCAAGCAGGCTATTGCCGACGGCGTGATCGAGGCAGGCAATGACCTGTGCGTCAACTATACCGCTGTTCTGAATGACAAGGCCGACTTCTATATCATCGGCGAAGGTAAGAACACCAACACCGCTTATCTTGAGTACAGCAACAACCCCAACGGCGAGGGCATCGGCAAAACGCCTGAGAGCTCTGTCCACGCATGGACGTTTGCCATGATCATTTCCAAAATCGACGGCACGACCAAGACTCCGCTGACCGGCGCAAAGTTCGTCCTTTCCCGCAGTGCGGATCTTAAGGTCAGCGATATGCAGTGCGACGAAAACGGCAATCCGACCGTTAAGACTGATCTGCTCCCGATGTACACCGGCGACAGTGCGCGAGCACCTTATGAGCTTGCCACGGCTGAAAAAGTTGCAGCGGACACCAACATTACAACCCGCAAAGCCCGGACGAAGACAGCACAACGCGCACCGTGATCAAGCGCTGGGACGACGCGGGCTATGAGCAGAAACGCCCCGATACGATCACGGTCACGCTCCTGAAGGACGGCACGGTCTGCGACACAAGGACTATCAGCCGCACGGACAGCTGGCAGTACACATGGAGCGGCCTTCCCCGGTATAGCCCGGACGGCACGGAGATCGTCTGGACAATACAGGAAAGCGCCGTTCCCGGCTACATTTCAAGCATCCGGGAAACCGGCGATACGTTCATTCTGACCAATACACCTGAGCATCAGAAGCTTCCGCAGACGGGGCTTCTCTAGTGGCCGGTCCCGGTGCTTGCCGCGGCGGGCCTGCTGCTTCTGATTTTGGGCACGCTCTTGAAAAGAAAAAATGATCATGATTAAACGCGGAACGCTTTGCACGATTCTGGGGCTGCTGCTCCTTCTCGCCGCGCTGCTGCTCACGGCCTATAACCTCCGCCGCGATGCAGCCGCAGGCGACGCTGCCGAGCTTGTCCTTGAACGCCTGACACCCGACCTGCCCCGGCAGGAAAGTCTTTCCCAGTCTCCCACTGGAGAGGGGAAAGAGGAGGCATTTGTCCCGGATTATGTGCTGAATCCGGAGCTGCCCATGCCGGAACGCGAGATCGATGGCCAGAGCTACATCGGCGTTCTGGATATCCCCGCGCTCGGCCTGTCGCTCCCCATCATCAGCACATGGAGCTATCCCGGCCTGCAGATCGCGCCCTGCCGCTACTCCGGCTCCGCGTATCTTGAAAATCTCGTCATTGCGGGCACAATTACCGCAGCCATTTCGCGTCCCTCCCGCAGCTCCAGCCGGGCGATGCGGTCACGTTTACAGACATGGACGGGACTGTGTTCCGCTACAAGGTCGATTCCCTTGAAACGCTTTCTCCCTACGCCATATCCGATATGACCAGCGGCGGCTGGCCGTTGACACTCTTCACCTGTACCGTCGGCGGCCAGTCAAGGCTTGCCATCCGCTGCAGCGTCGGCTGACGTACTACAAAATCAGAAAAGTCGTGAAACTCCGAATGTCCCATCGGAATTTCACGGCTTTTTGTTTTGCGTATTGCTTATTTCTTCGTGAGCGTCAGGTGATAATCGGCGCCGTCTTCACGGGCAGCCGCCTGATAGCCGCTGTGCGCGGCAAAGCGCTTGATGTTTTCAACGGCAGTTTCGTTGTCGACGAGAACTTCCAATGCAGCGGGATTGTCCTTCTTAATCGCGTTCTGCACCATCACGACGGGCATGGGGCAGAGATAGCCTCTTGCATCAACCATTTTTCTGCGCCTCCTGCTTCTTCATGCTGTTTACGATGGAGATCACCAGCACGATCACGATACCGAGCACCACTGCGACGCGGCCATTGGTGGAAACGCCGCCCGCAGAGCTTTCGGAGGCCGCGTTTCCGGCAAGGCCGAAGTTATGTGCGAACGCAGCGCCGACGATCATGCCGAACACCGTAACGGCAGAATCCGCGTTGCCGCTGCCGGCAAGAATGAGCTGACGCAGCGGGCAGCCGCCCAGCAGCACCGAGCCCCAGCCCGCGAGCAGCATACCGAGGAAGTTCCACACATGGTCGGAATGTGCAACCGGCTGTCCGGCAAAGCCGAGATTGAATTTATGCAGGCAGAGATTGCCGATGAGGACTGTGACGAAAATGGCGATGAAGCCCCACAGCAGGTGCAGATCCTTGAACATCATCGTGTCGCGCAGACCGCCGACCATGCAGATACGGGATTTCTGTGCCAGCGCGCCAACAACCAGCGCGATCAGCAGCGCGATCAGGAACGGGGCGTGCTTGGAGCCGGGGCCCTCCTCAGAGAGCTTGAACAGCGTGGGAACAGCCAGGAACAGGATCAGCAGGCCGACCATGACAGCGGGCAGCACCGTGCCGTCGAGCGTCTTGGTGGCGTAGTTCCGCTGAAGCGTGAAGCCCTTGCGGATGAAGATCGTGCCGAGGAAGATACCGGCAGCAAAACCGGCAAGACCGACGACCGCGCATCGTTCCAACAGATGATCCGGGACAGCGACAAGGGCGCATTTGATATGGT
>OLWH01000658.1_pt1 | contig 15532 bp, 19 predicted proteins | sample 1673381 | NCBI WGS metagenome assembly OLWH01 (sample SAMEA103958110, study PRJEB25191) | human gut metagenome | reverse complement strand
GCTCTACCGACTGAGCTAAGGAGGAATATAAATTCAGCTTGATTATTCTAGCATTTATCGCTAAATGTGTCAAATGTTTTTTAACAAATTTTTTAAATCATTAAGGGATTTTTTGTTATTAAGAACAAGAAGAAAATATTTATAAACTTATTCGGATTTATTGACACTAAACCGATAAACAAGTAAATATCTTCAAGTAACGACGATTTCATTGCGGAATCGGGCTTATGCGTAACAGCGTTGGCACGTCGTTACTTTTTTATGCATTGGACTATGTGTTTTGTATAGCCTTTACAGTAATACTCTTTTTTAACATACACTACGAGATTTATTCATATACGCAAAAAGACCGGATTTTCAAATCCGGTCTTTTTTCTATTAAATCAACGGAAATATTTTTTTTAAAGATTTCTTTTGTTGAAATTTTCAAACTGTAGTGCATATCTAATCAAAATCAATTATTATTGTCGCAAAGCATCAATATACCCGCAATCAGGCTGGCAAACAGCAACGCACAAATTTTGAAAGCCAACCCGACGGGCGGTCTCATGCCGTTTATCGAATTGTTGTATACAACTGTCATAGGCACAACCCAACAAAGCGGAATCCAATAAATGATTCCCACCCAAAAAGCGACAGTCATCATAATAATCCCCAGCAGCGCGTAAAGCACGCAGCTGATAATCATAAACACTTTGGCTGCGGTTTGCGTTCCCGTATTGTACCTTGCCGAATGCGTCGGCTGTGTTTCCGCAGCGCGACCGCAGCTCGGACATACCGCGTCGCCGTCGTTCATCTGTGCGCCGCAATACTTGCAATATTTCATTTGTAACCTCCTGAGCTTTTTGGGAAAATTATACTAGATATTTTATCTAGCGTCAAGACATTTTGTGTAGTTTTCGACGAATTTTATGCCAATCTAAATTTTTGCGAAGTTCTCAAAAATTGCCGCAGCCGCCGTTTTATGTCTCAAAAGCAGGGGCGACCGAGCCAAACAATAGAAAGCCGTTTTCGCAAAAGGAAGCAGAGACGCACCGACACACCGCGTTTTTCTTAAAAAACAAGGTGCAGGCAATTCTACGCATGCACCTTGAAATTTTCTTTTCTACTCCGAATATCAAACTATTTGTATTTGCGTTGTTTGAAATCATGCTTCATTGTCGCAAAGCATCAATATGCCCGCAATCATGCTGACAAACAACAACGAACAAATTTTAAATCCCGTACCAACGGAAAGTCCTGATTTATCTGTTGACCTACAATATCTCACGGTCATAGGTATTTTCCAGACAAGAGAAATAAGAAACCACCCGGCACAAACAAAAATAAGCCAAGACTCTATCTGAACAAGATTAACAAGCATGGCACTAACACCCCCAACAAGGCTAACCACGGTAAGACAGCAACTCAGTATCATAAAAAACTTAGTCGCTATTCTAAGCCCCTCACTCGTTTCATTGCTCTTTGCGGTCGGCTGAGACTCTGTCGAACAACCGCAGCTCGGACAAAAAATAGCCTCGTCTCTCACTTGTGCGCCGCAATGTCTACAATATTTCGTACTCTTTACCTCTGTTTTTTTAAAATTATACTAGATGAATTGTCTAGCGTCAAGACATTTTGTGTAGTTTGCGACATAAATTTTCTATGGATAAAAAATTTTGCGAAAGTCTCAAATATTACCGAAACAGCAGCTTTATGACACAAAAACAGGTTGCGAGCGAGTTGCACGTGGTAGAAAGCTGTTACGCAAACTGGGAGCAGGGACGCACGGAGCCGAATATCGCGATGCTTAGAAAGCTTGCCAATTTGTTTAACGTCAGCATTGACGAATTGTTGAACGGCGATTGAGCGTCGGCTCCCCGAACAAACTGTCTTAAAATGCGCTTTTAATTCGGATTTCCGCATTTGTTGTCCGAATTTTCAGGTTGCAACGATTTAAAACGCAATTATAATCAAGCTGATTTTCATGACTATGTTATGCCCGACTGTTTTTATTCGACAAAAATATTTCTTGATTTTCCATACAATTTGCAGTATAATATTCTCGCTACACTGATTTTTATATTCCGACATGGGAAACCTTGGTAAAAGGTGTTTCCCGATTTCATCATACCATGTTGGAATAAATCAGCGTAGCAACTGCAGGGATAACACTTTTTCAGAGCGTCCCTCAGGGGACGCTTTTTTTCTTTGTTGTTTATTTCTGTCAATGTTATTCCGCGAAAAAAACAAATTCTCAGATGAAAAAAACTTAAAGGAGCGCAAAATGAAAGATTATTTACTTAAACCCGAAGAAGTTGTCCTGTTCAAAACTCAGGCAAGTAACAACAAAGACGTCGTGTTGACAAATATAAACATTTTATTGAAAGAAACCGACGGAGAACAAATCGAAACCGAAGTTTATCCTGTCGACAGCATAAAAATTTACAAAGAAGCGCCTCAGTTAATCCTCGACAAAAATAGTGTCGATATTTACTTTTTATTCGGAGAAACAAAAATAGACTTTGAGAGAAAAAAAGACGCGCGGGCGTTTGTCACGGCAGTAACTGAGTTGCTTACAGGAAAAACCGTTTCAACTCTGAGAGCGGAAAAAATAAAAAAAGGAGTCAATAATGCCGTCGATTTGATTGATGACACCTTTAACATCGATACTATGGCGACAGTTAAAGGCATTTTAGAAAAGACGCCGGCAAAAAAATTTTCCAAAATGATTGTCAAGAAGAACAGTAAAGAATAGCGCTCGCGTATCGAAATCAGGTTTCAAACAAATTATCTGCCGCAAACCAAAACACTTGCAGCTCCCCTGCCGATTTTAGACTTGACGAATAAGCTTTTGAAATAAGATACAGGGCGCATCTTGCGCCCTTATCCGCGCTTTGGCGAAACGAAACAAAAAAATACGCACACCTTCAAAAGTGTGCGCATACCCCTGTTTTGGTGGAGGTGAGGGGACTTGCACCCCTGTACCGCCGTACGGCCAAATGCCTTTCTACGCGTGTAGTTTGCGGTTTGATTTCCCCTGCCGCAAGTCCGCAAACAGACTTATCGACAAGGTAATGCGCTTTTAAGCGAACAGCCGACGCGCAATTTCGCCTGTCCTCTTGCCCGCGCTAAATAGCGCCGCTTGCCTGCCGTGCGGGGAACAGGGGCGACGAGCCGCGAAAATTAAGCGGCGTAAGCCAACTTGTAGTTGGAAACTGAATTATTTTCAGCGTTTATTTTTTTTGCCCGTTTTTACGCAGACTCGGGCGACTGCGACGCGCTTGGCAAATTTCCTGCACAACGGGCGAATCTCAAACACCCCCGCAGCCCTTTTGGGGAGCATGATTATAGCACAACACGCGCCGTTTTGCAAGCAATTTTTACGTTTTGCGTTATCAAACGCTTTAAATTTGTCATAAATGTTGTATTTCGACGAAAAGTATGATATATTTAGTTTGCGGAAAATTTGACGTTTCATTCAAACTGCGAAAAAAATCAATTTAAAACACCACAGATAATTGGCGGAGACCGAAAAAATGAAAAACGCGGTCATTTACGTTTTTTCGGGGACGGGCAACACCCTTAAAATAGCCCGAGCTTATGCCGACGAGTTTTTCAGCCGCGGCGTAAGCTGCAAAATACATATTCTCGAAAAGGACGGGATTTTACGCTTTCCCCCGCCGCAGGACTTTGATTTGGCGGGACTGGCTTATCCCATCCATGCTTTCAACGCGCCCTATGTGGTGCACCGCTTTGCCGCCGCGCTGCCCGACCTGCCGTACAAGGAATACTTCATCATAAAATCATCGGGAGAGCCGCTTGCGATAAACAATATATCTTCGGGCAGTCTTGTCGCAAAGCTGGAAAAAAAGGGTTATTTCCTGACCAACGAATATCACTACGTCATGCCCTACAACATGATTTTCCGACACCCCGACGGCATGGCGGCAAGGATGTGGGACTCTGCCAAACGGCTGTGCGCGGCAGACGCAAAGGAAATCCTTGACGGCAAAAAAAGTTTTCTAAAATCCTTTCCTTTCGGCAGAACAGTCTCGGCGCTGTTTCGCATAGAGCATCCCGCCATGAAAATAAACGGACTCCGTTTCAAAGCAGGCGACAAATGCACGGGCTGCGGAAAATGCGCGGCAAACTGTCCCGTCGGCAATATCGGCATGTCGGAGGGCAAGCCTAAATTCGGCGGAAAATGCGTCATGTGCGCCCGCTGCTCCTTCTATTGCCCCGCCGACGCAATCAGCATAGGTCTGCTAAACGGCTGGAAGGTCAACGGAGCTTACGATTTTGACGGCAAACAAAAGGACGTCAGCGGCAAAATGCCCGAATTTTTGAAGATTGCCTATGAAAAATATTTTCAAAAGGCAGAGGAAAAAATTGCTCTTTTAAACGCGTCGCAGCCAGCAAAATTTTCCTTTGACGTTCAGGAAGAAGATTCCTCCGCCGACATGACCGTCAAAAACAATCACTGACAAGACGTACGTCGTTTCCGTCGGTTTTGAACAGCACCCGAAAATTTTGATTAAAGACGTATTTCAAGAGCTTACCGCGCCTGCACGCAAAAATACAAATCAAAACTCATTTAAGAGCCGACAGGAGTAAATATGGCAAAATACAACGAAAAATATTTCGGAAAAAATTCCGAAGTCTGCGCCGTAGAAAATATGCTTTCGGCAGGCGAACAAATTATCTTGCGCGAAAAGCCCAAACGCAACGCATATATATTGGCGCAGGTTTTAAAAATGATGCCTTTCGCCCTTTTGTGGATTGTTTTCGACGGCGCTTTCATAGGACTGATGATTGGCTTTGAGCTTTTCAAAAGTATGCCTGCGCCGCTCATTGTGTTCTTGATTGTTTTTTTCGCGTTTCATCTGTTGCCCGTCTGGATTTGGATTTCAAATATCGTCACCGCGGGACGCAGACAAAAAAACATAGAGTATATTTTTACCGACCGTCGGATAATCATTAAAAGCGGTTTAATCGGTATAGACGTCAACAACATCTTTTACGCCGACATACAAAGCGTAAACCTGAAAGTCGGACTTGTCGACAAGCTGCTGCACGTCGGAGACATCTATATTTCAGGTTCCGCGCAGGCACAGGTGCTTTGGGATATAGAAAACCCTTACGAGGTCACTTCAAGGCTGCAAAAAATCGTCAACGACATAAAAACCGACATTTATTTCCCCAACGCGCTGCGCCCCGACACAAACAGCGGCTTTGACACGAAATACAAGCCCGACAAATAAAATTGTCCGTATACCCTATCTTTCTTTATTTAGCGTAAAAAAAAACGAACAAACCATTTGAATAAAATTTAAAATAAAACGTGACCTGAAGTTTACAGGTCACGTTTTATTACCCGAGATTGTTCGCGAGGTTTGTCATTGCTGCCCGAAAAGTATACAATAACATCAAAAAAACTCTCAAAAAATCGAGAATAGCTTTTGATAAAAAACAGATTAAAAGCAAATAAGACAGCTTTCGCTGTCTTATTTGCAAAATCCGTCGTGTTTCGGCGTGGAGCTACTGGCCGGATTCGAACCGGCGACCTGCTGATTACGAATCAGCTGCTCTACCGACTGAGCCACAGTAGCGTTTGCAAGACGTTTGCACGACGCTTATATATTCTATCAAATTTTGATTGGGTTGAAAAGGATTTTGACGCACTTTCTGAAATTTTTTTTGTTTCCTTTCAATTCACCGTTTCATATCGGCAAGCTGCCGCTGTTTGTCTCTTTCCGCATCCTTTTCGGCAATAGCCTTTTTCTTGTCGTAAAGCTGCTTGCCCTTTACAAGACCTATTTCCACCTTTACAAGCGAACCGTTAAGGTACATTTTAAGGGGCACAAGCGAAAGGCCCTTTTCCTTAACCTTGCCTAACAGACGCATAATTTCCTGCCTGTGCATAAGCAGCCTTCTGTCGCGGCGGCTGTCCACATTGGAAAAGCTGCCCTTGTCGTAATTTTTTATATATGCGGAAACAAGCACTAGCTGCCCGCCGCGTATAACGGCATAGCTGTCCTTTAAGTTTACTTCTCCCGCTCTCACAGACTTGACCTCGCAGCCTACAAGGTTGATTCCCGCTTCAAAGCTGTCGATGACGAAATAGTCGTGAAAAGCCTTTTTGTTAGTTGCAACGATTTTCATTTAAGAACTTTCCTTTTTCAATAAAAAAACGGCAGAAACCAAGCTCTGCCGTCAGGTACGTTGTCAAACCAGCAATTCCACAACAAACCAAGCTATACTCAAAACGGCTATCACTATGCCGCAAATCATGGTCCACAGCTTGAGTCTGCTTTCCTTTCTCTTGGACTTGTTTTTGCCGTAAAAGCTGTCCTGCGTTTCGGTCTGACCGCTGATTGCTCCAAGACCGTCCTCCTCGCCGTGCTGACGCATGACGAAAACTATTATACAGACGGCGCAGATAAGCATCAACGCCATCAATGTTATTCTGATGCCCAAAATAAGTCCGGCAGAAGCCGCCAACAAGGTTGAAATCATCTTGACCTCCAATACAATGCTTTGGCAGTATAGCACAAAGCCAAAAATTTTGCAAGTATTTTTCCGCAATAATTGAATATGCGGCTTACTTTTCAAGCAGAGTTCTGCCGCTCATCTGTTCGGGCTTTTCTATGCCCGCCACTTCAAGCAGCGTCGGCGCTATGTCGCACAGACTTCCGTCCCTTCTCAAATGTCTGTCCTTGTAGGCAACTCCGACAAGCACGAAGGGCACCCGATTGGTCGTGTGCGCCGTATGCGGCTTGCCTTCCGCGTCCCTCATCATTTCGGCATTGCCGTGGTCGGCTGTCACAAGCAGCACCCCTCCGCGCGCGAGAATATACTCGGTAAGTTTGCGAAGACACTCGTCCACAACCCTGACAGCTTTCTCCGCCGCCTCGATATTGCCCGTGTGTCCCACCATATCGCAGTTCGCGAAGTTTAATATCATCACGTCGTAATCGTTTTTTTCAAGCTCGTTTAAGGCTCTGTCGCAAACGACAAACGCGCTCATCTCAGGCTGCAAATCGTAGGTTGCCACTTTGGGAGAGTCGATAAGCACTCTTTTTTCTCCCTCGTCGGGTTCCTCCACTCCTCCGTTGAAAAAAAACGTCACGTGGGCGTATTTTTCCGTTTCGGCAATGCGCAGTTGTTTCCTGCCGTTTTGAGCAAGCACCTGCCCCAAAGTCTGCGGCAGCTCGAGAGGATTGAAAGCGACGCGGACGTTTTTGAACGCTTCGTCGTAGCGCGTCATTGTCACCCAGGTCACTTTTCTCGCTTTTCCTTTGAGAGAAAAGGCGTTGAAGCCCTCTTCGGTAAAAGCTCTCGTCAATTCTCTCGGTCTGTCCGAGCGATAATTGAAGAATATAACCACGTCGCCGTCCTCGATTGCGGCAACGGGCTTGTCGTTTTCGGTTATTACCGTCGGAAGCACAAATTCATCGCAAACGCCTTTGCCGTAACTGGCTTCAAGCGCCGCCTCCGCATCGGTTGCGCGTTCCCCCTTGGACAAAACAAGCATATCGTAGGCTTTTTCAATCCTTTCCCAACGGTTGTCCCTGTCCATTGCGTAAAAACGTCCGCACACGGTAGCTATTTTCCCGATGCCGATTTCTTTCATTTTGCGCTTCAAAGCACGGACAAATCCCAATCCGCTGTCGGGAGGCGTGTCCCTGCCGTCCATATAGCAATGGAGATACACCTGCGGCACGCCTTTGCGCTTCGCAAGCTCCAACAGCGCGTAAATATGCGACATGTAGCTGTGCACGCCGCCGTCGCTCACAAGTCCCATTATATGCAGCCTGCTCCCTGTCGATTTTGCCTTTTCGCAGGCGCTTACCAGCTCCGAATTTTCAAAAAAGCTTCCGTCGTTTATGGAATTGTTTATTCTCGGTAAATCCTGAAAAACAACCCTGCCCGCGCCGATATTGAGATGTCCGACCTCGCTGTTTCCCATTTGTCCGCGCGGCAGCCCGACGTCGGCGCCGCTCGCCGACAGCGTGCAGAAAGGATATTGCTTGGTCAGAAAGTCGAAAAACGGAGCGTTGCCGGCAATCGCGTTTCCTTCCGTTTTTTCCGACATGCCGAAACCGTCGAGTATAACTAATGCTATCGTTTTTTTCCGTGTCATATTTTTCTTTCCGTATTGTCGTAAGCTTTGATAATCGAAATGAATTTTTCGGCGTCAAGACTTGCTCCGCCGATCAGACCGCCGTCCACACCCTTCATGGATAACAGCGAGAAGGCGTTTTTTTCATTCATGCTTCCGCCGTAAAGTATATATGCGCTTTCCGCCGTCGCGGCATCGAAAATTCCGCCCAGCACACCGCGCAGGCAGGCTATCGCGTCGCGCGCCTGCTCGGCGGACGCTGTTTTTCCCGTACCGATTGCCCAGACAGGCTCGTAGGCAACGGAAACTGAGCTCATCATATCCGCGTCTACATATTTCAAACCTTCACGCAGCTGCTTTTCCAGCACTTTTTCGGTCAGTCCGCTCTCCCGCTGTTCGAGAGTTTCTCCGACGCACATAACAACCTTCAAGCCCTCTTTAAGCGCAGCGACTGTTCTTTTTGCCACCGTTTCGTCCGTTTCTCCGAAAAGAGCGCGGCGCTCGCTGTGCCCCGTCAGCACATACTCCGCGCCCGCCTCGCGCAGCATCTGCGCCGAAATTTCTCCCGTAAACGCGCCGCTGTTTTCCCAATGAACATTTTGCGCGCCTACCGCCGCAAAGGAATTTTCGCACAGCCTTGCGCAAAGGGAAATGTCGGTGTAAGGCACGAAAATAATTACCCTGTTGCCGCAGTCCGAGCCGTTTTTGAGCAACTCGCGGCAAAAAGCCTCCGCCTGCTCCGCAGTTTTGTTCATTTTCCAGTTTCCGGCAATAATCTTGTTTTTCATATTCAATCCTTTTTGTCGTCGAGACAGGCTACTCCGGGCAAGGTCTTGCCCTCCAAAAATTCAAGGCTTGCGCCGCCGCCCGTGCTCACGTGCGTAATTCTGTCTTTGAGTCCCGACAAGGAAACGGCAGACACGCTGTCCCCGCCGCCCACTATGCTTGTTGCGCCGCTTTCCGCAACTGCGCGCGCAACGGCAAACGTCCCCGCAGCATAGTCGGGGTTTTCAAAAACGCCCATAGGACCGTTCCAAACCACGGTTTTTGCGCCGGACAAAGCCTTTGCAAACAATTCCGCTGTTTTCGGACCTATGTCCACTCCCATCATATCGTCGGGGATGTCGCTGCTGACGAAATGCTCGCCCTTGTCCGTGGAATAAGCTACCACATGGTCGACAGGCAGAAGAAGCTTCACTCCCTTTTGCCGTGCTTTTTCCGACAGCTTTGCCGCAAGAGGCACCTGACCATCCTCGCAGAGCGATTTGCCCGTATTTACCCCCTCGGATTTCAAAAAGGTGTAAGCCATGCCTCCTCCTACAAGCAACGCGTCCACCTTGTCAATAAGATTTTCAATCACGCCTATTTTGTCCGAAACTTTGGCTCCGCCGAGTATGGCGACAAAGGGGTGTTCGGGATTTTCGAGCGCTCTGCCGAGAAATTCAAGCTCCTTTTCCATGAGAAAACCGCTTACCGAATCCTTGACAAATGCCGCGACTCCCGCAGTCGAGGCATGGGCGCGGTGCGCCGTGCCGAAAGCGTCGTTTACGTATACGTCCGCAAAAGAAGCAAGACGCTTGCAAAATCCGGTATCGTTGGCTTCCTCCTCTTTTTTAAAACGCAGGTTTTCCATGAGCAGCACGTCGCCGTCCTTCATCACCGCAACTTTCCGCTCGGTGTCCTCTCCCGCGACGTCAGTCGCAAAAACCACCTTTCGCCCGAGAAGCTCTTGCAGTCTCACGGCAACCGGCGCAAGCGAAAATTCTTTCCTGAACTCTCCCTTGGGGCGTCCGAGATGCGAACAGAGTATGACCTTAGCTCCGTTTTTCGACAGATATTCGATTGTGGGCAGGGCGGCGGTGATTCTTGTGTCGTCGCTCACCTTTCCGTTTTTGTCCAAAGGTACGTTGAAATCTACACGCACGAGACATCTTTTGCCTTTTAACGCTATGTCGGTTATGCTTTTTTTCATTTTTTCACTCCTTGACGCTTTGCGCTATATATACGAGATGGTCGGCTACTCTCTCTATGTTGCCGATAAGATTTACGTAAAGACTGCTGCTTTCAGACTTGCAGTTTCCGCCTTTGAGTCTGTCCAAGTGGTTTTGTTGAAGTTGAAGCTTGAATTTGTCCGTCTTTGACTCGGTATCCTCGATTTTCGCCAAAAGACGCGTCGTGCGGTTGGCAAAGGTATAATCCACGTCCTTGAAAAGCTCGTCCACAAGCGAATACATTTCCTTAATTTCGTTCAGTCCCTCCGAGGAAAAGTAAAGCTCGTTTGCAACCGCCACCCTCAGATAGCGCATGATATTGTTGGAAAAATCCGCCACGCGCATAATGTCACTCAGCACCTTGTAAAGCGAAGACACCGTCAGCTCGTCGTTGTGCGACATATCCTCCTCGGACAGCCTTATCAGATAATCGGTGACTTTCCCCGAAAGAAAATTAATTTCTCTCAAATCCTTTCTTACGGGCTCCTCGTCCTCCGTTCTGTTTATAAAGTTATCCATAGCCTTGTCGAGAGCGCGCTGCGCCACTTCAAGCATATAGCTCATTTCCTTTATCAGCTGCGCAAGAGCTATTGCAGGCGTTTGGAGTATGCGCTCGTCTATGTATTTTACCGAAAATTCATCAGGACTCTTCTTTTCGCGTATGACAAACTGAGAAAGCTTGACAAGCGACCTCGAAAAAGGTATAAGCAACGCCGTAGTAAAGACGTTGAACAAGGTATGGAACATGGCAATCTGCTGCTGCGGATTGGGTATCCAGCTGTCTATGACGACCGCTTTGAAATCAGCCCAGCAAAGACAAATGACGATGAACACCGCCGAGCCGATAAAATTGAACATAAAGTGTATAAACGCCGCGCGCTTGGCGTTGGCGTTGGTTCCTATGGAAGAAAGTATGGAGGTCATGCACGTACCGACGTTTGTGCCCATGATTACGAACAAAATGCCGTTGCCGCTGCCTCCGACAAGTATCCCGTTGCCCACCATGCCGATAAGTATTGCGGTCACCGCCGCCGAGCTTTGGATTACCGCGGTGAGAGCCACGCCGATTAAGGCAAGAAGAATGGGATTGGTCAACCTTTCGAGCAAATCGACGATGACGGGCTCCTTTGCAAGCTCCGACATGGAGTCGGACATAAGCGCAAGCCCCACAAAAGTTATGCCGAGTCCCGCCAGCATAAAGCCCACGTTTTTTGCCGTGTCGCTCTTGGCGAACATCTGCACCATGACTCCCACAAAGGCAAACAACGTGAAAATCGCCGTAACGGAAAAGGATTGAAGCGCAAGGATTTGCGCCGTGACTGTCGTGCCTATGTTGGCGCCCATGATTATTGACGTCGCCTGAAAAAGCGTCATCACTCCCGCGTTGACAAATCCGACCACCATAACGGTGGTTGCCGAGGAGCTTTGCACAAGTGCGGTGACGGCGCAGCCCACGCCCACGCCCGCAAACCGATTGTCGCTCATCTTGGAAAAAAGCTTTCGCAAGCCCTTGTCCGCCGCCCTTTCCATACCTCCGGACATCATTTTCATGCCCACGAGCAAAGTTCCGATACCGGCGAGAAAGCCTATCGCAACCTCAACGTACTCCCAAACGCCCATTTATCCTCCGTGCGTCAATCGATTTTTCGGAAAGCGCGCAAACAGCCCCGAAACAAGTCAACCGAAAAAACATGAATATTTTTCACCTGTAATATAATAGCTTTTTTCACGCTTTCTGTCAATCGAAAACAACGCGATGGCGGCAATGCGCAAAAACAAATTTCGTATTCAGCAGGACGCGTCAAAAGAGAGAAACTCGTCAACAAGCCGCAGCGTTTCCTCCGCCGTGCGCGCGCTTTGAAGCAAAGGCATTGCCTTGCGCGAGCCTTTTATGCCTTTGAGATAACAACAGATATGTTTCTTCATTTCGTTTACGCATAGCCTTTCGGGCATAAACGAAAGCAAAATTTCAAAATGCTTTTTTATCGCGGACATGAGGTCAAAGGAAAAATCGTTGCCTGAAATTTCGGCAAACACATAGGGCTTGCCCATCGCGCCGCGCCCTACCGAAACTCCGAAGCAGCCCGTCATTTCTTTGACGTTTAGATAATCCTCGCGCGACGCAATGTCTCCGTTGGCGAATACTGGTATTTTAACCGCCGACACGACGTCTTTGATTACGCTCCAATCGGCGCGTCCCGAAAACATCTCGTTAGAAGTTCTGCCGTGCACGGTTATCGCGTCCGCGCCCGCTCCCTCGCACATTTTCGCAAACTCGACCGCCGTGTTCTCGTTGCCGAAGCCCTTGCGGAATTTGACGGTAACAAGCTTGTCCGTGCTTTTTTTTACCGCAAGTATGATTTTCTCGGCGCGCTTTACGTCCGCCATGAGCGCGCAGCCCTCGCCGTTGCCTACAATCTTTTTCTGCGGACAGCCCATGTTTATGTCGATGATTTCAAATCTGTCGAAGCATTTTTTTTCCAACGCCGCGATAAACGCGTCAGGCTCCCCTCCGAAAAGCTGAGCGGCTACGACGCCCTTTTCGGCAACGTACAGCAGGTCGCGCGAGACATGGTTGTTCATCGCAAGCCCCTTTGCCGAAACCATTTCGGTAACGGTAAGCCCGCAGCCGAAGTCCTTTGCCAGCGTCCTGAATCCGGCGTCCGTGTACCCAGCAAGCGGACTTAAAACCATGTCGTTGGGCAGTATTTTTGCAATCCCTTTTTCAGTCATTTTCCGTGCGCGTCCTTACCTCTGCCTGCACGGCTTTTTCGACGAATTTTTCGGTAAATTTGTTAAGCGCGGCTTCCGGCTCTATATCCGCAAGACGCAGCAGGTTTACCAAATTGAAAAGCATTTCTCCCGCAAGGTTTTCGGCGTCCTTCCCCTCAAAACAGACGTCCGCGGTTTCCCGCAGCTTTTTTAAGGCTTCTTCAAACGCCGAATTTCGTTCGGAACTTATCAGCCCGCCCTTAGCGGCGCGTTTGACGACCTTGTAAGCGCGCAGCAAAGACGGCATACCCTTGGGCACCTCTTTGAGATTCTGCGCCACAGAGGTTATGCTTTTTTCGCGCAGCTTGTTTTTCTCCCAATTTTTAAGCGCTTCCTCGCTGCTTCGAGCCTTGTCCTCGCCGAAAATGTGCGTATGTCTTGTTATCAGCTTTTTGCACAGCGCGTCATATACGTCTGAAAAATCGAATTCGCCTTCTTCCTTTGCAATGGTCATGTGAAACACTGCCTGCAAAAGAACATCCCCCGTTTCTTCTATGATTTTGTCCTTGTCGCCTTGGTCTATGGCGTCTACAAGCTCGTAGGCCTCCTCTATCAGGTTGGAGCGTATGCTTTCGTGAGTTTGCGCCTTGTCCCACGGACAGCCGTTTTCGCCGCGCAACGCGGACAAAATTTCAATCACGTCGTTGTAGGAAAAGCTCTTTTTTTCAAGAAAAACGGGCTGAAATTTTCCGCCCGCCGTCGTCGAATACGATTGCGGCTTTGCCGAACAGCTTGTCCGCGACTTCCGCCAGCCTGTCGTCAAAGGGCGGCGTGATTTTCAGGTCGAAGCCAGAATATCTGTCGGGACTTTCGCAAAAGTCCGCGCAAGGAACCGTTAAAAAAACTGCATTTTCTTCAATTTTCATTTGTTCTCCCGGTAAGCCGCGCCTTTATCCTGCCGTAAACCTTGTTCACGCTTCCGAAAACCTTAAGCAGCACAATCATCGCGGCGTATACTGTGCCGCCCGCAAGAATGGCTGTCACCGTGCCCAAAGTCGTGTTGACAAAGTCCGACGCGAAAACCGAAAACAGCAGCAGCGTCACCGTCATCGCAAGCGTACACGCAAGCGGCTTGAAAAATGTCTGCATCACGTCGATTTTGACGTTTTGTCTGCGCGTGATAAATCTCAGTCCCAGAGCGGCACTTAAAAGATAACATATTGTCGTGGAAATTGCAAACGCATAAATGTTAATTTGTTCTAAGGGCATCAAAATTAAATTCAGCGCGATTTTGACGATACAGGAAATTCCGAGAAACATGAGAGGATAATAGATTTTTCCCGTACCCTGCATTATCGACGTGCACGTGCCTGACAGCGCCAGAAACAATATGCTCGCCGAAGAAAGAGCCAGCAGACTGCCCGCAAGCCGCAAATCCGTTTCCGGAAGAGAAGAATAAAGCAGCCGCACAATCTGCCTGCTTAGACAGGCGAAACCCAGCACGCACGGAAGAGCGATTACGTTTGTAAGTTTAAGAGCCGAATTTATGTTTGCGTCCATAAGCGGTTTGTTTCCCGACACGTGCGCTCTGCTGATTGCGGGCAGGACCGCCGCAGCGACTCCTCCGACAAGCACCACGGGCATACCGAGGAGAGAGTGAACGGGACCGCTCCATATTCCGTAAAGAGTGGTCGCGTCGCCCGCTTTGACGAGATTGAGCACCAGCGCGCTGTCGATAAGCTGAGAAACGGGCATTATAAGTCCGCCGAGAGTCAGAGGAAGGGCAATGGACGTCAACTCCTTCATCAGGGATTTGTAATCCGAGGGCTGCTCCGCAGTTTTTTTCAGAGGAAGCGCCTTTTTTTCTTTCCTCGCGTCGAAAAAATAAATAACGGCGAAAACAGCCAGAGCTACTCCCTCCGACAAAGTTATGGCAAAAACAGCGCCTCCCACCGCCTTTTCTATGTCGGGCATGAAAAGATACGCGAGGTAAAGCCCCGCAGCAAGCTTTATTACCTGTTCGCAAATCTGCGACAGCGCGGTGGGCGCCATGTTCATTTTGCCCTGAAAATATCCCTTGAACGCGCTTACAAGACACACAAGCAGTACGGAAGGGCTTATCAGTCTGTAAAGAACTCCCAGATTGGCGTTGCCCTGAATTTTGGCAATCAGGTCTCCTCCCAACAAAAGCATAAGAGAGTTGAGCACCCCGAGTATGAAAAGAATAATCAGCGCGCTCGTAAAAACGCGCTTTGCTTCAATTGTTTTTTCCTGCTCCATGCGGGCGGCGACCATTTTGCTTACCGCCATGGAAAAACCGACTCCGCTTAAAGTCAGCACCAGAGAATACATCGGAAATACAAGCTGATAAAGCCCCATTCCGTAGCTGCCCAGCATATTGGTAAGCGGTATGCGGTACACCGCGCCCAGAATTTTGGCGATAAAACCGCCTGCGGAAAGCACCACCGCACCCAGCAGAAAACTGTTTCTTCTTGTCCCCTTTTTCATAAGATTAGTATATGTAGTTTTTTGCGGTATTTGCACGAAAAAAACGCGGATTGACAAAAATCAAAAAACCTCTTCCCCGACGGGGAAGAGGTTTTGTCAATATATTGAGAGAGCTCGTCTTTAGTTGTCAAAAAATTCTCCCGCAATATATGTACCGACTTTAATTATTGACTATTTTAAAACAAATCAAACCCTTCGGGAAACCTACGCGGGCGCG
>OLWH01000652.1_pt1 | contig 15683 bp, 17 predicted proteins | sample 1673381 | NCBI WGS metagenome assembly OLWH01 (sample SAMEA103958110, study PRJEB25191) | human gut metagenome | reverse complement strand
GGAATCAGGAACAGACCGATCTCGCTCCAGCCCTCGCACTGCCAGAAGCGGAACGACGGGATGGACGCGAGGTCCACGCCGAGGAACGAGAAGTCGATATCCTGCAGCTTTGCACCTGCCATAACGGTGACGGACTTGATTGCCTCCGCAAACTCGCCAAGATGTCCGGCGGCTGCCAGCTGGGCATAGTACGTGTTCTTGCCGAGATCCACGCCGCTTGCCTGAATGAATGCGACGATGGCAGCCGACACCGAGCGCGAGTTGTGCAGCATGTAGGTGATCGGCTCACGGATGACATAGTACAGCGGGAACAGGATCAGCAGCGGGATGAACGACCAGAGGCAGCCGCCCGTGGTCGAGACGCCCTCTTCCTTATAAAGGGCCATGACCTCCTGCTGATACTTCTGCTGATTGCCCCTATGCTTTTTCTCCAGCTCCTTAAGCTGAGGCTGGATACGGGTGGTCTTCATCATGCCCTTTTTGCTCTTTGCCATGAACGGCAGCAGGATCAGGTTGACCACGAGCGCAAAGAGGATAATGGCAAGGCCGTAGCTGTCGGTCCAGTTATAAAGGATCTCCAGCAGTCTGGCAAACGGCCAGACTATAATATCCCATAGTGACATAAGTTTCTCCTTGTATTCCGATCCTCGTCAGGGAACGGGATCGAAGAAATCGTGTTCGCCGAAGTGAAAAGGATGACACTTCGACAGCCGTTTAAGGGCGAGCCAGCCGCCCTTCAAAGCCCCGTATTTCTCGATAGCTTCAACGGCATACTGTGAGCAGGTCGGAATAAACCTACACCTCGGCGGAAACGCCGGGGAGACGTATTTCTGATATATGCGGATAAGCGCGAGAAGAAGCTTTTTCATTGCTCATCGCCTCTTAAAATATCAAGCTCTGCGCAGGCATGCAGAAAGGCCTTTTCCATTTTGGCATACTCGGCCTGCACGCAGCGGCTGCGCGCAACGATGACGATATCGACATTTGTTTTGAGCTTGTCCGAATTAAGTCTGTATATCTCTCGAAGTCTCCGGCGGATGCGGTTGCGCACGACTGCCTTGCCCAGCTTTGTGGACACGGTATATCCAACGCGGCGCGTGCCGTGGTGATTTTTCAGAGCATACACGACCATATAGGGCGTAACGGCGGTTTTGCCTTTGTTATAAAGCCGTTTAAACTCATAATTCTTTTTCAGAGTTGACCTGAAATCCAATTATTCCACCCTTGCTTTCCGTTTATATCAGCAAACACGTTAAGGGCAGCACGGGTTAGACTTCCGTCAGCTTAGCTGCCCTAAAAAATTTATTTGCTTTTCCTGCTCGGAGCTGCCAAATCAGGCGCTCAGCTTTGCTCTGCCCTTTGCTCTGCGGCGAGCGAGGACCTTGCGGCCGTTTGCGGTAGCCATTCTTTTGCGGAAGCCGTGCTCTTTCTTGCGCTGACGCTTCTTGGGCTGGTAAGTACGCAGCATGTTTTGTGCACTCCTTTCAGAATAATACTCAACATCGGGCAAAGCCCGAAGTAGTTGACAAAGTAATAAACTTCCGATGCTCACAAGCATCGGAAGTTTATTATATACGATACTCTTTTACCGTGTCAAGGTTTTTTTAGGCCGCTCGGCTGTTTTTCAGTGCCTTGCTGACCACGATAAGCAAAACGGCAACAACAGCCGCGGATGCCGTTACCGCTATAACGGCAGTCCAGTTTGCCGCCGCAAGACCGGTAATGTCAAATTCGCCGCTTTCGGCACTCTGCAGATGTGAAAACACCTCAACAACGTCATATACCACGGCAGCGGCGGCAACAAGTCCCGCGACTATGCTCATGGCAGGTGCATGTACGCCGGAATTTGCGCGAACCAGCCGGCGAAGCTTTTCCTCTCTGAAATCTATGACAGAGCCTATATACGCCGCAGATACAGCCAAAATTATGGCCTCCGGAAGCATAGGTCGCATTATATATGAACGAATAGGAAAGTGCCGCCTGCGTAGGGATGGACAATCCTGCCCAAACCGTTGCACCGGAAATCACATGGCAGGCATAACGGAGGACGGATACAAAAACACAGCCAAGGGTCAGAGCCGCTGCCTGACTTTTAATAGCATTTCTGAAAATGCCCGCAAAGCCGACTACCGTAAACGCAACTATGTAGTCGAGCAATATGACTGCGACAACACTCTGCCAAGTTGTAACATAGGAAAGCGAATTAAGACCCAAAAGCTGCTGGATGACGGCATAAACGAATGCCGAACCGAGTCCCCAGCCCATTCCTCTGCGATAAGCGATTATCGCTATCGGAAGCATCGACGCTATCGTTATCGAGCCGCCATAGGGAAGCTCTGCAAGCTTTACCATGCTCAGCACGGTGGCAAGCGCTATCATGATAGCGCACTCCACAAGTGGGAGCGTTCTGTTCTTTGTCATTTTCTATTCCTCCTAAAACATAAAAAACCGCACTGCAAAAGCAATGCGGTCATAGGAAAACGATTGATATAAAGATTTTCGTTTCCTACGCCGGCATTACCCGGATCAGGTTCGAGGGTCTCGGAAATTCGATTCTTTCCGTCTCAGCCGAGAAAACTCAGCACCCCTTTTGCAATGACATATTAATATTTTTGCTGCATTTTGTCAAGACCTGCTTACATAGTCGGCAAAGAACTTCTGCTTCGGCAGCCAGGACAGCAGCGGAAGGCCGGCAATGAACATTACAGCGGCTTCGCCGAGAGCTACCTCGCCGGCAAAGACGGCAAATGCGCCGAAGTTTTTGATCGGATTGAGCCCTGCTACGACGACCGTGAGCATCGCGCCGACTATAAGTCCGTTCCAGATAACCGGCATAAGGCAGGCAAGCGCCTTTTTATTGTGCTTTCCGCACCACGATATGCACAGGCATGCTATAAGCGTTGCAAGCGAGCCGAAGATGATATCCGGCAGTCCTGCCGCGCTTGCAATGTTTGCGATAGCACATCCGAAAAACAGTCCCCATGTCGTGCTCGGCATGAAAAACGGAAGTATGCACAGCACCTCGGATATTCTGCACTGCACGGGGCCGTAGCTTATCGGCGCAAGCACCATCGTGAGCACTGCATACAGCGCGCCGATAACGGCGGCGGTCACTATATTTCTTGTAGTTTTATTCATTGCTGCCTCCATTGAGCGAAAATACGCAGCCGCAGTATTCCTGACGGTACAGCCCGTATTTTTCGGACAAGATAATTGATCTGTGGTTTCCCTCGCGTTTTTTAAATTCCGAGGGCAGCCATCTGACATCGTACTTTTTTTCGGCCTCGCGGCCGATGGCGTTTATGACGATCGCATCCTTGCGCGAGGACACGGTGAGCGTTGTGCAGAACCAGTCAAAGCCGCGCTCGGCGGCGATGCGCGCGGTCTCTTCGAGGCGTATCTTAAAGCACTCGAGGCATCTTTTGCCCTCCTCAGGCTCGTTTTCAAGCCCCTTTATGCGCGAAAAATAGTCCTCACTGCGCCACGGCAGTGTCAAAAGCCCTGCGCAAATCCCGTCCTCGGCAAGGCAGGATATAAGCTGCTTTTGGGTGGCAAGACGCTTTTCGAACTCTTCCTCCGGCCAGAGATTCGGGTTATACCACAAAACCGTTACATCAAAATGCTCCGAAAGCAGCTCGATCACCGAGCTTGAGAAAGGTCCGCAGCAGCTGTGCAGCAGTATGCTCGGCTTGGTGTCTCCGAAGCCGGCGACAATCTTATCATATTTTCTGAAAAAGTTTTCTCTGTTCATAACGCTCCTCTTTCAAAAACGTTTTACATTATATATACGCACATTTTACCTGTCAACCGTTATCACTCTTGTTTTCGCCGCATTTTTCATGTATGATTGTATTTGGTTAGGATGCCGATACAGTAATAGAAGAAATAGGAGGAAAACAATGAGAAAGCAAAACCATTTCCGGCGCTTTGCCGCCGCGCTGCTTACCATTATAATGATAAGCACGCTGTGCAGCCCTGCGCTGGCCGCTCGGGATGATGCCGATAAGGGCATAGATCTTAAGATCGCCGTCATGAGCGACACGCACTACCTGTCCCCGAACATGATAAAGGACACCTCAGACTACACCGATGCACTCAACAGCGACAGAAAGCTGCTCACGGAAAGCAGCGAGATAAACCTCAAGCTGCTCGATGCCGTGCGTGAGGACAAGCCAGACATTCTGCTTATTTCGGGTGACCTCACGAAGGACGGCGAGCTTGAAGGCCACAAGGAGTTCTCTGCTCGCCTGCAGCAGGTTCAGAAGGACGTTCCGGGCATGAAGGTGTATGTCATAAACGGCAACCATGACATCCGCAACGAAAACGCAAAAAACTTCAACACTCCCGACGGTAAGGCAGTTCCGGCAACGCGCACTCAGCCCGAGGACTTTGCATCCGTCTATGACTTCGTGTATTCCGACAGTAGCATAGTTGCGCGCTACACTCCGCCCCAGGGCAAGGAATCGGGTCAGCTTTCATACGTTGCAGAGCCTTGCAAGGGTGTAACGCTTATCGCGCTCGACACCTGCTGCTACAGCGCCGACAACACGTCGGATAACGACAATGAGCACGAAACACGCGGCGAAATGAGTCCCGAGCTCGTTGCATGGGCAACCGAGCAGATAAAAGCAGCCAAGGCAAAAGGGAATCACGTCATCGGTCTTTCGCACCACGGCTTTGTTCCGCATTTCTCCATGGAGCCGGACATTCTCAAGATGTATCTTGTTAAGGATTACGGCACCATTGCCGCCCAGCTTGCCGATGCCGGACTTGAAATGATCTTCACCGGCCATATGCACGCAAACGACATCGCCGTAATGACGACCAAGAGCGGGAACACTCTTTACGATGTTGAGACCGGCTCAAACCTCACCTACCCCTCGCCCATGCGCTTTGTTCAGCTGCGTGAGGTCTCCGGAAGTCTCGTTGCCGCCGTGAACACGCTCAATCACATCGGCCCCGTAAGCTACTACGACGCCGTTTCCGGCAAGTACGAGACCATCGCCGACGTGACCGAATACGGCAGAGAGCGCGGCTTCACCGCCGATATGCTCAATACCGTTGCAGGAAGCTTCGTCGGCAGTTTCCTGAACAAATTCGTCCCCGTTGAAAACAGCGTTTCAACATGGATAAACGGCCGCATAATAGCAAATTTGCAGAGCATCATCACAGAGGGCGTCAATATCCCCGTTACGGACACCAAGACACTGCTCGACGCCGTAAACTACATCTATCAGAGCCACCTCGGCGGCGAGGATGACGGCGATTACCCCGATTGGGTGCAGGCCGGTCTTAACAAGATAAAAAGCGGCGAGATACTTGACCAGCTGCTCTCGATCATCAAAAAACACGCTTTCGGCGATGCGGCAAGCTCAATAAAATTCGATAACATCTTCACCAACGCAGTCAAAGCCAAGATCAATGACTATATCTACAAAATTGCCGACTCTATGGGCAACGACACAAATTTCACCGATGACAATGACGCGCTCATCGTTCTCGACGGCAAGCTCGATATACGTCCTGTGATCATCACCACCGGCACTGTGCCCGTCAGTGCGCCGGCCATCGTCGAAAACGGTGTATGCACCGTTTTCCCGACAAGCAACATGATGCGCACGATCGGCGCAAGCGGCAAAACCGTTATTATCGACGCATCCGTTACCGGTGCGGACACCGTAAACGTTTGGGAGCGCGGAGTTTCGGCGCTTTCGGCGGCAAGCTCCGTTCGCTTTACCACCGCAAACGGCAGCGCGGAGTTTGAATCCTCCGTGCTCACCTCGGGCGGCGACGTGAGCGTTTCGGTCGGCACCGCTCAGCCGAACGCAGTGCAGAAACGCGCTCTCGGAGAAAAGCTTGACAGTGCGCAGCTCTTCCTTGTCTCCGCCGCAGCAGGCGGCAGGAGCATTAATGCTCAGTGCTCGCTCGGAGTTCCCGTAAAAACCGACGGCTGCGTCGCAGCGGCAATAGCTGATGACGGCACGATAAAGGCGACCGGCAGCAGCGTAAGCGGCAATTGGCTCACCTGCTCGACCGAGACCGGCATCATGACCGCCGTAACGGGCTTCCCGTTTACCGATGTTCCCACAAACGCATGGTACTTCGGCGATGCATATTACGCCTACAACAATGCTCTGTTTGCCGGAACGAGCGCGAGCACGTTCTCCCCCAACATCACCATGACGCGCGGCATGCTCGTGACCGTTTTGTGGCGCATGGAGGGAAGCCCCAAGGCCGCCGCACCCACCTTCTCCGATACACGCGGTATCTGGTGCAGCAGCGCTGTCGGCTGGGCGGCCGCAAACGGCATCGTAAACGGCTTTGACAAGGACACCTTTGCTCCCAACGCCACCGTCACGCGCGAGCAGATGGCAGCGATACTCTATCGCTATGCGGCATTTAAGGGCATCGACGTATCGGCAGCAGCCGACCTCGGCAGCTTTGCGGACTTCGAAAGCGTCTCGGTCTATGCGCGCAGTGCAATGGCCTGGGCTGCGGCCGAGGGCATAATAAACGGCTCGGCCGATGGCCGTCTCATGCCCAAAGCAGGCGCAACACGTGCTCAGGTAGCAGCAATACTCCACCGCTATATCGAAAACTGCATATTCTGATTTCAAAACGGCAAAAGCAGCTGCCCTCCGCGCAGGAGGCAGCTGCTCTTGTTTTTTTATATTCATTTTTACGTCACATCGGCGAGTGGATCCACATATACATCAGCACGGCAGTCAATACCGCGACCGCAGCAAGCAGCCCTGCGCCGAGCACCCTGTGCTTTTTCGCAAATGCAGCGACCGCAAAGCCGATAAGCGCAGCATAAACAACTGCCAATATCATCGTAAAGCTCATGCGCTTCTCCCTTCGGGTATATATCGCTGAAAGTATATCATGCAAATGTGAACAAATCTACACGCAAAAACCGCCCGTGAGGTATCCTCACGGGCGGTGCTTGTTTATTATTCGTTTTACGACAGCAGGACGGAGTCGGTCTCCTCCTGAACGCCGGTCTTTTCGGCAAAGCGTTCGAGAAGATCAGCCTTAGTCAGGCGGCTTTTTTCCTCGCCGGATATATCGAGGACTATTTTGCCCCTGTCCATCATGATCAGGCGGTTGCCGTGGCGGATGGCGTCGGTCATGTTATGGGTTATCATGAGCGCCGTCAGCTTATTGTCGCTTATGATCTTATCGGAAAGCTCAAGAACCTTTTTGGCCGTTCCGGGGTCGAGAGCCGCAGTGTGCTCGTCCAGAAGCAGCAGCTTCGGGGTCTGAAGCGAAGCCATGAGCAGCGTCAGCGCCTGGCGCTGGCCGCCGGAGAGCAGGCCGACCTTGGCGGTGAGTCTGTCCTCAAGGCCGAGGCCGAGGGTCGCGAGCTTTGCGCGGTAGATCTCGCGCTCGGCAGCGGTGACGCCCCACTTGAGGCCGCGCTTTTTGCCGCGGCGATAAGCCAGAGCGAGGTTTTCCTCGATCTGCATGTTGGGCGCGGTGCCCATCATGGGATCCTGGAAAACGCGGCCGATGTACTTTGCCCTTTTGTACTCGGGCATGCCGGTGACGTCCTCGCCGTCGATGAGTATGGAGCCTGAATCGACCGGCCACACGCCTGCAACGGCGTTAAGAAGCGTCGATTTGCCTGCGCCGTTGCCGCCGATGACGGTGACGAAGTCGCCGTCGTTGAGGCTGAGGCTGAGGTCTGTCAGCGCGCGCTTTTCGTTTATCGTTCCGGGGTTAAAGGTCTTTGAAACATTCTTTATCTCCAGCATTATGCATCGCTCCTTTCGCTTATTGCCCTCTTCTTAGAGCGTGAAAACGAGCTTTTCGACTGTGCCTTGAGCTGTGGTATCGCAAGGAAGGCGGCAACAATGATGGCCGTGAACAGCTTAAGATCGTTCGGGTCAAGCTTCAGCCAGAGGATGACAACCATGACCGCGTAGTAGACAACGCCGCCGAAGATGATAAAGCAGAGCTTTACGGCAAAGTTGCAGCCCTTGCTGAAGATAGCGTCGCACAGGATCTCCCCGATGACGATCGCGGCAAGGCCGATGACGATGGCGCCGCGGCCCATGCTGACGTCGGCGGTGCCCTGGAACTGGGTCATAAGGCCGCCTGCAAGGGCGACTATGCCGTTTGAGATACCGAGTCCGATGACCTTCATCGTGCCGATATGGATGCCCTGTGCACGGCTCATTGCCGGGTTGTTGCCGGTTGCGCGCAGTGCGCTGCCCTGCTCGGTGCCGAAGTACCAGTAGGAAAGAGCAACGATTATCGCCGTAAGGACGAGGCCGACCAATATCGCCTGCGGAATATGCAGCGAAGAGACGAGAAATCCGTTTCCGTTCTCCCAGAACATGCCGAACTTCTGCACGCTGGCTGTCTGATTGGCCTTTGTCATGATGCGCAGGTTGATCGAGTACAGCGCAAACTGCGTGAGTATACCGGCAAGGATCGCAGGAATGCCGAGCTTTGTGTGAAGAAAGCCCGTGCACAGGCCCGTGAGCACGCCGACAACTATGGCAATCAGCAGCGCCGCCCACGCAGGCATACCGGCAAGCAGGAGCATTACCGTGACCGCGCCGCCGGTTGCGAACGAACCGTCAACGGTCATATCGGGTATATCCAGCAGACGGAAGGTTATGAACACGCCCAGCGCCATAAGTCCCCATATTATGCCCTGCGCAACGGCAGCAGGCATTCTTGATATAAGGTTCGTCACGCTCAGGGCGGACAGATAAACGGACATCGTCATTTTTCAGACCTCATTTCGGTTGGTTAGTTAACAGTTATAATTAATTAGCCGATAGCGGTGTAATCGGAGGGAACCGTGATGCCAAGCTGCTCGCAGATATCTGCGTTGTACTTCTTTACGGGGTTCTGGTAGTACTCGATGGGCATGGTGGAGATATCGCTCTCACCGGTGAGGATCTTTGCAGCCATCTTGCCGGTGGTAACGCCGAGCTGGTAGTAGTCGATAGAGAGGGTCGCGATGCCGCAGCCGGAAGCAATGCCTTCCTCGCCGGCGATGATGGGGGTCTTCTTGGGCAGAGCAACGTTGCTTATTGCCTCGGCGCAGGAAGCGGCGGTATTATCGGTGGGGATGTAAAGTGCGTCGCACTCATCGCATGCGGTCGCGGTTACGGTTGCGACGTCGTTGGAGTCTGCGAAGGTGTAGACCTTAACGGTAATGCCCTTGTCCTCAAGAGCTGCCTTGACTACATCTGCCTGGTATACGGAGTTTGCTTCAGCCGAACAGTAGAGGATACCGACGGTCTTTGCATCGGGGAGAAGCTCGGAGAACATTGCAGCCTGCTGATCCAGAGGGGCGAGATCGGAGGTACCGGATACGTTGCCGCCGACGGTACCGCTGAAGTTTTTAATGTCAAGAGCGACGCCGTACTCTGTAACTGCGGTGCCGAGGATGGGAATTGACTGGGTAGCTGCGGTTGCGGCCTGAAGTGCCGGAGTTGCGTTTGCAAGGATGAGATCAACGCCGTCGGAAACGAAGCCGTTGCAGATGGTGCCGCAGGTCGGGATATCGTTTGCGGCGTTCTGCTCAACAAACTCGACCTTGTCGCCGAGCTCCTCCTTCAGAGCATCCTTAAAGCCCTGGGTCGCCGCATCGAGTGCCTGGTGCTGCACCAGCTGGCATATGCCGACGGTGTAGGTATCCTTGGCGGTATCGCCGCCACCGTTATCCGAGCCGCATGCCGCAACGCTCAGACACATTGCAGCAGCCATTACCAAAGCTGTGATCTTCTTTTTCATAACGTTTTTTCTCCTTTTTGATTTAACGTGCTGAATTTTTAATTAAAAAAACAGGGTGTCGCCGAGCCGGCAACACCCTGAGATTTCCTGCATCAGAAAACCGTACAAGGACATTCGCACCGGTCGGTCGAATTGAGAGCAGCAAAATATCGGCCTGCATAGCAGACCTTAGTAAAGCTGAAATATGAGGACGCGGACATTTCGCGTCTGCCGGTGCTTATCATATTGCGTGCTTTGCAGATGCTCATTGCCGTATCTCCTTTCTCAAGTTCACCCGGTGGAACCCACCGTGTTTTCATGCTGCAATAATAGCGCTTTAAATGGCAAAAGTCAACCGGCAAATATAACAAAAGCCGCTTAAATTATCCGGCAAAAAACTACATCCGGCACAAATTGTGCCGGATGTACGGGTTTTTGCTGATTTTACTGAGCGCGATAGATAAAGGTTACCGCCTGAGCACGGGTGCAGGTCGCGTTCGGGCTGAACGTAGTCGCTGTGGTTCCGTTGGTTATGCCCTTGGAAACCGCCCATGCGACGGCCTCTGCGCACCATGCGTTTGCCGGAACATCGGTAAACTGAAGCTTCAGGTTCGACGCATCGTCACCGGATGCTCTGTAAAGGAACACAACGATCTGCGCACGGGTGCATACGGCGTTGGGGCTGAAGGTAGTATCCGTCGTGCCCTTGGTGATGCCGTTTTCTACGGCCCACATTATTGCCTTTTCTGATTTTTGCCAGTTAGCACGCGCTAACTGCGAGATATACTTGTCTGCGTCCATACGCTTTTTGACGGGGTATCGGCGTATTTCCGCGTTTAGTTAGCGCATGCTAACTAAGGCTCAAAAAATTTTGCATTTGAGTTAGTAGCTGCTAACTGGCTTGCAAAAAAAATTGAATCCCTATCAAGTTTGTATGCATTATAACCGATTGTACGTCCCTTTGCAAGAGGTAATGTACAAAAAATCTTTTTCGAAAAAATTTTTAATTGGGGCTTGACAAGATGAAATCAGGTGCTATAATGCAAGCATCAAACCTGTGACGAAGAGTAGTAGTTCCGGGAAGCCGTTGTTAAGAGAATCGTGGGTGGTGAGATCACGGTCGTCGGTGCGGAATGAATGGACTTCGGAGGGCGGCTTGAAAAAGCGCTTGCTTGAGTAGATGCCGACGGGATCCCTCCCGTTATCAATCGGGATGCGTATGATGGTACGCATAAGCGAGCGGACGAATTTTTTCGTCAATTTGGGTGGTATCGCAGGAGCGCAGCTCTTGTCCCATTGTTGGGATAGGAGGCTGCTTTTTTTGTTTTTAAAGCAAGCTCCCCTCCATCTGCACCCAAGCTACAAAAACATTTTTGGAGGAAAAAACAATGAAAAACAGCATCATCAAGAAGGCACTCGCGCTCGTTTGCGCACTGGCAATGGTATTCACCCTCTGCGCATGCAGCAGCAATGGCGGCGACAACGGAAGCGGCAACAGCGCAAAGGTCTACAAGGTCGGCATATGCAACTATGTTGACGACGCTTCCCTCAACCAGATCGTTGAGAACATCCAGGCTCAGCTCAAGGCCATCGGCGAGGAAAAGGGCGTGACCTTCGAGGTAAGCTACGATAACTGCAACGCAGACGCGACCGTTATGGAGCAGATCATCTCCAACTTCATCGCAGACGACGTTGACCTCATGATCGGCGTTGCAACTCCCGTTGCGATGCGCATGCAGGCGCTGACCGAGGATAACGAGATCCCCGTTGTATTCTCCGCAGTTTCCGACCCCGTAGGTGCAGAGCTTGTTGAAAGTCTCGATAAGCCGGGTGCAAACGTCACCGGCACCAGCGACTACCTCGACGCAGACGCAATCATGAACCTCATCTTCGCAAACGACCCCGACGCAAAGAAGATCGGCCTGCTGTATGACGTCGGCCAGGACTCCTCGGCAGCATCCATCGAAGCAGCAAAGAAATACCTCACCGACAAGGGCGTTGAGATCGTTGAGCACACCGGCTCCACCGCAGACGAGGTCATGCTCGCCGCAGAAGCAATGGTAGCAGACGGCGTTGATGCAGTGTTCACCCCGACCGATAACTCCATCATGAAGGCAGAGCTTGCAATTTACGAAACCCTCGCAAAGGCCGGCATCCCCCACTACACCGGCGCAGACTCCTTCGCACTCAACGGCGCATTCCTCGGCTACGGCGTCGACTATGCAAACCTCGGCGTTGAGACCGCAAACATGGTAGCAGACATCCTCATTAACGGCGCAGACCCTGCAACTCTGGCAGTCAAGACCTTCGATAACGGCACCGCAACCATCAACACCGAAATCTGCACCGAGCTCGGCTACGACTACGACACCGTTGCAGCGGCATTCGAGCCCTACTGCACCAAGATAAACACCATCACCACTGCCGAGAGCTTCAGCGACGTTCAGCAGTAAATAGAAACACCATCGCACACAGCATATAAGAAAGAGGAAACGTTATGGATATTGCAACGATACTGAGCCTTGGGCAGACGGCGCTTGAGCTGGGTCTTATCTGCTCGCTGACAGTGCTTGCACTGTATTTGAGCTACAGCATGCTCAACGTGTGCGACCTGTCCACCGACGGCTGCTTTACCCTCGGCGCCGCGGTCGGCGCGATCGTAGTCATCTCGGGGCATCCGTATCTTGCGATACCTGCCGCGATGGCCGCCGGCATATGCTCGGGCTTTGTCACCGCCATATTGCAGACCAAGCTCGGCGTTGACAGCCTGCTTGCCGGCATCATCGTAAACACCGGACTTTATTCCATAAACATCGCGATCATGGGCGGCTCGTCGCTGCTTAACATGAACAAGGTCGATACCGTGTTCTCGCTGATGAAGGACCTTCTCAAGGGAACGGTTTTCGCAAAGCAGTACAAGCTTGCAGTCGCGCTGATCGCTGTCATCGTGATACTCGTTCTGCTCACCGCGTTTCTCAAAACGCGCCTCGGCCTTGCTATCCGCGCAACGGGCAACAATCCCGACATGGTTCGCTCATCGTCTATTAACACCGCTTTCACGACCATCATAGGTCTGTGCATCGCAGGCTCGTTCACGGCGCTGTCCGGCTGCCTGCTGGCGCAGTCGCAGAAGGCAGTCGATATAAACATCGGCACCGGCATGGTGACCATCGCCCTGGCCTCGCTGCTCATCGGCGGCGTTATCATGGGTAAGGGCGGCATATTCACGCGCGCCGTGGGCGTTGTGCTCGGCTCTATCCTGTTCAGGCTCGTTTACACAATCGCGCTGCGCTTTCAAATGTCGGCATTCATGCTCAAGCTCATCTCCTCTGTGATCGTCGTACTTGCCATCTCCATCCCCTATCTCAAAAAGCAGATGCCGATGATAAAGCGGCGCATGGGGATAAAAACTCAGAAAGGCGGTGTGTGACATGCTGAAGCTCAATAACGTCAGCAAGACCTTCAATCCCGGAACGGTCAACGAAAAAACCGCCCTGAGCGGACTTACCCTCGACGTCCACGACGGCGACTTCATCACCATAATCGGCGCAAACGGCGCAGGAAAATCAACGCTCTTTAACGCCATCGCCGGCAGCTTTTACACCGACAGCGGCAGCATCGAGCTTGCCGGGCGCGATATTACCTTCATGCCCGAGCACAAGCGCGCACGCATGATCGGCCGCCTGTTTCAGGACCCCATGCGCGGCAGCGCACCGGGTATGAGCATCGAGGAAAACCTCGCAATGGCAGCAAAAAGCGGCGGCTGGTTCTCACACATAACAAAGGCCGACCGTGCAATGTTCCGCGAAAAGCTTGCACTTCTGGATATGGGACTTGAGGACAGACTCACGCAGCCTGTCGGACTGCTCTCCGGCGGCCAGCGCCAGGCGCTCACGCTGCTCATGGCGACCGTTGTTCCGCCGAAGCTTCTGCTTCTTGACGAGCATACGGCGGCTCTCGACCCCGGAACGGCTGAAAAGGTTCTGGAGCTTACAAAGAGCATCGTGGCCAAAGACAACATCACGTGCATGATGATCACCCACAACATGCAGTCGGCTCTCGATCTCGGCAACCGCACGCTGATGATGGATAAGGGCAATATCATCATGGACGTGTCGGGCGCAGAGCGCAACGGCATGACCGTGCAGGACTTCCTCGACCGCTTCAAGGCAGGCTCCGGCAAGGCGCTGGACAACGACCGCATGCTTTTAAGCTGAATATAAATATGCAAACCCGGACGATCGTCCGGGTTTTTTCTGTCTATTTATCCGTTCTGCCGAGGATGTAGTCCACGCTGACGTTGTAGAAATCGGCAAGAGCGCACAAAACCTGCGGCGGAACCATGCGCTGCCCGCTCTCGTAATAGGCGTATGTCCGCTGCGGAACGTTTATTGCTTCCCCCACCTGTTTCTGTGTGAGGTCTGCATCTTCTCTCAAATCCCGAATACGCTGATATTTTTGCATTATTATCACCGATTCAAGTATAGATTGAACAAATTGGTCTATTGATATTTTGAACATTTTGTTCTAAACTATACTCGGGAGGTGATATTATGCCGGATTTTGAAGAGATGTACTATACGCTCATGCGCGCATCCGAGGAGGCGCTGCGGATAATAATCGAGGCTCAGAAAAAGTGCGAGGATATGTATATCTCACAAGAAGAAATCGAATAGAAAAAGGCGGCCAAAAGACCGCCTTTAAACGTATTTTGCAGGTATGTATTTATGCGAGCTTCACTTTCGCTGCACGCTTTTTGCCGTACATGATGATGCCGACGAGGTAGGCGACCGCGCAGACCGTACCGATGATGTAAGCCGCAGTCCAAGGCAGGTTGAAGCCGATAGACGCATTCATGATATAGGTAATGGTGACAAATGCGTAGAACGCACCGGGGATAAGCGGCATCCAAACCCATTTGCTCTTGCCGTTTTCAAACATCCAGACGGAGATGCAGACGAACGCGAACAGAGCCAGAGTCTGGTTTGCCCACGCGAAGTAGCGCCACAGAATGGTGAAGCCGGCGGGGCTGGACTTCGCCCAGACGAGGATGGCCGCGACGAGGGCGAAGATGATTGCCGACAGAGCAAGGCGCTTGCCGTTGGAATCCTGCTTGATGTGCAGTGTGTCGGCCACCGACATACGCAGTGCGCGCAGCGCGGTGTCGCCCGAGGTGATGGGCAGGACGATAACGCCGAGCAGCGCGATAATGCCGCCGACACTGCCGAGGATATCCTTGCAGACTATACCGACGGTTTTGGTCGCGAGGGATGCATCGGCCGCCTGAAGACCGAGGTTGTAAACGCCCATTGCGCCTGCCGCCCAGACCATTGCGATGAAGCCCTCGAGGATCATCATGTTATAGAAGGTATTGCGGCCCTGACGCTCGCTCTTCATGGTACGCGAGATGATAGCAGTCTGGGTGGAGTGGAATCCGGAGAGTATGCCGCAGGCAACGGTGACGAAGAATATCGGGAAGAAGTGACCGTTTGCGAAATACTCGCTGTAGTTGAACACGCCGTTATATTCCCAGACGTTGTTCCACACCTCAACAAGGGGATAGCCCTTGACAAACAGGCCGATGAAAACGCCGATTGCCGAGAACAGCAGAATGCCGCCGAAGATCGGGTAAATGCGGCCGATGATCTTGTCGATGGGGAATACGGTCGCGATGAGGTAGTAAGCAAAGATAACGCCGTAGATGACCCATGTCGAGGTTGCGTTGGCAGCGCCGGAGAAGTTAAAGACCTGGGTTGCGGCAATGTCGCCGGGGGTGTAGATAAACACTGCGCCGACAAGCATCAGGAGCAGGCATACGAAAATGTTGTAAACCGTGAATATGCCCTTATTGGTGTACCTTTTGACCATGTCGGGCATCTGAGTGCCGCCGTCGCGCAGGCAGATCATGCCGGAGAAATAGTCATGCATTGCGCCGCCAATGACGTTGC
>OLWH01000633.1_pt1 | contig 16103 bp, 15 predicted proteins | sample 1673381 | NCBI WGS metagenome assembly OLWH01 (sample SAMEA103958110, study PRJEB25191) | human gut metagenome | reverse complement strand
TCTCAAGGCTTTGGACGCCGCAGGGGCGAAAAAGATCGTTTCAAAACCGTATGTTTTCTTATGTCAGCCGGCCTAAGGGAAGCTGTTTTTTCATATTCCGAGATAAAATCCGGTGCTGAGGATTTCCTCGGTTCGCGAGAGCACGTCGTGCGCCTCTTCGTAATTGCGAAGGGCAAGCTCCGCGACGAGGTAGTTTGTCAGGCACATGGGCGCTGTCAGCGAGTTTTTGCATGAAACGCTTTTTATCGAGCAGTTGAAGCACACGTCGCCGTAGGCCTTGACGGGTAGATCGTTGTTTGACGTGAACAGCACGACCTTGACTCCGTGGCTGCGCATCCACGCAAGAATGTTTATGCCGATGCGCGAATAACGGGGGAAGATATAGGCAATGCACACGTCTCCGGACTCTGCGTTGACTATCTCTTCGGGGTATATAAGGCCGGTGGTCTGAATAAAATGCACATTGCGCTTTATCTCGCCCAGGCGCGATACCATGTAGTGCGCGAGCGAAAAGCTGCTGCGCATGCCGAGAACATATATCTTGTTTGCGCCGCTGATCATTTCAATAGCTTTTTCAAGATCGTCAGCATGCAGCCCGGCGAGGGTGAGCTGAATATTTTTGATGTCGGTCGAGAAAGCCTCTTCGAGCAGATCGTTGCCGGACGATACTACAGCGCGCTCGAGCCTGTCCGGCAGAGAACCTTTGGTCTGGATCTCCTTTTTTATGCTGTCCTGCATCTCGGAAAAGCCTGAATAGTCAAGCGCACGGGCAAAGCGAATGACCGTTGTCGTGCTTACTCCTATCTTTTCCGCCAGCTCCTCGAGCGTGGAAAAGGCTATATCCTCATAATTTTCGTCAACGTAATTTGCGACTACCTTCTGTGAATGTGTCAGTTTGCCGTATGCGGCACTTACTTTTGAGGTGAAGAGCATATTCACCCGTCCTTCCATATGTTCTAAATAATACTTTCCGATACTTATTGTACAATATGCAGGCTGATATTGCAAGGAATGATTTGACGGCGTGTTTTTGTGATGCTATAATTGCATCATTAAAGTTATAATGGAGGGCGAAATATGCCGCTTCCAAACTATCCGTATGCAGGAAAAGATACGCTTACGAAAGCCGACATACTCGAAACTATACAGCACTGGATAACCGTTATGCAGCTCAAGCCCGGCGAGAAAATATCCGACACGGAGATCGCCGAATACTTTAATGTGAGCCGCACGCCGGTGCGCGAGGTGCTGAAAATGCTCGAGCAGCAGAAGCTCATCTTCACCTATCCCGGCAGGGCGACGATAGTCGCAGACCTTGCGCTGGACGATATCGAGAGCTACTATCTGCCGATGCAGACCCTGCAATGCCTTGCCGTTCGCCTTGCGGTGGAAAAGGCCGATGCTGCCGATGTTGAGGAGCTTGAAAGGCTCAACGCCGTGTTCGGCGAGGTGATGGAGCGACGGAATGATGCCGAGAGCATTCTCATGGCCGACAAGAACTTTCACGAAAAAATACTTGAGATCGCAGGAAACGAATATATCGAAGAATTCTGCTCGGCGCTTTGGGTGCATATTGCGCGGCTCGACTATATGTTTTTCCGCGACAACACGATGGGAACATCCTATAACGACCACAAGCTTATGATAGAAAGCTTCCGCATAAAGGACCCCTTCGGCGCGGAGCTTGCAATGAAAAATAACTGGAACTATTCGATGCTGGCTGTAAAAGCCGTCAACGATAAGGGCAGCATCGCATAAAACCGAATAGATTAAAATGCCGCCGCAGTCAATTGACTGCGGCGGCTGTTTGCGTTTTTAGAACTTAACTATGTCGTCGATCTTCGCCATGTGGCAGCCGGGATAATTATCCTTGACGCGCATGAGGAAGTTGAGCTTGTCGATTCTCTCACCGGAGCGTGGGCAGCCGTTTTTGATAAACGGTATCTGAAGACCGACTGCGAGATCCATTACCACATCGCCGACAACGCCGCCGCTGCGGCCGGAGGTTATCGAGAACAGGCCGTGCTCGTTGGCAAAGCGGTGGGACTCGAGCGCCTCGGAGATGGTGCCGACCTGGTTGGGTTTGAGGATGAAGCCGTCGATGCTGTTGCGGTCATATGCCTTGCGGATGCGCTCGGGGTTGGAAACGGTGAAGTCGTCGGCAATGATGAAGGTGCGAGTGATCTCCTTGTGTGCCTTCTCAAAGCCGTCCCAGTCGTCCTCGTCGAGCATATCCTCGATGAACACAAAGTTGTGCTTCTCGGTCAGGGCCTTGACATAGGCGATGACCTCGTCGGTCGTGACCTGCTTGCCGTTGAGGTAATAGGTCTTGCTCTCGCGGTCGTACATTTCGCTCATGGCGCAGTCGAGCGCGAAGGCGCACTGCTCAGTGTAGCCGCAGTCGTCGATCGCCTTCTGGATAAGGCTCAGGCAGACCTCGGGATCCTCGGAGGGAGCGCACCAGCCGAACGATCCGCCGACACGAGGCTCGGAGCCGGTGTACTCGCGGATGACCTTGCCGAGGCGGTTAAAGACCTTGACGGCTATCTCGACTGCCTGCTCGATATCCGATGCACGGTAGGGCATGACGATGAACTCGTTGAACGCCTGCTTTATGCCGGCGTTGTTGCCGCCGTTGAGAACATTAAAGGAGGGGATGGGAACGGTCTTGATATCGCCGCCTGCGATGTAGTCGTAAAGCGGACGCTTGAGGCTTGCCGCGGCTGCGCGGTAAGCTGCAACGGATACGGAGTAGATCGCGTTGCCGCCGAGCTTGGACTTGTTGTCCGTGCCGTCAAGCTCGATCATCTTTCTGTCGATGGCATCGAGGTCGAGGGTATCCATGCCGATGAGCGCAGGACCGATTATGTCGTTTACGTTTGCTACCGCCTTGTGTACGGACATGCCGTCGTACTCGGCCGGATCGTTATCGCGCAGAACGAAGGATTCGTGCATGCCGACGGAGGAGCCGGTCGGAGCTGCTGCCGTGCCAATCGAGCCGTCCTCGGTGATGACGTCAACCTCGACCATCGGGCGGCACTTGCAGTCGATGATCTGGCGCGCATGGACCTTCTTTATGCGGCTGCCCTTGAGCTTCTTGGCAGGCAGCTCGGGAACATACATTATATTAAAGTCGCACAGGTTGGTGCCGGTGTTGCCGGTGAAAACCGCGTCGCCCATTGCGTCGAGCGCCTCGAAGCAGGCGTGGCCGCGCAGATTTTCAAAAACGTCGATGCCTTTTTCGCATGCGGTGTCGTAGCTTGTGGAGTCGGTCATACCGCCTGCAACGACGGTCGTGCCGTCGGTTCCCTCGGAGTCGATCGACAGGCAGACGCAGCCGGGCGCTTTCTTGCCGGAGATGGAGTAGGAAAGCGTAAGCTCCTGACCGGGGCCGCCGTGGCCGGTGATGGTGGAGTTATCGAGAATTTTGGTGGTGGCTTCGCCGGAGCACAGCAGGACGCAGGGCGGCTTTATGGGGTTGCCGTAGTTCTGGATCTCGCGCGCGAGGGAGGCAAACACTGTGCCGACGTCCTTGGCCTCGCCCTCGAGGTAGGAGGTGAGGATTATTGCCGGGATGCCCATCTCCTCGGATATGCGCTTTGCCGTCAGGCAGGAGTCGGGCAGACTGTTTATCAGGAAATAGGTGTTCTCGGGGAAGGCCTTGGGGGTCTCGCCCTCGGGACCTACGTTCATCAGGTAGTCAACAACACTCTTGGGCAGACGGTCGGCAACGTCATAGTCGCGGATGACCTGACGTGCCTCCTCAAGCGTGGTCTGATCCGGACCCATGGGAGTGCCCTTGTAGTTCTTGTACGGCTCGCCGATATCGCCAGTCGCCGGAGTGCCGACCGCGTCGGAGATGCCGAAGCCGATAAGCTCTGCGCCGCGAGAGCGGATGCGCTTTGCGAGCATGCCGCCGTTCATGGCGGAGATGTGGCGGCGGATAGCGTTTATCTCATAGATGCCGGCACCGGACTTGAGCATAACGTCGGTGGTGTCGATCTCGTCCTGAAGGGTTATTCCCTCGATGGGGCAGCTCATGAGAGCGGACGAGCCGCCGCTTATTACTACTATAAAAAGATCATCCTCGTTTGCACTGTCAACGAGCTTTATGATCTCCTTGCATGCGCGCAGCCCCTCCTCGTTGGGCAGGGGGTGGCCGCCGACATACACATCGGTCTTGCGGAAAACGTCTGTGTCTTCCTTTATTTTAACTATGGCAATGCCGCGCGTAAGATGATCGCCGAGGATCTCGTCAACGGCCATGGCCATATGGTTGCAGGCTTTGCCGGCACCGAGCAGATATACGTTGCGCTTCTTGCTCAGATCCCAGCGGCGCGAGCCGATGCAAAGTGTATCGCCTTCCATATGTGCGATGCTCTTGATGCGCTCGTAAGCGTCGAGATGCTGAAGTGTTTTCTCGGTGATGTCCAGAACGATCTTTCTTCCGTCGATGTCGCCGTGCGACAGTAACGCCTCACGGTTCTTGATCTTTTTCTGCATATGTCATTCCTCCAACAGGTATTGTGAACGGTATAGCAATATATCGCGAATGTATTTTTACTATAATGATAAATGAATGCAAAGTCAAACAAAGCGGCGGATAATTTCGTTTCTCGTTAACGGAGTTATATTTTTTAAAGCCCTTTAACATGCAATTTAAAAAAGATTGTTAAAAAGCTATAAATTTAAGCTTGTCAACAGAAATTTATGCACAAAAAGTGCAGTATTATTTTGTACAGAAAATACTAAAATTATTATTTTAATAATTCAAGTTAATATAGTTATATATTTTTTCACAAAAACAGTTATAATGATAACAACGCGGTATAAACTATGCATCCCACAAAATACACAAAAAAATGCACAGCAGCCGCGTACCTAAACAAATCTCGGAGAGCCTATAAGGAGAGAAGCTATGTCAACGTCATTGATACTGATGATAGTATGCTTCCTGGCGCTGATGGTCATCGGCCTGCCAATCGCATACAACCTTCTTATCACCACTGTGGTCTACCTGCTTTCGGCAGACCTCAACATTGTCCAGCTTGCGATAAAAATGTACGGAGGCATGAACAGCTTCTCGTTCCTCGCAGTACCGTTTTTCGTACTTACCGGCCAGCTCATGCTGCGCGGCGGCCTTCTTGAATCGCTCGTCAAATTCGTTAATGTGTGGTTCGGAAACTTCAAGGGCGCCATCGCGATCGTCACCATCGGCGCATCGCTGCTGATGGGCTCGATCGTCGGCCTTGCGGTCGCATCGGCTGCGTCCCTCGGCGTCTTCCTCATCCCCATGATGAAGAAGGAGGGCTACTCCCCGGCGTACTCGGCGGCGGTCATGTCCTCTGCCTCGCTGCTCGGACCTATCATGCCTCCGAGCGTGCTTATGATCCTGTACTGCACGGCAGTCGGCAACACCTCGATCGCCGGTCTGTTCATGGCGGCGGTTACCCCGGCTATCCTCATAGCCCTCATGCAGTGCATCATTGCACACCGCACCGCGAAAAAGCGCGGCTACCCGTCCTACGGCAAATCCACCTGGAAGGAAAAAGGCCAGGCTACCCTCAAGGCTCTGCCCGCTCTGTTCCTGCCGGTCATCATCCTCGGCGGTATCTTCAGCGGCATATTCTCCATCACCGAGGCCTCCGGCGTTGCAGTTGTTTACAGTGCGATCATCGCTTTCTTTGTAAATCGCTCGGTCAAGCTCAAGGATATCCCCGATATGATCATTGAAGCTGCCTCCACCTCCGGCCTCGTTCTCATCCTCGCCGGCGCAGGCACTGCAATGGCATGGGGCATCGCAAACGAGCGCGTCATGAGCCTGCTCATCGAGCCTCTGAGCCAGATGCCGCAGTGGGCGTTCCTGCTGCTGGTCAACGTCCTGCTGATTATCTGCGGCATGTTCATGGATGACTACGCATCCACCGTTATCCTCGCTCCGATCATCGCTCCCATCGCATGGGCGATCGGCATCAATCCCCTGCACATCGGTCTGGTGTTCTGCATCAACCTCGTCGTCGGTCTTGCAACTCCGCCTTTCGGCGTAACGCTGTTCGTTACAAGCCCCATCGCCGGAGTCCGTATAGAGCAGACGGCAAAAGAAGCCCTGCCATTCCTGCTGATGACGATAGCTATACTGCTTCTGGTGACCTTCGTCCCGGATATCGCGCTGTGGCTGCCGGAATCGATGGGCTACCTCTCATAGTCGTTAGTTAACTGAAAATAACGAAAAATAAAAAGGAGAAATGAAAATGTCAAAAAGAATCATTGCTCTGCTGCTTGCTCTGGTCATGGTGTTTGCACTGTGCGCCTGCGGCAACGGCGGCAACGGCGGCAACTCCGCCGGTACTGAGGATGTAGGCGACGAGACCTACACCATCCGCATCGCATGCGAAAACTCCGACTCTTACCCCGCAACTCTCGGTCTGTATCAGATGGAGAAATACGTTGAGTCCCACACCAACGGCAAGGTTCAGGTAGAGGTCTGCGCCTCCGGTCAGCTCGGCGGCGAGGAAGAGACTCTTGAGCAGGTCGCTCAGGGCAACCTCGAGATGGCGGTCGCATCCTTCGCCCCGGTCGTATCCTACGTTCCCGAGTTCGAGGTAATGGACATCCCCTTCGTTTACAATTCCTACACCGAGGCATGGATGGTTCTCGACAGCTATGTCGGCACCAACCTCCTCGATAAGATGGAAGCTCAGGGCCTCAAGGGCATGGCTTACATGGAAAACGGCATGCGCCAGGTCACCAGCAACGTCTCCGCTATCAACAGCATCGCCGACTTCAAGGGCGTTAAGCTGCGCACCATGCAGAATAACAACCACATGGAGTCCTTCTCCGCACTCGGCGCCAATCCCACTCCCGTAGCATTCTCGGAGCTGTACATCTCCCTTTCTCAGAAGGTCGTTGACGCACAGGAGAACCCCATCGCAAACGTCACCGATAAGAAGCTCTATGAGGTCCAGAAGTACCTGTCGCTGACCAACCACATCTATGACGCAATGCCTCTGGTCTGCAACCTCGAGTTCTTCAACAGCCTGCCCCAGGCATATCAGAAGGTTGTTCAGGCCGGCGCTATCTACGCTCAGGAATTCAGCCGCTTCTGCAACCTCGAGCGTGAGGATCTCATCCTCGCCGACCTCGCCGACAAGTACGGCATGCAGATAAATGAAGTATCCGCAGACGCAAGAGCCGAGATGGCAAAGGTTGCACAGCCTGCCGTTATCAAGCTCGTTGCAAAGGACATCGGCCAGGACGCAGTCGATCAGTACATGAACGACGTTAAGGACGTTCTCGCACAGATTTCCAAGTTCTGATTTCTCTAACGTCTGACCGCCGAGGCGGCTGAAGACACATCCGGAAGGAGAAGACAAATGGTTGAAAAAATTGACAAAGCCCTCGAAGTAGTATTCAAGATAATGAAGGTGCTGCTCATACTTGTGCTCGTATCGATGATAGTTATCCTCATGGCACATATCATATTCCGCTATGTTCTGAACAACTCGCTGACATGGTCGGAAGAGCTGCTGAAGATAATGCTCGTATGGTTCGGCATGATGAGCGTTGCGGTGCTTGCAGCGCGCCGTGAGCATGTCGCAATCGTTGTCTTCAAGGAGCACATGCCGAAGAAGGTACAGAATTTCCTGACCAAGCTTACGCAGCTTATCATCGTCGGTATCTGCGTTTTCATGGTCATCATCGGCATACAGTACTGCATGAAGGCCGGATTCCGTCTGACGCCCGCACTCAGGATCCCCTATGCATGGGCTTACGCGGCAATACCCGTTGCATTCGTACCGGTAACGCTCTTTGAGCTTCGCAACTTCATCTGCGATTTCACCGGCAAGGGCAACCATGCCTGCATCGAGAAGCCCGAGGAGGATCTCACCGGCGGCAAGGACGTCGAGCTTTGATGGCAAAATGATTATAGTCGGAGGGGCTCTGCCCCTCCGATTTTCTTATCTTGGAGGACACCGCAATGTATACATTAGAAAATAAAGACGGCGTTTGCATATATAAAGACACGATGCTCGGCATCGAGCTGCGCCTGCCGGAGCATCGGCACGGTGCGCACCTCCTGATTGTACGGCAGATACCCGTAGATGCTCTTCGCCTGCTGATAGAGCGGGTGCGCGCGGAACAGCGCTGCAAGCTTTTCGCTGCAGGCGTCGATCTGCGCATTTGTCATGGCGCGCTTTTTGGCGCGGATGACGGCGCGAAGCTCCTTTTTATCCATGGTTTTCCTCCTGTCTGGCTCTGTTTTTCTCTATTTTAGTACAACCGCTGCCGTTCGTCAATGCGGGAAACGGTTATAATATACACCGGGAGAAAGGCTTGTGCCGGACAGCGCGGCAAGCTCGGAAACGGTGCAGAATTCAAAGCCCTGCGCGCACATCGTGTCGATGAAGGTCATCGCGCACGAAACGGAATGCGCCGTCAGATCGTGCATCAGGACGATATCGCCCGCCTGCGTGTGGGAAAGCAGGTATGGCAGCACCTGTGCGGCTTGGTTTTTATCCCAGTCGTGCGGGTCCACGGACCAGAAAATGACGGACAGCCCCAGCTCCTTCGACGCCTCCAGAAGATCGGCAGAGTAAAGCCCTCCCGGCGGGCGAAACAGCCTTGCCGTCACGCCGGTCGCCTCGGTGAGCTTTCCCATGCACTCGGTCAGATCTTCCAGCGCCTCCTGCTTTGTCATGTGCTGCATATAATCGTGCCGGTCGGAGTGAAGCCCCAGCTCGTGCCCGTCCTCTGCCATGCGCTGCGCAAGCTCGGGGTACTGCGCAATGCGGTAGCCGCAGACAAAAAACGTCGCGTGGACGTTCCGCTGCGCAAGCCCGTCCAGAAGCTGCTGCGTGATTTCGCCCGAGGGTCCGTCGTCGAAGGTCAGGGCGATATAGCCCTTCGTTTCGCGCGTGTTTCCCGCCTGCGCGGCACTCGCGCAGGAAAAGAAAAGCGCCAGTGCCAGTACCAGCGCTGCGATTCGTTTCACAGCCATCGCTCCTCTGCGTAGAAATCCGTAGTAGTATGCGCAAAACGGGCGCGGATATTTGACGGCGGGGCGAAAATGGAGTATGATGTAGTTGTAAAACTTTGCCCGCAAAGCTGCGGGCGTATGTGAGGAATCTATGCTGGAAAAATTACGACTGGTTGAAGAACGATATCTCGAGATGGCAGAGCGCGCCGGGCAGCCGGACTTTTACGCAGACCCCAAGGCAGCGTCAAAGCTCCTGCGCGAACAGAAGCGCCTCGAGCCGATTGTCACTGCCTATCGCAGCTACCACAAAACAGAGCAGGAAGCGCAGGACCTGCGCGGCATGCTGGATGCGGGCGGTCTGGACGCGGAGCTGAAGGAGCTTTGTCAGGAGGAATACACCGCCTGCAAGAAAAAGCTGGAAACGCTCGAGCAGGAGCTCAAAATTCTGCTGTTGCCGCGCGACCCGAACGACGACAAGAGCGTCATTGTGGAAATCCGCGGCGGCGTCGGCGGCGAGGAGAGCGCGCTGTTTGCCCACAGCCTGTACCGGATGTATACCATGTACGCGCAGTCGAAGGGCTGGAAGGTGACGTTACTCAACTACAACGAAACGGAGCTCGGCGGCGTGAAGGAAGCGGATTTTGAAATAGACGGCGACGGGGCATACTCGCGGCTCAAATTCGAGTCCGGCGTCCACCGCGTGCAGCGCGTGCCGGAAACCGAGTCCGGCGGCAGACCGCGACCGTCGCGGTGCTTCCCGAGATGGAAGAAGCGGAGGTCGATATCCGCCCCGAGGACATCGAAATGCAGGTTTTCCGGTCCTCCGGCGCCGGCGGGCAGCACATCAACAAAACGTCCTCCGCAGTCCGGCTGATTCACAAGCCGTCGGGGATTGTTGTTTCCTGCCAGGAGGAGCGCTCACAGGTCCAGAACCGCGAAAAGTGCATGCAGATGCTCGCCTCCAAATTATACGAAATTGAGCAGGAGCGCCGCAGCCAGGTCGGCACCGGCATGCGCAACGAGCGCATCCGCACCTACAATTTCCCGCAGGGCAGAGTCACCGACCACCGCATCGGGCTGACGCTCTATAAGATCGACGCGATCATGGACGGCAATCTCGACGAGCTGATTGACGCGCTCGTCACCGCCGATCAAGCGGAAAAGCTCCAGTCGAGCCAGAGTGACACATAATTTTCCAAAAAGAAGGAATTTCATGAATACGATTTACTTTGATGCGCTGACGCCGGAAACCGTCCGGCAGGCGGCGGAGATTATCACGCGCGGCGGTCTTCTCGGCATTCCGACCGAGACGGTCTACGGGCTGGGCGCAAACGCACTGAACGAAGAGGCAGTGCTTCATATCTTCGAGGCGAAGGGGCGCCCGCAGGATAACCCCCTGATCATCCACATTCCGGACGCTTCGTGGCTGGCGCGCTACTGCGAAGACGTACCGGACGCGGCGTACCGGCTGGCAGAGCGCTTCTGGCCCGGACCTCTGACCATGATTCTGCCGCGCAAGAAACTTGTCCCGCTGCGCACGACGGGCGGTCTGGAAACCGTCGGTGTCCGCTGCCCGGACCATCCGGTGACGCTCGCTGTCATCCGCGAGGCAGACGTTCCCATTGCCGCGCCCTCCGGCAATACCTCCGGCAGACCCAGTCCCACCTGCGCCAGCGATATGCGCGAGGACATGGACGGCAAAATCGACGCGATTTTTGACGGCGGACCCTGCCGCGTGGGCGTGGAATCGACGATTATCGATCTCACATGCCAGCCGCCGCGTCTTCTTCGTCCGGGCGGACTGCCGCTCGAGGCATTGCGGGAGGTTTTGGGCGAGGTCGCGGTCGACAAGGCGGTCGTGAGTTTACTCAAAGACGGGGAAAAGCCCAAAGCGCCCGGCATGAAATACCGCCACTACGCACCCAAAGCGCCCGTCACCGTCTTCACGGGAGACCCCGCAAAAAGCGCGCAGTACATCAAAGACCACCTGCCGGAAACTGCGGGCGTGATCTGTTTTTCCGAGTTTACCGGGCTGTTCCCCGGGCATATCATCCACGACCTCGGTCCGGTCGGCGATAAGGCGGAGCAGGCGCGCCGGGTTTTCGACGCGCTGCGCGAGTTTGACCACGAATCGGTCGCGGAAATTTACGCCCAGTGCCCGGACGCGGCAGGGCTTGGGCTTGCCATCGGAAACCGGCTCAAGAAGGCGGCAGGCTTCCATGTCGTCGAGGTGTAGCATGAAAACGATCGGCATTACCGGTCCCACCGGCTGCGGCAAGACGACGTTTCTGCAGGAAATTGCCGCGCACGGCGGGGTCATCGTCGACTGCGACGCGCTGTATTACGAGCTTCTGAAAACCGACCCGGCGCTGAAAGCCGCGCTGCAAAAAGCGTTCGGCAATGTGTTTCTGCCGGACGGCTCGCTCGACCGGAAGTCGCTTGCCGCGCGGGTGTTCTCGAACAGGCAGGCGCTCGATACGCTCAACGAGATTGTCTTTTTTCACGTCGGCGCCGCCGTCGAGAAGCTGCGCGCGCAGGCGAAAAAAGACGGCAAGCCGCTGTTTGCCATCGACGCGATCAATCTTCTCGAGTCCGGCATGGGAAACGGCTGCGACGTGACGGTCGGCATTCTTGCCCCGAAGCCGGTGCGCCTGGCGCGCATCATGGCGCGCGACCATCTTTCCGAGCAGGCAGCGCGTGCCAGAATCGACGCGCAGAAGCCGGATGAATTTTACCGTACAGGCTGTCAGGTGCTCCTGACAAACGATACATCCCTCGAGGCGTTCCGGGACGCATCCCGCCGCCTCCTGAACGACATCACAAAGGAGGAAACCCCATGACCAAAGAACAAAGAGACGCCCTTCTCTATCAGCCGAAAAACGGCTACGACCGCCTGACGCAGGCGGAAGAACAGGAACTGAATGCCTACTGCGAGGCATACAAATCCTTCCTCGACCGCTCCAAAACTGAGCGCGAATGCGTCTTCACCGCCATCCTGGAAGCGGAAGCGAGAGGCTTCGTCGCGTATCACCCCGGCATGCCCATCAAGACCGGCGACAAGCTCTACTGGAACAACCGCGGCAAGGCGATCATGCTTGCCGTCATCGGCGAAGAGGATCTGTCGCACGGCGCGAACATCGGCGCGGCGCACACCGACGCGCCCCGGCTCGACATCAAGCCGAATCCCCTCTATGAAGACAGCGAGCTTGCCTATCTCAAGACCCACCACTACGGCGGCATCCGCAAGTACCAGTGGGTGACGGTGCCGCTGGAGCTGCACGGCAAAATCGTCCGCCATGGAAGCGAGGTTTACGTCACCATCGGCAATGATCCTTCTGACCCGCAGCTCGTCATCACGGACCTTCTGCCTCATCTCGGGCGTGAGCAGGGCAAAAAGCCCCTCAACGAAGCAATTCCGTCTGAAAGCCTGAATATTTTAATGGGAAGCCGTCCGGAAGCGGACGACGACGGCAAGGACCGCGTGAAGCTCTCGGTGCTGCGGCTTCTGAACGAAAAATACGGCATCGTCGAGGAGGACTTCATCTCCGCCGAGCTGGAAGCGGTTCCTGCCGCGAACGCGCGTGACATCGGTCTGGACCGCAGCATGATCGGCGCGTATGGGCATGACGACAGGGTTTGCGCCTATGCAGAGCTCGCCGCGATCTTCGACGCGAAAAGCCCCAGAAAGACTGCCGTGTGCATCTTTGCGGACAAGGAGGAAATCGGCTCCGAGGGCGTGTCCGGCATGCAGGGTGAGGCGTTCGAGTACTTTATGGAGTGCCTGTGCAAGGCGCAGGGAACGGACCTTCGCACGTGCCTGGCACATTCCTTCTGCCTGTCCGCCGATGTGTGCGCCGCGTTTGACCCGGGCTTCTCCGAGGTCTTCGAGCGCAAGAACGCCGCGTATTTAAACTACGGCGTCGGTCTTTGCAAATACACGGGCGCGGGCGGCAAGTCCGGCGCGTCGGACGCTTCGAGCGAGGTCGTCGGGCGCATCCGCAAGCTCCTGAACGATCATGACGTTGCCTGGCAGATGTGCGAGCTGGGCAAAACCGACGCGGGCGGCGGCGGAACGGTCGCAAAATACATGGCAAAGCGCAACATCGACACGCTGGACGCGGGCGTCCCGGTCCTTTCCATGCACGCGCCGTTTGAGGTCGTCTCCAAATACGACTGCTACATGACCTACCGCGCAGTAAAAGCCATCTTCGAAGAAAACTAAAAGCTCTGTTCTAAACGTATCGCCTCCGCCATAATTTATGACGGAGGCGATTTTCATGTGCTGTATCCTGCCGCCCGGCTATTTGACCTCCGGGCGTCAAAACCGGTATCTCAGGCAGCTGCGGCGCACTGCGCCCTTTGCCTATGTCAAAACGCTCACGCGCACGGCAGGCGGAAGACCCGTCGTTGCCATTCAGCTCGGCTGCGGCAGCCACAAGGTCCTGCTCAGCGGCACGCACCACGCCAACGAGTCGATCACGGGCACACTTCTCTGGGAGCTGCTGCTTGCTTACTGCCGCGCCATCTGCGAAGACGGCTGCTTCGGCGGCAAACCTGCCCGCGCGCTCTACCGCAATTCGATGCTCTACTGCGTGCCGCTTGTCAACCCGGACGGCGCGGACCTCGTCGCGGGCGAAATTCCGAACGCCTCGCCCGAGTATCAGTCTGCCGCGCAGCTTGCCGCCTCGTATCCGCAGCTTCCGTTTCCTTCCGGCTGGAAGGCGAACCTGCGGGGCGTCGATCTGAACCTCAACTATCCGGCAAACTGGGACAAAGCAAAACAAATCAAAGCTTCTCTCGGCTTTGACCGCCCGGCGCCCCGGGACTATCCGGGCGAAAAGCCCCTCGATCAGCGCGAAACAGCGGCGCTTGCCGCCTATACTGCCTGCGTGCGCCCGGGTCTGCTTCTTGCCTATCACACGCAGGGGCGCGTCATTTACCCCGGCGGCGCGGCGCTCGATCCGCCGGGGTCCGCCGCGATTGCCGCAAAGCTTTCCGCCGCGTCCGGCTACGAGGTACAGAACGTTCCGCCAGAGTCGAGCAACGCCGGCTACAAGGACTGGTTCTTAGCGCGCTTTCACCGCCCAGGCTTTACCATCGAGGCAGGACTCGGCGAAAATCCGCTGGAATTGTCCCAATTGCCGCAGCTGCTGCTGGAAAACGAACCGCTGCTCGCCGCAGCCCTTTCTCTATGACGCGCGCAAAAACCCCGCCAGAAAATCTGGCGGGGTGCGTTTTTCGATATCAGCCGGCTGCGTCCTGAGAATTTCCTTCAAAGGTCTCGATGCGGCGGATTTTGCCGCCGATGGCAGCGAATTTGCCGATGATGTCTTCGTAGCCGCGCTCGATATAGTGCGCGTCTTCAATCGTCGTTGTGCCCTCGGCGCAAAGAGCGGCAATCACCATCGCCGCGCCCGCGCGCAGATCGCACGCCCGGACCTCGCAGCCGTGCAGCTGCGTCACGCCGTCGATGACCGCGGTCTTGCTCTCGACCTGAATGCTCGCGCCCATACGGTTCAGTTCCGCCGTGTAGCGGAAGCGGTTATCATAGATGCCCTCGGTGACGAGGCTGGTTCCCTCGGCAAGCGCCATGCACACGGCAATCTGCGGCTGCATGTCGGTCGGGAAGCCCGGATAGGGCATGGTCTTGACATTGGACCGGCGCAGGCGGCGGTCTGCCTCCACGCGGATGGAATCGTCAAATTCCGTAACCCTCGCGCCCATCTCGCGCAGCTTCGCCGTGATGCAGTCCAGATGCTTCGGAATGACATTTTCCACCGTCACGTCGCCGCCGACTGCGGCTGCCGCCGCCATATAGGTGCCGGCTTCAATCTGGTCGGGAATGATCGTGTAGCTGCCGCCGGCAAGCTTTGCCACGCCGCGGACTTTGATGACGTCGGTGCCGGCGCCGGAGACCTTCGCGCCCATGGCGTTGAGGAAGTTTGCAAGATCGACGATATGCGGCTCTTTAGCGCAGTTTTCAATGATCGTCATGCCGCTGCACAGCACGGCCGCGAGCATGATATTCATCGTTGCACCGACGGAGACGATATCCAGATACACATGTCCGCCCTGCAGACCGCCCTCCGGCGCGTCCGCGCAGACATAGCCGCCGAGCTGCTCGACGCTTGCGCCCATTGCCTCAAAGCCCTTGATGTGCTGGTCGATGGGGCGGACGCCGAAGTTGCAGCCGCCGGGCATTGCCACGCGCGCGTGACCGAATCTGCCGAGCTCGGCTCCGATGAGATAGTATGACGCGCGGATGCGGCGCACCAGGTCAATCGGCGCCGTCGCGTTTCTGACGTGCGAGCAGTCGATTTCCAGCGTGTTGCGCCCGAAGCGGCGGATGCCCGCGCCCATATTTCTTAAAATTTCAAGAAGCAGCCGCACATCGGAAATATCCGGTACGTTTTCAATGCGGCACACGCCGTCTACCAGCAGGCTCGCCGGCAGGATCGCAACCGCGGCATTTTTCGCGCCCGAGATATTCACATGACCGGACAGTCTGCTTCCGCCCTGAACGATATATTTGATCAAAGTTCAAATCCCTCTTTGAAAAGAGTATTTCCTGAAAGCTCAGAAGTTACGATGCCAATTCGTGCAAGCGCAGGAAGGCTTTGTTCGCGCGCTCAAACCACGGCAAGAATAAGAATACCACAAGCCCGCGGCAATGTAAAGGAAAAATGACAATTCGGGAACAAATTTCTTAAGAAACTTTTAAGAAATTTGTTTTGACGTGCTCCGACACGCTACGACGCAAGCTGACGCACTTCGCGCGTGATGCCATTGACATAGAACGAGCCCGCGTCGGTCTCAATCCGCCAGACCGGCCCAAAGCGCAGCGCACTCGATGCGGTCTCGGAGTGGACATAGCCCTGCTCGCATGAGACAATCTCGCTTCCGACCCAGCCGAGGCTGTCGCGGCTGGACAGCAGCGCCACCAGCGCGTCCGCGCAGGAGATGCACGCTCTCTGCGACACGCGGACGATCTCGCCCGCGGGGTAATACGTCCCGTCTACACGCGAAAGGGCATTGTTGCGATAGGTAAACGTGAGCGCACTTTCAAACACCGGCACGCCGCAGAGGCTCTGCACCGCCGTGACGCTGTAGACGCCCGCGGACAGCC
>OLWH01000619.1_pt1 | contig 16335 bp, 16 predicted proteins | sample 1673381 | NCBI WGS metagenome assembly OLWH01 (sample SAMEA103958110, study PRJEB25191) | human gut metagenome | reverse complement strand
CAGAGGCCCTCTTGCAGGTCCTGTGTGCGCTGCGGCGGTCATTTTGCCGGAGGGCTGCGTGATTGATGGGCTTAACGACTCTAAAAAGCTCACCGAAAAAAAGCGTGAAGCCCTTTTTGATGTTATAAAAGAAAAAGCCGTTGCTTATTCGGTTGCAATGGCGAGCGAAAAAGAGATAGACGAAATAAATATTTTGCAGGCTACTTTTCTTGCGATGAGCAGGGCGGTAAATTCGCTCTCTGTAAAGCCCGACTTTGTTTTGGTTGACGGCAACCGCGACCCGAAGCTCGGCATAAAAACCGAAACGGTTATAAAGGGCGACGCACTCTCTGCTTCGATAGCGGCGGCGTCGGTGCTCGCCAAGGTTACGAGAGACCGCTATATGCTCGAAATGTGCAAGCAATACCCGCAGTATATGTTTGAAAAGCACAAGGGCTACGGCACAAAGCTTCACTACGAAATGATAGAAAAATACGGCATCAGCGACATACACAGAAAATCCTTTCTTAAAAAGCTGACCGGTGAAAAATAATGGATATAAACAGAACAGGCCTTTGGGGCGAAATTTATGCCGCAAGATTTTTGCGCGACAACGGTTTTGATTTGATTGCCGGCAACTATCGCAGAAGAGTAGGCGAGATTGACATTATAGCCGAAAAAGACGGCGTTACATGTTTTATAGAGGTTAAAACAAGAGGGTTGGACCCGATGTTTCGCCCTATGGAGGCTGTTGACGGCTATAAACGCGAAAGGCTCAAGGCTGCTGCGGCACTTTATTTAAAGGATATTGCGCAAGAGAAAACCTCGCGCTTTGACGTTGTCGAGGTTACGCTCGGCAAAACTTACGATCCTGTAAACATAAACTATATTGAGAACGCTTTTTAGTTCTTGACACAATATGTTATTATAAAATTAAGCAACACAAATAATCGGAGGAAAATACAATGCTCTATACAAGCACGCGAGATAAAAGCATAAAGGTCGAATCGGCAGATGCCATAGCTCACGGAATCTCGGAAGAGGGCGGACTTTTTATTCCGGTAGAAATACCGAAAATATCAAAGGACGATATAAACGAGCTTGTCGGTATGGATTATATCGGCAGAGCAAAAAAAATACTTTCACTCTATCTCACCGATTTTTCCGAAGATGAGATAGATTACTGCGTAAACGGCGCATACGCAAAGGGCAAGTTCAGCGATGAAAAAATCGCACCGCTCCACACTCTCAGCGACAAAGCCGAAATTTTGGAGCTTTGGAAAGGTCCCACCTGTGCGTTTAAAGACATGGCGCTTCAGCTTTTGCCATATCTTCTCACGGTAGCGGCTAAAAAGAGTGCACCCGATAAAAAAATCGTTATACTCGTTGCAACATCGGGAGACACGGGCAAAGCGGCTCTTGAGGGCTTCAAAGACGTACCCGGTACAAAAATTCTCGTTTTCTACCCGGAGGACGGAGTCAGCCCCATGCAGAAGCTTCAGATGATAACGCAGGAGGGCGAAAATGTCGCCGTTTGCGCCATTGAGGGCAACTTTGACGACGCACAAAACGGCGTAAAAGCGATTTTTACGGATAAAGAGGTTGCCAAAAAGCTTGACGGCATGGGTATGATGTTCTCCTCTGCAAACTCAATCAACTGGGGACGTCTTGTTCCGCAGATTGTTTATTATGTTTCGGCATACTGCGATATGCTCTCAAAGGGCAAAATAAAAATGGGTGACAAGATAAACGTCGTTGTCCCCACGGGCAACTTCGGCAACATTCTTGCCGCATATTATGCAAAAGAAATGGGTGTGCCGATAAAGAAGCTTATTTGCGCATCAAATTCAAACGATGTTCTCACCGAGTTTTTAAAGACGGGCGTGTATAACAGAGTTCGTGATTTTCACACCACGATTTCACCGTCTATGGATATACTTATCTCCTCAAACCTTGAAAGACTTTTGTTCCTTTTAAGCTCAATGGACGATGTGAAAGTGAACGCTTGGATGAAAGAGCTCAAAGAGAGCGGCAAATACCATGTCGGCGATGAAGTTCTTTCAAAAATCAAAGCCGTATTTGAAGCAGGCTGCTGCAATGACGAAAAAACAAAGGCAACGATAGCCGAGGTTTTTGAAGAGAAAAAATATCTTTGCGACACGCATACGGCCGTTGCCGTTGCGGTTTATGAAGATTATATCGCACAAAGCGGCGACAGTACCCCCACTGTTATTGCCTCAACCGCAAATCCGTTTAAATTCAGTGCGAGCGTGCTTGACGCGGTTCGCCCCGGCATGACAGAGGGCATGAACGAGTTTGATATGGTTTTGGGTCTTCATGTAGAGACAGGCGCGGATTGCCCGCCCCAGCTTGCAAATCTTAAAGACAAAACGCCGAGATTTACCGGCTGCTGCAAAAAAGAAGATATGGAAAAAGTTGTTTTTGACATGCTTTCAAAATAAGTAAAAATAAAGTCACAAAACCTGACGCTGTGAGCAACTCGGTTTTGTGACTTTACGGCGTTTCAGTGCCGAATTTTAGCGGTTGCCCTCGGTTGTGCCGTGCTTTGGCTCAAATGTTGCACAAAGTGTTTCAGAGCAGCAGCATGCGCTTGACGGGCCGACTTCTATTTTGCCGGCTGTGCATTCACAACGGTTTTCGTTGTATATGCAGTTGTCAACGTTGCATTTGATATCTTTTATAGTATGACGCATAAAATTACCCTCCATAGGTTATTTGGGCGAAATTCATTCGCCTGAGAGTATTTTTTGCAAAATAATTTGTTATATTCGAGGTGAACGGATGTCATTATTTGTAATCGGCGACACTCATCTTTCTTTCGGAACGGACAAGCCGATGGATATTTTTCGCGGATGGGAAAATTTTGAAGAAAAATTAAAAAACAACTGGCTTGCCGTTGTAAAAAGTGATGATACCGTTGTGATACCGGGCGATATAACATGGGGCATGACTATGGAAACGGCACTGCCGGATTTTAAATTTATAGACGCTTTGCCGGGCACCAAAATCATAATGAAAGGCAATCACGATTACTGGTGGTCAACCAAAAAAAAGGCGGAGACGTTTTTTGAAAACAACGGAATAAAAACCATAAAAATATTAAATAACAACGCTTATTCCGTCGGCTCGCTTGCGCTTTGCGGCACAAGGGGCTGGATGGCGGACAGCTCAAAGCCCGAGGACAGAAAAATAGTCCTTCGGGAAGCGGCAAGGCTTAAAATGTCGATAGACTGTGCAAAAAGCTTAGGCGGCGAGCCGATTGCGTTTTTGCATTATCCGCCGATGTCGGGCGGCAAAGTGTGCGAAGAGATAGTTTCGGAGCTTATCGCAGGCGGCGTTAAACGCTGTTACTACGGCCATCTTCACGGCACGGCGGCGTCTTTTGCACCGGGCTGCGAGATGTTCGGCATCAAGTTTAAGCTTGTATCAAGCGATTACCTCGGATTTTGCCCCAAATTGGTCGAAAAATTCTGATTTTTTGATGATAAATTTTTCATAAAGTATAGAAATTGCAGAAAACATCTGCTATAATGTATAAGTTAGAGAATGTACAGGAGGAACAACGATGTTAAAATCAGCAAACAAAACAGAAACCAACATTTATACTTTAGAGGTTTCAATAAGCGGCGAGGACTTCAAAGCTGCCATTTTAAAGGCATATAACAAACAGAAAGGCAATATTGCCATCCCCGGTTTCCGCAAGGGCAAGGTTCCGCTTCACATGATTGAGCGTTACTACGGCAAGGGCGTATTTTACGAAGATGCTCTCGACATCCTTTATCCCGATGTTGTAAGCGATGCAATCAAAGAGGCAGGCATTGAGGCTGTTGCAGCTCCTCATGACCTTGACGTATCCAAAATTGACGAAGACGGCGTTGAGATGTCAATGAAAGTTACCGTTAAACCCGAAATCGAGGTTAGCGAGTACAAGGGACTTAAAGCCGTTAAGGCAGACACAACCGTTTCTGCGGCAGAGGTTAAAAAACAGCTTCAGGATCTTCAGGAGAGAAACGCAAGAGTTATCACCGTTGAAGACAGAGCAGTTAAAAAAGACGACATCGCAGTTATTGATTTTGAAGGCTTTGTTGACGGCGTTGCATTTGACGGCGGCAAAGGCGAAGACTTTGAGCTTACAATCGGTTCGGGTCAGTTTATCCCCGGCTTTGAAGATCAGATTATCGGCCACAACACAGGCGACGAGTTTGACGTAAACGTTAAATTCCCCAAGGAGTATACTCCCGAGCTTGCAGATAAGGACGCTGTATTCAAAGTTAAGGTTAAAGAGATTAAGGCAAAAGAGCTCCCCGAGCTTGACGATGAGTTTGCAAAGGACGTAAGCGAAGACGCAGACACACTTGCGGCTCTTAAAAAGAGCATAAAGGCAGAGCTCGGCGAGGGCAAAAAGGCTCAGGCAGATAAAGACTTTGAAAGTGCTCTCTTAGAGCAGCTTGCAGACGGCGTTAAGGGCGAAATCCCCGAGGTTATGTATGACAACAAGGTTGAAGACGACATCAACAACTTCTCTCAGCGCCTTGCGTCTCAGGGTATGGATATTGACACCTACCTTAAATACACAGGCATGGATATGAACAAGCTCAAAGAGAGCTTCCGTGACGGTGCGGTTAAGCAGGTTAAGCTTATGCTCGCAATAGAGAAGATTGCCAAACTCGAAAACATCGAGGCTTCCGATGAAGAAGTTGAGAATAAATACAAAGAGATGGCTGACCTCTATAAAATTGAAGTTGAAAAGATTAAGGGCTTTGTTCCCGCAGAGGATGTTAAGACAGACATCATCAACGGCAAGGCAGTTCAGCTTGTTGTTGACAACGCAGTAGCAGAAGCTCCCGAAAAGCCCGCAAAGAAAACCGCTGCAAAAAAGACAACCAAAAAGTCAGAAGCGGCAGAGGCCAAAAAGGAAGAATCTGCTGAATAATTCTTTGTTTTAAAACCTATAATGTTAATGAAGTGGATGGCTTTATTGCCGTTCATTTCTGTATAAGGAGGAATTTATTATGGCATTGGTACCTTATGTTATTGAACAGACTAACAGAGGCGAGAGATCTTATGATATATTCTCACGTCTTTTGAGCGACAGAATAATAGTGCTCTCGGACGAGGTGAACGACGCTACCGCAAGCCTTGTTGTTGCACAGCTTTTGTTCCTTGAGGGTCAGGACCCCGAGAAGGACATCAGCCTTTATATTAACAGCCCGGGCGGCTCTGTAACCGCAGGCATGGCGATTTATGACACTATGCAGTATATTAAGTGCGATGTTTCAACCATTTGCATGGGCATGGCTGCTTCGATGGGTGCATTTTTGCTCTCCTCCGGCGCAAAGGGCAAAAGACTTGCTCTGCCCAACAGTGAGATTATGATACATCAGCCCCTTGGCGGTGCCAAAGGTCAGGCGACAGAGATTAAGATTGTTGCCGACCACATACTCAAAACAAGAGAAAAGCTCAACGCTATCCTTGCAGAGAACACAGGCAAGCCCATTGAGCAGATTGCGCTTGACACAGAGAGAGACAACTACCTCACCGCGCAGGAGGCTATGGAATACGGCCTTGTTGATAAGGTTATTAAACACAGATAAACCCGAAAGGATTTGACAGAACAGTATGCTTAGAGATGACGAAAGACGGGAGAAAAACATTCGCTGTTCTTTTTGCCAAAAAACACAGAACCAGGTCGAAAAAATAATTGCAGGCCCGGGTGTTTATATTTGCGACGAATGTGTGGAGCTTTGCCAGCGAATAATTGACGATGAAAACGAGCAGACGGTGCGCAAAAAAAAGGCCAAGGCTGCCGAGGTTCATCTGCCTACCCCGGCTGAGATAAAGAAAAATCTCGATGAGTATGTCGTTGGGCAAAACGAAGCAAAAATTGCGCTCAGCGTTGCGGTCTATAACCACTATAAGCGCGTTTATAAGGGCGCAGAGAGCGATGTTGATATTCAAAAGAGCAACATTATGCTGCTCGGCCCCACGGGTGTGGGCAAAACCATGCTCGCACAGACTCTTGCCAAAACCCTTGACGTTCCGTTTGCTATTGCAGACGCCACAACGCTTACCGAGGCAGGCTATGTAGGCGAGGATGTTGAGAATATTTTGCTTCGCCTTATTCAGGCGGCGGATTTTGACATTGAAAAAGCGCAGCGCGGCATAATTTATGTTGACGAGATCGATAAGATTGCAAGAAAATCAGAGAACCCGTCTATTACAAGAGACGTCAGCGGCGAGGGCGTTCAGCAGGCACTTCTCAAAATTCTTGAGGGCACTGTTGCCAATGTGCCTCCGCAGGGCGGCAGAAAGCATCCGCAGCAAGAGTTTATTCAGGTTGATACCTCAAACATCCTCTTTATTTGCGGCGGTGCATTTGACGGCATAGAAAAAATCGTTGAGAAAAGAATAGGCGGTTCGGCTCTCGGCTTCGGCGCAGATGCTAAAAACAAGTCGGAGCTTACGGCAGAAAATCTTATCGGCAAAGTTATTCATCAGGATCTTTCCAAATACGGTCTTATCCCTGAGCTTGTCGGCAGACTTCCTGTTATCACAACTCTTCATCAGCTTGATAAAGACGACATGATAAGAATTCTTAAAGAGCCCAAAAACGCTATATTAAAGCAGTATCAGGCGTTGTTTGCAATGGACGGAGTGGAGCTTGAATTTGACGACGGCGCACTTTCTGCCGTTGCGGAAAAAACTCTTGAAAAAGACAGGCGCGAGAGGACTTCGTTCTATTATGGAATCGGTGCTTTTGCCCGTGATGTATGAAGTGCCGGGCGACAAGACAATCGAAAAAGTTATTTTCACAGCCGATTCGGTCAAAAACGGAGCTCCGCCGGAGCTTGTTAAAAATAAAAATTCAAAGCGTTTTAATAAAAAAGGCGCGTAAACAGAAACGACAGTCAGATTTAATCCGGCTGTCGTTTTTGTTATCTATTGGTATTTTTTATAATATCCTGTATCTGCAAAAGATTTTTGGCAAAATATATGCCGTTTTGGCGCTCTTTTGAAGAGAGCCCCATTTCGGTCATATGCTCTAAAAGCTCTTTCAGGCTGTTGTAATAGCCGTTGAGGTTATAGAATATACACGGTGCGTCAAGCTGCTTTAAAGAAACTTTTGACATGACCTCCGAAATTTCTTCGAGCGTGCCCGTGCCGCCGGGGAAAGCTATGAACGCGTCCCCAAGCTCTATCATTTTTGCTTTGCGTTCTGCCATATCTTTTGTTACTATAAGTTTTGTTAAGCCCTCGTGCTGAGCGCATCTGTCAATAAAAAACTGTGGTTCAACCCCGGTTACTTTGCCGCCGGAGGACAGAACACTGTCGGCAATTTCACCCATGAGTCCGCTTTTGGAGCCGCCGTAAACAAGTGCGTTGCCGCTTTTGCCTATCCAATTGCCGAGTTCTCTTACGGCTTTTTTGAGCGACGGGTCGTTACCCTCAAGCGCACCGAGATATACTGTTATGTTCATAGTGCCTTACTTCCTTTTGATTTATACCGATGAAATGTTGAGCGAAAGAGCAATCAACAGCTGCCCCATGTAATAAGTCCATAAATTGAACTTTTTAAGCGGATAATTATGCTTAAATTTGTCGTCAAAAATAAGCGGCGCTATAGAAGCGTCCGAGAGGATAAACAGTGTGCTGCCGCATATCAGCATCGCGGAATAAACTTTTTCCTGTATTCCTCCCGCAGCGAAAAGATTGCAGCCGAACACAAAACACTTGACCGTCATAACCGTTATTACCGCGCCGTAAATAAGGCAGGGGATAACGGCAATTTTGAGGTCGATTTTAAAAATAATCCCAACCAAAACAAAGGCAGCCATTATGGCGCAAACCGCTGCAATTTCACCGCCTGTTAAAAATTTGCGTCCCTGCTCTCTCACTCTGTTAAATGCAAGAATATAAAAGACATGACCCGAAAGAAAGGATAAAAAGCCGAGCCCGTTAAATATGTTGCTTTTGACGTGCAGCAATATGTCCCCCAAAAAGCCGAGTGCCAGGCCACAGAGCATATATTTCTTATACTCGGTGATTTCGCCTGTGTGAGCCGCGCTCACTATGCCGGCAAGCAAAAACATACTTGAGCATAATATTTTTATGCACAGCGATTTAAAGCATCGCCCCGGTCTTTGAATGGTGATAAAAACCGGGGTTAAAGCTATTTGCCCTAAAATTAAAATTGCTAAAATGATATAATACGTCATTGATTTTTAACTTGATTTCTGCTTATTTTTCTATTGAGCCCTTGTGAACCGCGTCAATAATTTTGGGCAGCTGGTCAAATGCTACAAGCCCAAGCTTTTGAAGTACGCCTGGGAAGTATGAGTCAACATCAAGAGCAAGATTTTCTGCCATTGCGTTTATCGACTGCTGACTGCTCGGCTTAAACGAAACGCTGTGACCGTCTTCACCGAAATGGAACTCAATGGTTCTTCGGCAAACGGACTCTATCGGGCGCATGTTGATAACAAGTGTGCGCTCATCTTTCCATGCGGCGGTGCTGTAAGCTGTGAAATCCATTTTTGCAAGGTGAATGGGTGCTGTTCTGTATTTTCCGTCCATACCGCAAACTATGGTGTTGTGCTCGTTGCCCTCGTCCCACGTCATTGTGCACTCATCTTCGCCGAATTCAAACTTGACATTTGTTATGTTGCCTGCTTTGTCTGCCGACATATACACAACGGGAATGGGCAGCATGCTCACCGGGAAGCCCGAAGCTTCAAGAATAAGATTTTTTTTGAAAGTAATATTCTTGCCTGCAATCTCTTTTTCAAGTTCGCTTCTTTCGCCGGCAGGGAGTATATCATCAAGCGGAGCAAGAGCAATTTCGTGATCCGCTTTCGGTTCGCTGTCCGGTTCTATAAAACACTTGGGAATGTGACGCCAAATGGAATCTCTTGTTTTTTGCTCGTCAATTTCGCCTGCCGTGATGATAACAGAGGCATCTCGGTCTTTAAATACAATGCCGAACTGTGAGAACATACCGTCCATTCTGTAAGCCGATGCACCTGCACAGTGCCATACGCAGTAGCCGTAGCCGCACTGTGTATCGGGCGATTTGTTTACGGTGGAGTTATCGGCATGTCTGCGGTGTGTGAGGCGTACCCACTCTTCGGGGATAACCTGCTTGCCGTTAAACATACCGCCGTGCTGATAGCAGGTGACAAATTTTGCGAGGTCTTCTGTTTTTATAAACAGACCCCAACCGCCTGCCTCTATTCCCTCGGGCGATCTTTCCCATGCGGGTACGTCAATGCCGAGCGGCTCAAAAAGGCGCGGAGTGAGGTATTCGGTAACAGACATACCCGTTACCCTGTGAATTACGGAGCAGAGCATATACTGGTTCTCACTTATGTATTGCCAGTGACCGTCACAGGGCGTAAAAGCCCAGGGCGCGTCGAAAAATTCCTTCTCCCAGTTTCCCTTTGTTTTGTCAGAAAATACGCTCACGTTTTTGCCGGATTGCATGGTGAGCAAAGCGTGAATAGTGAGCTTTTCAAGCTTATCGTCGCACTTTTCGGGCATGAATTCGGGGAATATTTCTATAAGCTTTGTGTCTGTGCTTATAAGTCCCTCGTTTACGGCAAAGCCTATTGCCGCCGAGGTAAAGGTTTTGCTGACAGAGTACATTGCATGCGGAATATCCGGAGAATAAGGGTCTGCCCATGTCTCAAAGGCAACCTTGCCGTGATTCATGACCATGATACTGTGAATCTCGATATTATTCTGCTTAAAATCCGCTATCAGTGCTTCCATCTCTTTAGAAGACACACCGACCTGCTCGGGGTAATCCGCTCTTTCAAGGCGGATTTTTTCTTTTAATGTCGCTGCCATAAAAACACTCCTTTTATTGTAAAGAATAACTAATTTGATTTGCGGCGTTTATAGAAAAACACCTGTGCCGCCGCTACGGCGCAAAGACAAAGCGAGGCGGCAATTATTCTGCCGGGGGTGAAAGAAAACATTTCTGTGATTTTGCCGTCTGTTTTCAAATTTGCAAAGGCGTTGTTAAGCTCCGAATACGCTTTTGAAAGCTCGTTTTTTGAAGCATAACGACCTAAAACACCGTTTGCGTTTGCCAAAGCTTTTTTAAAAGACAACGCGGTGTCTTTTGAGTAGCTCCCGTCTTTATACTTATCGCAAGTTTCTTTTAAAGAGCGAAGATTTGTCTTTATCGCTTCCGATTCGCTGATGTAATTTTGCAAAGAGTCGGGGTAGTCTGTTTCAATAATTCCGTAGCCTCTTGAAATAATGTCGTCCCAGCCCTCGGCGCTGTCGGGTCTTTTACCGCTGTAACCGTCCGTCATTGAAAAGAGGACTGTTCTGTTATATTTATTAAAAATCTTTGTAAAGGCATGATAAAAAACAACGCCGTACTGATTTTTGCTGCCTATTTGAGCGGTCGAAAGTCCGTTTTTTTCGCTGTCTTTAATGAGCGACACCGCACTGAAAATTATGTTGCCGTCATATTTCGCCATAATATTTGAAATGCCCTTTTCTTTGGCAAGGGCAAATGCCTCTTTTGCGGAGCAATTTGGTCTGAAAATAACCTTTTCCTGCGCCGAGTTGTCGCTTACGCATTTATAAACAGCGTCAAAATCCGACTTCTCGGTGTCAAGAATAAGCGTTTTACCGTCCGAATGAGTCAAGGCCTGCTGCAAAGAGGCAACGGTACTTTCGCTCACTTCGGAGCCGACTCCGCCGTTCCTTTGGCGCAGACGGTATGTTGACAAAACAGGGTAATTTATATTTTTTACGATGCCGCTGACTGCGTTCCCGTTTCGATCCGTGCACATTCTGTCTACGGTTTCGTCTTTTAAGAGAACGGGCACACCGTCTGCTGTGAGACGAATATCTAAAGAAATATATTCTGTCGAGCAGTCGTTTATCGCTTCAAGCGAATTTTCGGGGTGGGTGAGCCAGTTGCCTTTATCTGCGCAGACTTTCACAGTATAGTTTATATCCGCGGCAGAGCTTTCGCTGCCGGCAAAAACGGCAATTCCGAATGTTGAAAATACAAAAATGACCGTTATAAGGGTAGATAAAAATTTAGAAATGCCGTTCATTAAAAAACCTCGCAAAAAAATATAAAAAAATCACAAACAAATGTTTACAAATACGAACATTTGTGCTAAAATAGCCTTAAATAAATGTTGAAAGGTGTGCAATGCCATGTCATTAAACGATACACAGCGCAGAATATATGACTTTCTCGTTGAGAGGAGCGCAGACGGCATCCCTCCCTCGGTCAGAGAAATCGGCACAGCCGTAGGTCTGAGATCAACTTCTTCTGTGCAGGCAAACCTTGACGCACTTGAAGAAAAGGGATATATAACCAGGGATCCGATGCTCAAAAGATCCATAAGAATAGTCGGTCAAAACGACAATATAACTCAGGTGCCGATAGTCGGCACGGTTACGGCAGGTGCGCCGATACTTGCGGTTGAGTCTATTGAGGGCTACTTCCCTTATACAGGCAGCGTTTCGCGCGATAAGCCGCTTTTTGCCCTGCATGTAAGGGGCGAGAGCATGATTGAGGCCGGTATATTAGACGGTGACCTTGTTATTGCCGAAAAAACACCGTATGCCCGAAACGGCGACCTTGTTGTTGCACTCGTTGAAGATGAGGCAACCGTAAAAACTTTTTATAAAGAAGACGGATATTATCGCCTTCAACCCGAGAACCCAAGCTATATGCCGATAATAGTCAGCGATGTTTCGATTCTCGGCAAGGTTGTTGCCGTTATGCGATATTATTGATAAAATCATATCGTCCTGTTCCGAGAGGAACGGGACGTTTTTTTTATTTTATTGACCGCCGAGTATGAGCGCAAGAACGGCACAGATTGCCGCCGAACCGCCAATGGCAAAAGCTGTTATCGCAGATATTTTTTGGCGAAGATTGCGGTCTGCCTGTGTCGGCTTTGCACTTTCTTTTTCGTTAAATTCGGTTATAACGGTGTCGCCGGCTGTCTCAAACATTCGCTCAACGGCGTATGCGGTGAGAGCCTTGGGGTTTTCGTCTTCATTCGCATAGAGTTTTATAACGTGAGTGTTTTCTTTATCGGCAACCGCATAAAAAATAAATACGGAATCATCTGTGTTGCTGGCAAATGCGCTCGAAACGACACCTGCATAGTCGCATCCGCTTTTTTCACGCTCTGCCTGTGCGGCGGCGGTGATATATTCTTTTACGGATTGGGAGGACTGCCTTGCCTCGGGTGCTTCGCCGAGAGACATAAATTCATTCTCTTTGTCTATAAGACGGATATTTTCGTCTATGAGAGATTTTCCTCCGAGGGGAGCAAAAGAGAATTTTTCTCCGCTCTTTTTAAGCGACTGATATGTTCTTTGTGCCAGACGGTATCTTTTGAGGCGCGCAAGTTCTTTTTTGTCTTTTACGCCTGCGATGTCACCGAGGTAATCATAAAGCGAGCCAAAAACAATCTCTGCCGTTTTAATGCTCTCAAGCGGCAATACAATTATGCTTTGAGCACCCGATGTTACCGAAAATCCGCAGCATTTAAAATCACCTGTTGCAAAAATATCGGCTTCTTTCGGGAACATGGAGTTGTTGAGAAGGGCACCCTGCGTTATTTTACCGCTTTCTTTAACGGGCAAAAGAGCAGAGTATATATCTTTATCTTGCTTTAAATCAATGCCGAGGGCGGAGCAAATCATCTTTTTTGCAGAGTTGTAGTTTGAAGACTGCACCGCAATTATTACGACGTCGGCAGAGCGTAGAGCCTGCGAGACGGCAAGCAGCATACGCTTCGGCGACGAATAGTTTTTGAATTTTTCTGTTTCCGAAGAAAAGGAGTTGGCACACTCGGTTACTGCTCTTTTTTCGTCTGCAAACAGATGGGGTTCTTTTTTAGTTAAAGAAAAAAGTTTTATTTCCATAATTAAACATTGTCCTTCTTAAAACTAATCAACATATGGGTTTGTCTGTTTTTTCTCATCATACCACGCCTGCGGAAAACGCTGTTTCGGGTTCGTTTTTGCATTGCTTGTGTCAACGCTTTCGCTCTCGTCGTCACGCACGAGCCTTGCCATAACGACAAAGCGCGAGTCGTCAATTAAAAGACTGCACGTGGAGAGCGTGAGAATTTTATCCTGCGGGGTAACGTCAATATCTGTTGTGAAATATGACCTTTCGAGAGCCTCTTTATAAAATTCGTTAAACTCTTCGTCACTTGCAAATTCCGTGCGGGTGTAGTTAAAGACATAGCCGTTGTCGTCTTCGGGTTTTGTGTTTATCAAAAATGCCGCAAAGACTTTCCATTTATAATCTTTATAAATCGTGTTAAAGGTTATGACAGGGCAGCTTTTATAGGTGCTGAGCTTTTTATACATACTCAGCATACCGAACTGCGTACCGTCGCGCATATTGTGGCCGTAGATAATAGTGTTATGGCTTAAATTTATGAGGTCGTCGCGGTAATCCACAAACAGTGCGCCGTGCTTATCCTCAACCTTGTCAAAGGTATATTTAAGGTAATAGGAGTTATCGGTGTACTGTGCAACGGGAAAGTCCATATTAAGCCCTTTGACTATGAGTTTGCCTGCAAAATCAGCATATTTATTTTTGAGTTCTGCATACTTTTCCTGAATAGGCGGAGCCTCTGTTTTAGAACCCGAGTTTGACGGGTTGGTATTTTTATCGGATTCGTCAACTTTAAACTCTTCGTTCTTTTTTTCTATAACATGCGGCATCCACACAAGGTCATACACAAGGTACCCCGAGCTGCACACAATACCTATTATGGAGATGATGAGAAGAATTTTTCTTATTATCTCTTTTTTAGATTTCGGAGCTTTCATCTGAGCTGTCATCCTTTTTTGCGGAGCGTGAAATGATGTTTTCTTTGCTTATTGAGAATTCCGGCGGAAGAGCTTTTTCTTTTTGTGCCGGACGTTTGATTTCGGATATATAAATATCCTTGGGCGGAGAGGAAAGCTTTGACTCCATCTCTGCTATCTTTCGCTTAATTTCGTCCGCCGTTTTTGAGTTTGAATAAACGTCTCTGCTTTTAGAAGTCTTTTTTGCGGACGCAGAGGAGCTTGCTTGCTTTGCCTTTGCGATAGCCGCTTCTTTTTCTGCCTTTGCTTTGGCAAGCGCGGCATCTCTTTCGGCTTTTGCCTTGGCTATTGCCGCCTCTTTTTCCGCATGGGCTTTGGCGATGGCTTCGTCGCGCTCCATTCTGATTTTTTCGGTTTCGGCTTTTCTTGCTTCTTCACGTTTGAGCCTTGCGGCACGCTTGGCGGCAAGCTCTTCTTGACGCTGTTTTTCTTCAAGCTCGCGCTTTTTGGCTTCTTCGTCGAGTTTTGCTTTTTCTTCACGCGCTTTTTTGGCGGCTTCTTCTGCCTCTTGTTTTTGCATAAGCGCCGCAGCCGCGGCTTCTTTCATTGCAGAAAGCTCGGCTTTTATTTTTTCGGCTTCTTCAAGAGCCTTTTTGGCTTCTTCGGCGGCTTTTTGAGCCTTTGCCTTTTCCTCTTCTAATTTTTGCTTTGCTTCAAGAGCCTGCTGCTCACTTTTGACTCTTTCCGATTCTGCATCCTGCGCCTGACGGCGGTTTCTCTCGCGCTCTTCAAGTAATTTTTCTGCGGCTTGCTTGGCGGCAAGCTTTGCGGCGCGTTGAGCCTCTTCTTTTTGACGGTTTGCCTCGTCAATGGCACGCTGAGCGTCCTCTTTAGCCTTTTGTGCCGCGTCGGCGGCCTCTTTTTGAGCGCGCTCTTTTTCTTCTTTAGCCTTTTGTGCCGCATCGGCGGCCTCTTTTTGTGCACGTTCTTTTTCTTCTTTAGCCTTTTGTGCCGCGTCGGCAGCCTCTTTTTGAGCGCGTTCCTTTTCTTCTTTAGCCTTTTGTGCCGCATCGGCGGCCTCTTTTTGAGCGCGTTCTTTTTCTTCTTTAGCCTTTTGCGCCGCATCGGCGGCCTCTTTTTGGGCGCGTTCTTTTTCTTCTTTGGCTTTGCTGCTATCGCGCCTGCATTCTGCTCGTTTTTTTGCTTCTTGTCTTTCATTCTCGTCTCTCCCTTACCTGTATTTTACAAATTTATGGTGATTGTATCATTATCACCCCTCAAAAAAAATGGGTTTAAGTAAAACTTAAGAATTCTTAGGAAATCCTACCATTTTTTTAAAGTTTCTTTGTACTATTGTAATAATACAGTATGTTCATTTGACTGTCAAGACATTTTCTCAGACGTAAAATTTTTCTGGAATACAGACATCATCTCTCTGGTCAGCGACAGCCCCTCTGGATCTTCCGGCACATCCGAATAATGCACCCACTCCGCTGTCGCAAGCTCTCCCGTGTCCAGCACAATATCCCGCTCTCCGTCCAGTTCACAGAAATAACCGAGAAGAAGGTTCTGGTCAAATCCCCACGGCTGGCTCTTATAATAATGGATATTCTTCACCTTAAGACCGACTTCCTCCTGCACTTCCCGCATGACCGTCTCCTCCGCCGTCTCCCCGATCTCCGTAAATCCAGCGATGAGCGCGTACCGTTTGTACTCCCTGTTGGCGTAGGTTGTCATCAGAATATACTCTCCGTCCGTCACCCCGACAATCACCGCCGGTGCGATCTTTGGGAACACCTGGTTGCCGCATGCGGGACAGAATAACATCCGCAACGTTCCGTTGTGCATGAGTTTCTGTCCGCATCTTCCGCAGAACCGGTTATCCCGATACCACTCATACAGATGCCATGCCGTGGCAGCCGCAAGGATGTGCTCCTTCGGCTTTCCCGACCGCACCGCAAACATTTTTTCAAAACAGTATCCTTCCGGTGTGAGATGCTCCGGCAGTTCCGTCAGAAAATACGTCTCCTCCCCAACGGAAAACAGATAGATGCTCTGCGGCGCCATTTCTCCCGCCGTCTCACAGATCTCCCGGAGTTCCCGGTAAGTAAGGAAGGCAAGCGTCTCTCCCTCCCTTACAAGGATCTTGTTCTCCCTGTAGATCATCATATAGCTGGTATCGTCCGGCTGTTTTTTTTCGTACTGATTCTGCAGATGCAGTGGTAAAATATCCTGTATCATCTCGTCTCTCCTTATCTAACATAATTTTCCATGAAGCAAAAAGGAACTGCCGCAATAAGCATATCATGCTTTGCGTTGATAAGTAATATTATGGGAAATAGATACTTAAAAGTTCCAGATAAACATGCGGCGGCAAATTCTAACCGCAAAATCCGGTATTTCTAACCATGCCGCAGCTGGCATCTTCGATGATCCGTGTCTTTCCAAGTTTGGAGCACTCCGCGGGTCATGTCCGCATCCCGGAAGACAATTTGTAGGACTTTTGTGTGTGTCCCTTAT
>OLWH01000616.1_pt1 | contig 16385 bp, 12 predicted proteins | sample 1673381 | NCBI WGS metagenome assembly OLWH01 (sample SAMEA103958110, study PRJEB25191) | human gut metagenome | reverse complement strand
GCGGTCGTTCATCCACGAACCGAATACGGCGCATACGGCGCCCCAGAGCTGATCCCACGGGCATGCCGGGAAATCCTCGCCGGTCTGCTTCTTGACGGCAGCCTTGAAGTTCCTGACCAGCTCCTTCAGGTCGTCGGTCGTCAGGTCGGTGTCGTTCTTCACGCCGCGTTTGTGTTTCTGCTCCTCGATGATTACCTCGAACGGGTCGTGGTCTTCTTTCGATTCGGGTTTCATGCCCAGCACCACATCGCCGTACATCTGTACGAAACGGCGGTACGAGTCCCATGCGAAACGGGGGTTGCCCGTACGCTTGGCGACGGCTTCCACGGCCTGGTCGTTCATACCCAGGTTGAGGATCGTGTCCATCATGCCGGGCATCGAAGCGCGGGCACCCGAGCGTACCGACACCAGCAGCGGCATCTCCTTGTCGCCGAATTTCATCCCGGTGAGCTTCTCGATATTTTTCATCGCCTTCTCCACTTCGGGACGGAGCATCTGGATCACGGCGTCCTTGCCGTGGGCGTAATATTCGGAACATACTTCCGTGGTGATCGTGAAGCCCGGGGGGACGGGGATGCCGATGAGGTTCATCTCCGCGAGGTTCGCACCCTTGCCGCCGAGCAGCTCACGCATTTTGCCGTTGCCTTCGGCTTCCTTGTTGCCGAAGGTGTAGACTCGTTTAACGTCTGCCATAATTTTTCTTGGTTAATTTAATTGGTATATAAATTTATAAATTTTTTGTCAACTTGCCGCTTTTCACAGACGAAAATTGCGGTGACATTCCTGTTACCGCCTCGTCAAAGAATTCATATTCGCCGTTGGGAATGCGAATATATAAAAACTTTTCCGGAATTCCAAAAAAATCTACTCCAAGTAAACGAATACCGGCAGGGCGTAGCCGTAACCGCCCCTGTACCGCCTTTTTTCGTAGGTCGGAAGCGGGGTACCCGTCTTGGGGTCAATCAGATAACGGCGCGCATAGACATCGCCCGCCGAGGTGCGGAGCGCCGTGTCGGCCAGAATGCGGTCGCGCATCTGCCAGCCGCCCCGGCGGCGGACGTTGCCCCGCCCGAGCCGTGCCGGGCGCTCCAGTGCGTCGCGCAGCCCGAAGGCTCCGGGGGCGAGCGACGAGGTGCGTCCCGCGACGAGCAGCTTCACCCCGGGGCGCTCTTCGCGCAGGTCGCGGACGACCCATTCGGCCATGCGGGTGTCGCTGCACAGCACGAGCCCTATGGTGTCGGTGCGCGTGGGGCGGACGACGCGGCCGGATCCCCGTCGCATGGGTTTGCCGCGGCGGTAGAGGAGGCCCTCGATGTAGAGGTAGCGGCGCCCCGGCTCGTCGTAGAGGGGCTCGAAGAGGTCGCCGTAATAGAGCAGTGCGAAATCCATGCCGTCGAGGGAGTTGAGCGTGCGGTGCAGGTAGCTGTAATCGCCCTCGCAGGCGGCTGCGATGTCGCGGACGACGGCTTCGTTCTCGACGCCCCACAGCGCCACGAGCGGCATGCGCATCGAGTCGATGACGGCCGCCGTATGGCGTATCTTGCGGCGGTAGCGCTCCGTGTCCCACGCCAGGCGTCCCGAGGGCGTGTAGTCGGTGTCATTGTAGAACAGGGCGGGGACAGTGTCGTAGAGGTGGTCGAGATCCCAGTAGACGATGCCCGTGCGCGGTTGTGCATGGGCGGGGATGCCTGCCAGGAAGAGCAGCAGGGCGGTTATGATGCGTGGCAGCCGTTGCAAGGCGCGTAAAGCCCGGCTGCCCGGGACGGGGCGTGCGTGGCCGGTTGCGGCGAGGGCGGTTATGATGCGGCGCAGCGACATAGGCCGGGGTTATAACGGCTCCTCGGGCAGGAACTTGCGCGGCGAGCAGCCCAGGAACCGGGCGATCTCGTTGATATGGTTGAGGTTGTATTTTGAAGGATTTTTCGGGCTTTCAACTTGTGAAATGAATCCGTCGCTTACTCCTATACCATAAGCCAATGTGGCCTGTGAAACACGTTGAGCCATCCGCTCTTTGCGAACTGCGGCACTGACGTATATGTCGAAAGCACTTTTCGGTTTCACAAGCATCTGTTTAGATGATGTAAAACTAAAAATTATGCCATTGTGAAAGTATAGTTATAACTTAAATTCGCCTATGTATAGGTAGTTATTAAGCCGGTGTACTACGGCCTTTGTGCCGGAATTTTTGTTTTTGGTATCTTTGGAGGGGAAATGTATACGATTCTTTTGGTTCCAACATGTACTTTTTTCCGCAAAAAGTACCAAAAACTCTCCGACGGATGCTTCGCCTGCTCTTGGCGTCCTAACGCTGGAAACGGGCGCCTAATCGCGGGTTTGCAAGCAAACCTGCCCCGTTTCTCGCGCTTTTAGTCCGCCGTCCGCCGACGGCTCCGGCATCAAGTCGGGATTTTTGTTATCGTGTTTCTCTGTTTTTTGCCGCACAGCGAGAATTCCGGACAGCAGGATTTTCCGCATTTCGTTTGCAGCGGATAAAGAGCGGCTGCGGCGCCGAGCGCCCGGAACGGGCGTGCGAAAAGCGCAGTCTTTCGTGCCCGTTCAGCGAGGCTCCGCAGTTGCTCCCGCGAAAACGGCATGCGGATGGTTTTGGGTACCTTTTGCCACCAAAAGGTACGTATTTGCCTTTTGAGAAAAGACAAATCTATGCTTAGGAAAAGCGGCAATATACGCCGCGCCTGTCCGGCAGGGGGCTTGAAACCGTTTTTCGGAGGGGGCTGGGATCGGAAAAACTATTCCGAGATTATCCCCGAACCGACCAGTTCGTCGCCGTCGTACCATGCGGCGAACTGCCCCGGTGTGATGCCCCGCTGGGGGGTGTCGAAGAGGATGTAGGCTCCCTGGTCGCGGACGAAGAGCGTGGCCTCCTGCAAGGGCTGGCGGTAGCGGATGCGGACGCTGAAGCGGGCGCTATGGCCTGCCGGCATCGTGCGCGCGGGGTTGACCCAGTGTATCTCGCGGGGGGCGATATGCAGTGCCTGTCGCCACAGGCCGGGGTGGCTGTCGCCTTCGCCGACATAGATGACGTTCTGTACGGTGTCGGTGGCGAGGATGAACAGCGATTCCTTGCGCCCGCCGATGCCGAGTCCCTTGCGCTGGCCGATGGTGTAGAAGTGCGCCCCGCCGTGCTCGCCGATCTTCTTGCCGTCGCGGACGGTGTAGCGCCACGGGGCGGCCAGTGCTGCGAGCTGTTCGGTTGTGGGGGGTACGTCGGCCGCGTGCTGTCCGCCCGGGGAGTGGGGATCCCCGTCCGGGCGTCCGGCGGCCGGGGATGCCGGGGCGGGGATTGCTTGTCCGGCATCGGGTGTGCCCGCCGGGATTCGGGCCTTGGGGCCGTATTTCGGCCACGTGGGGAGTATCTCGTGGACATTACCCCTTTTCGAGGCCAGCTTCTGTTGCAGGAAGGCCGGAAGGTCGACCTTGCCCACGAAGCAGATGCCCTGCGAATCCTTGCGCTTGGCCGTGGCGAGCCCCTGCTCGGCGGCGATGCGCCGCACCTCGGGTTTGAGCAGATCGCCGACGGGGAACAGGGCGTAGCGCAGCTGTTCCTGCGAGAGCTGGCAGAGGAAGTAGCTCTGATCCTTGTTGGGGTCGGTGCCCGCGAGGAGTTTATAGATTGTTCGTCCGTCGGGGAGCGTCTCCTCGGCCTTGCGGCAGTAGTGCCCCGTGGCGACGAAATCGGCGCCCAGCCGGAGCGCTTCGCGCAGGAAGACGTCGAATTTGATTTCGCGGTTGCACAGCACGTCGGGGTTGGGCGTGCGTCCCTTTTCGTATTCCGAGAACATGTAATCGACCACGCGGGTGCGGTAGTCCGCCGAGAGGTCGACGACGTGCAACGGGATGTCCAGTTTTTTTGCGACCAGCTCGGCGAAGACGCGGTCGTCGTGCCACGGGCAGTCGCCCTCGAGCGTTCCCGTCGTGTCGTGCCAGTTGATCATGAACAACCCCACGACGTCATGCCCCTGCTGTTTGAGCAGGTAGGCGGCGACCGATGAATCCACGCCGCCCGAAAGTCCGATTACGACACGTGCCATAGTAATATTGTTATTTACAGGTCGAGCAGCCCTTCGGGCAGCACCAGTTTCATCGTGCGCCCCCCGAAGTCGATATGGGCGATGAACTCCTCGGCGGCGGGGAGGAGCACCGTGCGGCCGCCGATCTCCAGCTCGAAAAGCGGGTTGGCGTCGCTGTCGTAGTAGTCCGTGACCGAACCCGTGAAGGCGGCCGCTCCCTTTGCGCCGTCCGCGCCCGCTTCGGTGCAGGTCACGGCGAAGCCGATCAGGTCTTCCAGGTAGAATTCGTCGTCTTCGTCCTCGTCGCATTCGATACGGAATTCAAGCCCGACGAGTTCCTGAGCCCGGCGCTCGGTGTCGAAATCGGCGAATGAGGCCACGGCGCCCGAGGTGCCGCGGCGTTCGAAGCGTTCGCAGTAGAGCGGCACTTCGAGGGCGTCGATCGTGACCAGCAGCGGGGTGCCGGTATCGAATTCCTCCGGGAAATCGGCATAGAGCGACAGCATCACACCTCCGTCGGTGCCGAAAAGCCTGTTGATCCTGCCTGCGGGAATAGTAACGCTCATATCGGTTCGTTTTTTCTCTTATGTCCGTATCGCGGTGCGGAACGGGGGAAGCGGGTATCCCGGCCGCTCCGTTACACCCGGCCCCGCTGTGCTGCCGCCTTGTCGTGCCGTGCAGCGCCTCGCTGTGCCTTGCCGGACGATTCCCGCACGGGATGCGCCCGCATGGGACTATCTGCAAAAGTAATGAAAAAAACCGGTAAACCTCCCGTTGCGGGAAATTTACCGGGATTCCGGAAAGAAGCTTTCCTGGTGTTATTCTGCGGCAGGAGCCTCTGCTGCGCCCTCTGCGGGAGCCTCGGCAGCTTCGGCGGCGGCAGCCTCCTCGGCTTCTTTGGCGGCAGCTGCGGCAGCGGCCTGCTTCTCGGCGATGGCCTTTGCGCGCTCCTCCTTGATCTTGGCTTCGGCAGCCAGGCGTGCTTTCTCGGCCGACTTGGCATCCGTGGCGAGCTTGTTGCTCTTGGCCTCGATCTTACCGGCCTTCTCGCCCAGCCATTTGTTGAAGCGGGCTTCGGCTTCGGTCTCCGAGAATGCGCCCTTGGCGACACCGCCTAACAGGTGCTTCTTGTATAATACGCCCTTGTACGAGAGGATAGCCCGACAAGTATCCGTAGGTTGTGCGCCTTTCTGTAACCAACCCAATGCTTTCTCGAAGTCGAGGTCGATCGTAGCAGGATTCGTGTTGGGGTTGTAGGTTCCCAACTTTTCGATGAATTTACCATCACGTGGCGCTCTGCTATCTGCGGCAACGATGTGGTAGAAAGCGAAACCTTTCTTACCGTGGCGTGCCAGACGAATTTTAACAGCCATTTGCTATAAAATTTTGTTGTAATTAATTAAAAAACGCTCACCCACTTTGGGCTTTTAAGCCTGCAAATGTAGACAAAATATTCCGCCCGGCAAAATAATTCGCCGAAAAATCGGTGCGACAGGCTGTTTTTCTGCCGGATACGGTGCATGGCGGGCCGCGGCGGGAACTGCCGGAAAAAGGGCGGGCTTGTGGCGGTGCAGGGCCGTGCCCCTAACCGGGTTTCCGTGGGGTTGCAAGCCGTTGCATCCCTGCGGAAAGCGATATTTTTCGTTCAGCCGGGGACTGTTGTGAAAAAAATTCCTATCTTTGCGGCGCAAATCGTCACCGCAGGGTGCGGTTTTGCCGATGGTTCCGTAGCTCAGTTGGATAGAGCAGCAGCCTTCTAAGCTGCGGGTCGCGCGTTCGAACCGCGCCGGAATCACCCGGAAAAGGGAGCGCTGGAATCGAATCCGGGCTCCCTTTTCGTTTTTCCGCCCGCATCTTCCTTCGCCGGGTTTGGCCTCCTGCGGACTTTTTCGTAAATTTGGGTCGAATCCGATATTTTCAGGCATGGAACCGCTACCGGGCTGCAACATAAAGTATCTCAACATCAGCCGCAACGACGAGGCGTGGGGGCTGGTCGTCACCACGGCCGGGTACCAGGCGGTCGCGGCGCACAGCTCCTACCCGCAGGCGCAGCATCCCGAGTCCCATATTTTCGATCCCGGCAAGGGGCGCGTCCTGAAGGAGTACCAGTTGGTCTACATATCGCGCGGGGAGGGCTATTTCGAGTCCCGTTCGTGCCGCCGCCAGCGGATCAGGGCCGGGACGATGATCCTGCTCTTCCCCGGGGAGTGGCATACCTACGAGCCCGACAGGGCTACCGGGTGGTTCGAACATTGGGTGGGATTCCGGGGCGGCAGCGTCGATGCGCAGGTCGCCAACGGGTTCTTTTCGCCGCGCAGCCCGGTATTCGACTTGGGGTTCAGCCAGACGATCATCGGCATGTACGAGGAGATCGTCGGCTATGCGCTCCGGGAACAGGCCGGTTACCAGCAGGTCGCGGCGGGGATCGTGCAGTTCCTGCTGGGGTCGGTCTACTACAAGCACCGGAATATTCTGTTCGACGATTCGCTGGCCATCCGCAAGATCGACGAGGCGCGCGCGATCATGAAGCGCGAGGTCGAGGACGGCCTCACGCCGCAGGGGATCGCCGAACGCCTGTCGGTCAGCTATTCGTGGTTCCGCAAGATGTTCCGGCAGTATGCCGATACCTCGCCTGCGCAATATCTCTCGCAGATCCGGTTCCTGCGTGCCAAAGAGCTGCTCGATACGACGGAGCTCACCGTCGCGGAGATCGCATACAGGCTCCGGTTCGAGACCCCGAGCCACTTTTCAACTTTCCCAAGGGGAGGGCGTCCCGCCCCAGCAGTACCGCCGCGAGCGGAGGCAGCCCGGGCGGTAACCCCCTCAGCAGACGACCGTCACCGGGATTCCGAGCAGCGCGGCGTATTTGCGGATCGCTCCGGCGACATGTCCCACACCGATGGCGCAGTGGTGCGAAGGCCCCGCCTTGCTCCAGCGGTCGATGAATTCCCGCGCGGGAAGCGGGAACCTGTAACGGCTGTTGATGTTGCCGATGTTCAGCACGGGGCCCGGCACCGATTCGCCTTCGGCCAGCAGGAACGAAATCCCGTCGCGTCCTTCGACCACCGACAGGAGCGTCACCGGGCCGTGTTTCACGGACATCTGGATCGACAGCCCCTTGCCGGGTTTGCCGTGGTAAACGGGAAGCGGCACCAGGCGGGCTTTCTCTTCGCCGAGCAGGAAGTGCGCCGGGCCGTCGTGCCCCAGCAGGATGACGTCGTCGGTGAAGTCCATGCCGTAGAATTCCGAGAAACAACCCCCGGCGCCCAGCAGTGACATGATTTTCATGGCCTGCACGTTTTTCACCTCGTATTCGGCCGCCACGGGGATGCCGCGCCCCGTCAGCAGCGTGTTGCCGGCGATGACCGACGTGACGATGTCTTCGTAGGCGTTGCCCGCCGCCCCCGCGTAGTAGTAGGCCAGGGAACCCAGCCGGTGCGCTTCGGCGAGCTTGTCCAGTGCCACGGAAGTGCGTGCGGCGCGCTCCAGCTCTTCGGGCGTGCAGCCCCCGTCGACGACGAACGCCTCGCCGAACGCGGCGACCCTCGCGTCGGCCTCGCGCTGCGTCACCGAGCGGCGGAATTCGTGCAGTTCGCACATCTCCAGGATTTCGGCATGGGTGCCGAAGACGGTGCTCTGCAGCCTGAGGTCGGAGTAGACGTCGACCATGCCGCCGTAGTAGTTGCCCAGCAGTCCCATGCGGTTGCGGCGCATGCCGCAGGCGACCTTCGCCGCGTCGATCCACCCGTAGATCTCGGCCCAGGCCTGCGCGTCGTCGAGGTAGCCCGTCACCACGTCGTATTTGGTGCCGGCGCGGTTGAATACCGAACAGAATTCGGGCAGCGAACAGGCCTGGCAGTTGGCAAGCCACTCGCCCGTCATCTCCCCGCGGTCGGACATGCCATTGAGCCGGGCGTAATCGATGGCCGGGGCGGGTTGCAGGTTGAGCAGCACGACCGGGATACCCTCCCCGAGGAAGGGGATGAGCGTGGACGAAAGGGCGTAGGTCGAGATGAAGATGAACAGCACTTCGGCTTCGTCGCGCCTGAAAAGGGCCGCGGCTGCGTGAGCCTTGTCCACGTCGTCGACCATGCCTGCGTCGGCGACGATCTGCCCGCCGTAGGCTTCCATTTTTTCCTTTATGGCGTTCCGGTAGCCGTCGAGCCTTTCGCGCAGTCCGCCGAACTGGTGCCAGTAGGTGTTCAGCCCTACTGCGATCAATCCTATTTTCATGGTTTGTGATCCGTTATTTTGTCATGACGATTTCGAAATCTTCCAGCAGGCCGTAGTCCCGCTGGTCGTAGTCGCTGCCGGGCAGCTGTTTGGGCACGTTGTTCCAGTGCCACGGGCCTGCGATACCCTTGTCGGCGCTGTAATGAGGGCCGAAGAGGTTTTTAAGGCTGCCCACCACCTGCACTTCGACGCGGTTGCGTCCCTTGCGCAGGTAGGGCGTGAGGTCGAACGCATAGGGCTGCCAGGCGATGATGCCCGCTTTGCGGCCGTTCACGCAGACCCGTGCGAGCGTCCCCTCCCAGGCGTTCAGCCGGAGCGTGTAACCGGCCGCGGGGTCGTCGATGTCGTAGTCCCGGCCGTAGGCCATGTCCCACGAATAGAAGGGGAGCCCCTGCCGTTTCCAGCTTCCCAAGGCCGGTTTCCCGGCGGGTTCGCGGACGATCCATCCCGCCCCGGCCGATTCGAGCACGAAGTCGCCGAAAAGGTAGATGGGGGCTATTTCGGCATAGATGCTCATGGGCGAGACGCTCAGTTCGACGGTGTTCGTCCCCCGCCGCACCAGATTGCCTACGGGGTAGATCCCGAAGCGGCTGTCGAGCAGCGTGTCGGGCGCCGCGGCTTCGACGGGCGTGCCGTTGAACGTCACGTTCCAGATGCCGGGTTGTTCGGCGACCAGCTTCATGCCGCGCGTGTCGAAGTCCCCGGCCACGACGAAGTGGTAGCTTACGCGGATGTCGCCCGTGGTCAGCGTGTCGCGTTCGACGATAGTCTGCCTGTACTGGATGGCCGAGTCCCACGGGTTGCCTGTCCCGTAGCAATGGTTGAAGAGTTTGTTGCACGCCTCGAACGTGTAGAGGTTGCGCTCGGTGCGCCCGTCGACCGTCAGGTCGCAGAAATCGAGGTTGAGGACGTTGTCTTTCAGGCGGGTGACCTCCAGCGGGCCGGCGGGCTCCAGCTTGGTGCTCCCTGCTGGCTGTGTTTCGGTGCCGGATGCCGCCCGGGAGGTACGTGCAAGGGCGCTCCGGCCCGAAGCCGGGGCGAAGAGCAGGAGGCTCCCGGCGGGCGGCAGGCTGAAGTCCGCCCCGACGCTTTTCCCGTCGGCGGTGTGCGGGTAGGGACGCATGTCGCCCGAGACGGCGTCCAGCTCGACCAGCTCCCCGGCCGGGAGGCCGACGCTGCCCGTGGCGGTGTCGCTTAGCGAGGAGTTGACCAGGAACAGGAGCTCCCCGTCCTCGTAGCTGCGCCGCTGGTGGTAGAGGTCGTTGCCCGTGACGTTGCAAAAACGGATCCTGTCGTCCGCGAACGATTCGGCGATCGCCTTACCGTCCAGTGCCGCGTAACGGCGTATCCGGGAGGCGTTGCGGTCGAGGAAATCCGCCAGTTCGGGGCTGGGCCGCCCGTCGACGAGCGTCGGTTTGGCAAAGAGCACCAGTTGCCCGCCCGCCTCGACGAATTGGCGGATGAGGCTGAAAGTCCCGGCGTTGAGGTTCTCGGTCATGGGCGGGATCACGACCTTCGCATAGGCGCGTTTTCCGACGACGAATTTACCGCCCCTGACCGAACCGCGGTCCTTGATGATGTGCTCCGAGCCCAGGTCGTATTCCGCCTGCGCCTTTTCGAGCGTGGTGACGAAACGCTGGAATGCGCTGCCGATCTCCATGCAGCGGGGGTCGTTCATGACATAGGAGTAGTAGAGCCAGATCGTCGTGGTTGGTTCCAGGACGAGGATGTCGTTCATCTGTTCGCCCTGGCTGAGCACGAGTGACAGCCGGGGGATAGTCGTATTTGCGGGCGCCGGCGATGGTCATGTGCGAGAGGTGCTGGTTCATGAAATTCACGCCCAGCGCATATTCCCAGTCGCCCAGCCGCTTGAAGTCGCGGAACGTCTCGTCCCAGCCCCCGCCGCCGTAGGTTTCGCTCAGCGTGCGTACGCACCCCGTCTGGTTGGCGGCGCTGCGCAGCTCCTTCACGGCGCGGACGTTGCCGAACTGCGCCTGCGGGCTCTGGTCGTTGTACTGGTTGAAGAGCATGTCGATGGCGGGCATCTGGTGCCACGCGTACATGGCCATATTGTCGCCGCCCTGGTACATGCTCGGCCAGTCGTGCTCCCAGTAGTGCCCCGTCCAAAGCATGCCCTTGCGGTCGCAATAGGCCGACATGGGCTTCGCCCAGCGGTCTACGAACATTTGCGTCAGCGTTTCGAGGTAGTTGTGGCGTACCTGTTTCCAGTCGCCCGTTTGCTCGGAGAGCAGGGGCAGCGAAGTTGCCAGGTCGTAGCCCCACTGTTTGCGGAACACTTCGAACAGGTCGGGCGTCCAGCGCACGCCGCCCGAACTGGGAATGCACGGTTCGTCGGAGAAAAGCCCCCTGATGACCGGGCCAAGCTCGTTGCCGAAGGTCTTTTCGTAGCCCGACATGGTGATGTCGAGGAACTTTTCGGTGACGCCCTCGACCAAGAGGTCGACGTACGAGTAACCCCCGTGCCAGCCCGAACGGCCGTAATAGGTCTTTTCGTAAAGGTAGTATTCGCCCGGGACGTCTTTGTAGCGGCCCGTGTCGGCGGTGATGTCGCGGAACGTGCCGCCCTCCTTTTTCAGGCAGAGGAAGTATTTTCCCGCATCGGCCGGGGGCAGTGCGGTTTTGGTGAGCGCGAGCCCCTGGCCCTGGTCGTAGGATTCGGGCATCTGTGCAGGAACATGTCCGCCTGCGAAGCCGCTCGGGTAGGAGTTTTCGTCGTAGATCCAGATGTCGAGCCCCAGTTCTTTCCCCTTTTCCACACTGTATTTATAAAGGTCGAACCATTCGTCGGAGAGGTATTCGGTGACCAGCCCCGGCCGCGGGTGGACGAAGGCGCCGCCGAAGCCCTGCGCCTTGAAGTCGCCCAGCATCCGGTCGATGTCGGCGCGGGTGACCCGCGTGTTCCAGACCCACAGGGGCGCCGGGCGGAATGCCCGCGGGGGATCGGCGAATTCCTTTCGGAGCTTCTCGAATTTCATTTCCCGTTTCTGGGGGGCTGCGGCGTAGCTGGCGAGGCACGATGCCGCCAGGGCGGCCGCCAGCAGGCTTTTGATTGCGGAGGGTTTGGTTTTCATGGTCGTTCCGGATTGTGTTTGCTTTACAAAGGTAAAGGTTATGCGCTTCGGGCGGTAACGAATCCTGATAAACGACTTTTCATTTCTGATAAAGCGTGCGGAGGATGGCGCGGGCGAACCGAGAGGTTCGGGGCGGGATGCGGAGCAGGGAGAGACGGTATGGCCGGGATGCTGCCGGGCCGGGCAGGCGGGATCGTTAGGAACGGGGGACTGTGGAATCGGGGAATCAGAGGGCCGGGGATCCGGCAGAACGGTGGGGGCGCTGAAAGCCGGCGGAAAAAACACGGCGAGCCGGGGACGGGTGCCCCGCACGGCCGGGCAGCGGGTGTGGGGCAGCGGATGCAGGCGGGGTTACCTGCGCGGCAGGATGGCGACGATGCGCGTCCCGCCCGTGTATCCGGAGTCGATGTATATCTCCCCGTGCAGGTGGGTGACGATCAGGCGGCAGAGGTAGAGCCCGAGGCCGTTGCCCTGGCTGAAGGGGTCGAGTTTGGTGAAACGCTCGAAGACATAGCCGTGCTTCTCGGGCGGGATGCCGCAGCCCGTGTCGGCGACGGCGACGAAGACGCGGTCGTCGCCCAGACGGTCGCATTCGAGGCTGATCGTGCCTTCCTGCGTGAATTTATAGGCGTTGCCGAGCAGTGCCGAGATGAGTATCGTCAGGTATTTGTCGCTGGTGTTGAGCGCAATCTCCGCGACCGGGATCGCGCCTTTGTAAACGATGCCAGGCTTGGGGTACCTCACCTTCATGATCCGCAGTTGCGCCTGGCATACGGCGCAGAGGTTCGTATACTGGCACGGCAGCGGCGCGTGCAGGTTTTCGAGGTAGGCCACCTCTAGCATGTCGTCGAACAGGAATCGCAGCTGGCGGCGGTTGTCCCGGATGATTTCGCAGTATTGGGCGCGCGACTCCGGGGTGATCTCCTCGGCGCAGAGCAGCTCGGAGAATCCCATGATGCAGTTGAGCGGCGTACGCACTTCGTGGCAGACCGAGTTGACGAATGCGGCCTTTTTGAGTTCGCTTTCGTGGGCGTGCTTCGTTTGCAGGAGTAACTCCTTCTGCAGTCGCCGGGTACGGCGGTTGCCGACATAGATCGCACCGACGACCGCAGCGATCACCAGCAGTGCCAGCGAAACGTAGGCCAGGGCAGTTTTGTGGTGGTGGGCCGTAAGCAGCGCCGCGTCGAGCGCCATCCGGTCGAGTTCGTACGACTCCTGCTTCTCGCGGATGACTTTGCTCTGTTCGAGCCGCAGCAGCGAATCCCGTACCTTCACGGCACGGGCATAGGCCATGCAGGCCTCGGAGTCGCGGTGCAGCCTGCGGAACATGTCCGCCCGTTCCTTGTAGCAATCCGTGAAGTGCACGCCGGCCACGGGGTGGTGTTCGGCGGTGCGGATCAGCGAATCCGAGAAGGCCAGGGCCCTGGCGTACTCCCCGTGCCCGACGGCATCGAGATAACCTTCGCGGTAGTGGCGCATGCGGGCGAAGTGGAGCCGGTCGGCCTGGTGCGTACGGATGAACCTGCTTTGCAGGAAAAGGTGCATGCCGGGCGTACCCCCGAATTCGTTGTCGCCCTCGGGTTGCAGCGGCTGCGCCGTTGCGGCGCAGAAAACCGCGAGCGCCAGGCATATTGCCGGGAAGAGTATCGGTCGGCGCGTGCTCATGGCTTGGCGGGGATTGTGAAGATGAAACGTGCACCGGCGGTATATGCCTCGTCGAGGGATATGTTGCCCGAGAGGTGCCGGGCGATCAGGCGGCATAAAGCGAGGCTCAGCCCCGGCGTCGCCTTCGAATCGTCGGAGGGCATGCCGAAGATGTCGTTGCGTTTTTCGGGCGGGATGCCGCAGCCCGTGTCGGTCACCGTAACCCGCAGTTGGTTGTGGCGCGGGTCTATTTCATAGCGGAGCGTGACGGAGCCTTCCCGGGTGAATTTGCGGGCGTTGTCGAGCAGCGCGCGCACCACGAACGAAAAGTATTTGGCGTGTGTACGGACGGTGGCCGGGTTCTCCGGGGCTTCGATCGTGAAGGCCACCCCGGGATTGCAGCTAAGCCGCGAAGCGGCGAGCAGTTCGGCGCGGCACACTTCGTCGATGTTGGTTTCCTCCAGCCGCAGGGCCTCGGTCAGGCTGTCGAGGTTGGCGGCTTCGAGCATGTTGTCGAGCGCCGAAAGCAGCAGGTCGGCGTTGACGCGGATGGATTCGCAGCAGGCGTTCCGCTCGGCAGCGTCGATGTCCGACAGCATCAGACGCGAGGCTGCGGTGTCGATGGCGTCGAATGCGGGGCCGATGCCGCGGCAGATCGTGTTTACGAAGACCGATTTCATGTGTTCGCTCTCCTGGGCCTTGCGGCTGTGGCGGAGGATGTCGGCCTTCAGCCTGCGGTTGCGCAGCAGCGACCGCAGGAGGTAGATCCCCGTGCCGGACATCAGCAGCACGATGACCACGATCGAGAGGCTCGTGGCGGCGCGGTTACGGATCAGGGCCCGCGTTTCGGCCAGCTTGCGCTTGTCCAGGTCGTGTTGCCGGCGGATCGTTTCGAGGCGTTCGCGGCGTTCGGCGGTGAGGATCGAATCCTGCACCTGCATCGTGTGCTCGAAGGCCTCGAAAGCCTCCGGGTAACGCTTGGCCTTGGTGAGCAGGATGCTGCGGTCGCGGTAGGCCTGGTAGACCTTGTTGGGCAGCATGCTGAAATAGCCCTTGCCACTCTCGATCAGGCGGATCAGCGAATCGGAATACTGGATGCTTTCGGCATAGGCGCCGGTGTTGGCTTTCCAGAGGTAGCCCATTTCGTAGAGGTAACTTTTGTTGCGCAGCAGGTTTTCCCCTTCGGCCGCGAGCATACGGCTGCGGAACTCGTTGAAGTACCGGGCGGCGTAGTCGTTGCGGCGGATGTTGAGCGCACATTGCAGCAATTGCTGGTAAGGCCGCACGTAGCTGTTGTCCTTATAGAGGTAGGGGCGCCGCCCGAGGGTGCTGTCGGCGGAATAGTAGCGGTCGAGCAGTGCGATCTGGTCGTTGGTGAGCGCGACCTGGTCATCGTGGCGGTAGCTCTGGTTGTAGGCGCCGCTCAGCACGTAGTAAATGATGTTGGCGAAGCACCTGCGGATATTGAGGTTCGGCATTTGCCTCGTCAGTTCGTAGGCTTCGCGCCACGTGTCGGTCTGCGGGATGTAGGCCCGCCGGTTTCCGCCCTCGTAGTAGCAGAGCGTGATGTTGGCATAGCCGCGCAGAAACAGGCGTTTGGTGCGCTGGTAGATGTTCTCGGGTTCTTCGGGCGGGGTATTGCTCCAGTCGTAAACCTCGTGTGCCAGCCTGAGGTTCTCCGCAAGGTCGTACTGGTGCCCCAGGCGGTAGAACCCGATGCACATTTCTGCATAGGCGTCGGCACCCTCTTCGGGTGTGCCGGGAGTCAGGTCGCGGAGCGCCTGTAGGTAATAGCGGAGCGTATCTTTCTTTTCGGTGTAAATCGAATACCGGCTGAGGATCGGGATGATGGACACGGACATGGCGTAGGTGTCGCGGATGGCCGCCGCTTCGCGGAAAAGCTGGATGGAATAAGGCAGGTTGAGGTGCGTGTCCTCGTTCAGGTCTTTGAGGTTGAGCAGCAGTTGCACCCGTTCGCGGGGATCGGACGTATGCGCCAGTCTGCCCTGGAGGCTGTCCGTGACGGAGGACGGTGCGGCCATAAGGGATACTCCTGTGCCGAAGACGACGCAGTAGATGCATGTAAGCAGGCGGACAGGGGACATGTGGGTGTAACGCAAAATTGGGACTAAGGTAGTAAAAAAAAACGGGCCGGACAAAAAGTCCGGCTCCGTTCTGTGGAAAATTATGCGAGACCTTATGCCTTTTTCAGGCTCATATCCAGATACATTTTCAGTTCCCTGGGCATTACCGGCTTGGTAATAAAGCCGTTGCATCCTGCTTCCTCGGCGATGCGGCGATCCGTATCGAAGGCATAGGCGGTCTGCATGATGACGGGTAGCTGGGTGGTATGCCGGCGTATCTCCTTGAGTGCCTCGATACCGTCCATTACAGGCATTTTGATGTCCATCAACACGGCATCGGGGTGACGCTCCAATGCATAATCGACGGCCTCCTTGCCATTTTTCGCCCATAGCAGCTCATACTCTTTTTTGAGTATTATTTCCAGCAATTTGTAATTGCTTTCAACGTCTTCCGCAATAAGTATCAGCGGCTTACGTGCGTCGGGATTGTTATCTGTCATTGTTTTTACAGTTGGGACGAGTGCAAATATAAAAAATTTTTCCGGAAAACAAATAGGATTACCGGCGAATTGTTCCTTCCCAGCAGGCCGTGTTGCCGCAGGCGTCGGTCAGGGTGAGCCGGACGCTGTGGCTTTTGCGGGCCGGGGGTTCCTCGAACAGGTGGATCAGCGTGCCCTGCATCGGGAGGCGGTCGCAGGGAACCCATTTGCCGTCGATGAGCAGGGTGCAGGAGGCGATGCCCGAGAAGTTGTCGCCCACGCGGAAGCGCATGCCCGAAGCGCGTGTGAGGTCTGCCCCTTCGGTGAAGAGCGGGCGGATGCGCGGCGGGATGGTGTCGGCCACGACGAACAGTTCTCCGGTGGTGCGGGTCGTGGCCGTGACGGCACCGTCGGCGTATTTCCCGCCGATGCAGGTAAGGCGCCCCTTGACGTTGCGGGCGGCCAGCACCGTGTGGGGCTGCAGGTTTTCGGGGACGAACGCCCGCACGCTGACCGTCATCGCCCGGTGCAGCGGCGTGGTGGCCGGGAGGATGCGGTAGCCGGGCGAGAGGACGATGAGCGTCGAATCCGAGGCCGGGGCGGGGCAGCGTTCCGCGCGGCAGAAAACCGGTTCGTAGAGCGCTCCGGCGGGGATGCGTGCCGTGACTTCGCGCCCGAGGCGGACGATGCCCGTCCGCTCGGGGGTGAGCGCCGTGGCGGCGCTGTCGGCTTCGGCACGGAAACTTTCCGTGCGTCCGAGGATGTCGAATTCCAGCTGCGAGCGGTTGCCGCAGTCGTCCCATGCCTCGATGCGGATGCGGCGGG
>OLWH01000594.1_pt1 | contig 16675 bp, 17 predicted proteins | sample 1673381 | NCBI WGS metagenome assembly OLWH01 (sample SAMEA103958110, study PRJEB25191) | human gut metagenome | reverse complement strand
GCCGACATGGTCGTGCAGGTGCTGGTCGACGGCAAGGACCCCGCCACGCTGCCCGTGACCACGTTCGATAACGGCATCGCCATGATCAACAGCGAAAGCTGCGCCGCCCTCGGCTATGACATCACTGCTGTCAAGCAGGCGTTTGACGGCAAGTGCAGCTCCGTGCTCGAGACGACCACACAGCAGAATTTTGACTGATATCTGACATCCCGAAGGAGGGAGCTCCATGCTGACCGTTTTGCAGACGGCGCTTGAGGTCGGCCTCATTTACGGCCTCGTCGCGCTGGCACTGTTCATCAGCTTTTCCATCCTGAATATCGCCGACCTCTCCACGGACGGCTGCTTCACGCTCGGCTGCGCCGTGGGCGCCATGCTCACCATCGCCGGCCACCCGATCCTTGCGCTGTTCGCGGCCATGGCGGCGGGCATGCTCTCAGGCTACGTCACGGCCTTCCTGCAGACGCGCCTCGGCGTTGAGAGCATCCTCGCCGGCATCATCTCGAACACCGGCCTTTACACGATCAACCTCGCGGTCATGGGCTTTTCGTCCAACGTGTCCATCACCGGGGTCAACACGGTGTTTTCACTCTTCAAGGGCCTTGTCGTCGGGCAGTGGAGCCGGCTGATCCTGCTCGCGCTCATTGTGGCGGTGGTCGTGATCGTGCTCATCCGCTTTTTCGGCACATCCCTGGGCCTGTCCATCCGCGCCACGGGCGACAGTCTCGATATGGTCAGCGCTTCCTCCATCAACCCCAAAGCCACCATCACGATCGGCCTGTGCCTGGCCAACGCCCTCACGGCGCTGTCCGGCTGCCTGATCGGGGAGTATAACAAGTTTTGCGACATCAACCTCGGCACCGGCATGGTCACGATCGCGCTGGCGAGCCTCATCATCGGCGAGGTCTTTGCCGGTCACCGCGGCGGTGTTGGCAAGCGCGTCGTCTGCGTCGTGCTCGGCAGCATCGTCTACCGCTTCATCATCGCGCTGGCGCTGCGGCTGAACATCTCGGCCGAGTATTTCAAGCTCGTGTCCGCCGTCATCGTGGCCGTCGCCATCGCCGCGCCGAACATGAAGGGCTACGTCCATCTGGCGAAGATCAAGTCCAACGCCCGCAAGCTGCGCGCCCTGTCCGGAAAGGGGGACGAGACCGATGCTTGAAGTTTCCCACATCTCCAAGACGTTCAACGCCGGCACCGTGAACGAGAAGCGTGCCCTGTCCGATCTCTCGCTCCGGCTGGCCGACGGGGAGTTTGCCACCATCGTCGGCTCCAACGGCGCCGGCAAGAGCACGCTCTTCAACGCCATCGCCGGCGTGTTCTATGTCGATACCGGCACCATCACGCTCGACGGGCGGGACATCACGTTCCTGCCGTCGTATAAGCGCAGCCGCCGCATCGGCCACCTGTTCCAGGACCCGCTCAAGGGCACCGCGCCGCACATGACCATCGAGGAGAACCTCGCCGTGGCCTACCTGCGCTCTTCGGACCGGCACGTGCTCTTCGGCCGCGTGAGCCGCCGCGACCGCGACTTTTTCCGTGATGCGCTCGCCCAGCTCGACATGGGGCTGGAGGACCGCATGAACACGCCCGTCGGCCTGCTCTCCGGCGGCCAGCGCCAGGCGCTGACGCTGCTCATGGCCACCATGGTCACGCCCGAGCTGCTGCTGCTCGACGAGCACACGGCCGCGCTCGACCCCGTCACGGCCGACAAGGTGCTCGCGCTCACGCGCAGCGTCGTGTCGGAGCGCAGCATCTCCTGCCTCATGATTACGCACAACATGCATCAGGCGCTCGAGCTCGGCACGCGCACGCTCATGATGGATGCCGGCCGCATCGTGCTCGATGTCTCCGGCCCGGAGCGCGCGGGCATGACCGTGCAGGGCCTGCTCGACGCCTTCGCTGTCAAGGCGGGCGAGGCGTTTGATAACGACCGCGTCCTGCTGTCCACGGCCGAGGACAAGGAAAACTGAATTCCGGCAAAGAAAAATCAGCCGCCCACCGGGCGGCTGATTTTTTGTACCTGTAAACTTAATAGAACGTGGCCACCGGTTCCTCCGGCTTTTCGACCTCCTGCACGGACTGCACCGTGAACACGGGGCCCTTGCGCCCGTAGGCGCGGTGGAACTTGTAGTCCAGCCGGGCCGTGATGATGGCCCACTCGTCGTTGCGGATCTCGTCGGCGCGGTCCCACACGCAGATGATGCCCGCGAACTGAATGTCCTGCACGCAGCAGGTCATGATGTGCCGCCCGGCGATGAAGCAGCCCTTCGGCACGTTCTTGCGCACGAGGCAGCGGCACTTGACCTCGATGGTCTTGCCGTCGTACTTTTTCGGCTCCTCGGACATGTCGCGGTACCAGATGGCGAAGTCGCGGTCCTCGATCTCGACGACCGGGGCGTCAAGGTCGAACGGCAGCGGGTCCTCAATGTCGTCGTACACGACCTTGCCGTCGGTGTATTCATACGCGATGTCGCACCGGCGGGAGATGGCGCGGATGATGCGGTGCATCTCCATGCGGTCCATGCTGTCGTTGTAGCGGTTGAGCACGACGAGCTCGGCGCTCTTGAGCTTGTCCACCATAAGCTGGCGCATGTTCGCGTTGTAGCTCAAAAACGACGTCGCATCGCAAAACAGGAATTCCTGCGCGACCGCCCAGCCCTCCGGCAGGTTGCCGTAGAGCGAGTCGAGCATCCACATGCCGTTGAATTCCACGAGCACGCGCTCGGGCTGGATCTCGTCCTGAAGTGCCTTCAGGTGCTCGACCGTGAGGTCGGACTCCTCGTCGATGTTGCGCACATAGACGTTCCCGGCGCAGAACTTGTCCGGCTCGTAGACCTCCTCGCCCTCTTCGCACAGCAGCAGCAGCGTGCGCTCGCCCTTGTGGAAGCGCTCGTCCTCGAGCGTCTCCTGGATGAATTTCGTCTTGCCGGCCTCCAGAAAGCCGGTGAACAGGTACACCGGCAGATCCGGTGCCTGCTGTTTCGTGTCAGCCAATGTGGAACAGCTCCTTCAGTGCATCCTCGGCCAGGTGCGACCCGATCACGCACACGCGGCCGGTGACCTGTGCGCTGCCGCGGCGGACGTCGGACTCGCCGGGCACGTAGTCGAAGTGGATCCAGCCGCCGTCGGTCGCGGGCACGATGCCCTTGGCGCGCAGCACGACGCCGTAGCGGTGCTCGTTGATGAGCGCGTCGAGCGCGGTGCGGATCTCGTCGTCGGTGTATTTGCGCGGCGTCTCGGTGCCCCAGCTTGTGAACACCTCGTCCGCGTGGTGGTGATGGTGATGGTGGCCGCAGCAGTGGTCGTGGTCATGTTCGTCATGGTCATGGTCGTCGTGGTCATGGTCGTGGCCGCAGCAGTGATCGTGGTCATGCTCGTCATGGTCATGATGATGTTCATGCTCGTGGTCGTCCTCATCGTCATCGTCATCCTCATCGTCATGGTGATGATGGTGGCCGCAGCAGCATGCGTGGTCGTCCTCATCGTCGTGATGATGGTGATGGTGCTCGTGCTCGTCCTCATCGTCGTCCTCAGCGGCCTCGGCCTTGAGGTGCTCGAGCTCGGCGGACAGCGTGTCGCGCCGCTCCATCGTCTCGAGGATCTGCTTGCCGTCGAGCTCCGTCCACGGCGTGGTCACGATCGTGGCGGTCGGGTTCTTCTCGCGCAGCAGCGCCACGGCGGCGTCGAGCTTCTCGGGGCGGATGCCCTCGGTGCGCGAGAGGATGATGGCGCTCGCGTTCTCGACCTGGTTGTTGAAAAACTCGCCGAAGTTTTTCATGTACATCCTGCACTTGTTCGCGTCCACGACGGTCGTGAAGCCGTTGAGCACCAGCTCGTCGGATTGCACGCCCTGCACGGCGCGGATGACGTCGCTCAGCTTGCCGACGCCCGAGGGCTCGATGAGGATGCGGTCGGGGTGGAACTGCGCGAGCACCTTCTGCAGCGCGTCGGCAAAGTCGCCCACGAGGCTGCAGCAGATGCAGCCGGAGTTCATCTCGTTGATCTGCACGCCGGAGTCCTTGAGGAAGCCGCCGTCGATGGCGATCTCGCCGAACTCGTTTTCGATCAGCACGATCTTTTCGCCCGTGTAGGCCTCGGCGATCAGCTTTTTGATGAGCGTGGTCTTGCCGGCGCCAAGAAAACCGGAGAAAATATCAATTTTTGTCATAAAAGAAAGCACTTCCTGTCTGGGAGCACGCGCCCCCGAAATTTTGTCTACGATTATAGCACGAAATTGTGAACGAAACAAGTCCGCCGCGTCGATGGGATGTGGTTGCGTTTTTGCCGCCGCTGCGGTAAACTGGAGCCATGAGCTGGAATACATTTTGGAAAACTTTAAAGCGAAACTGGCGCGCGGCCGTCTATCTGCTCGTGCTCGCGGCGCTGGCGGTGCTGCTTGTGGTCGTGTGTGTCCGCCGCGGGCAGACCGCCGCGCAGCCGGAGCCTACGCCCCGCACGTCTGCCGCCGTCCGGAAGGACGCGGCGCAGACGCTGCTCGACGGCATGACCACGCGCGAGAAGATCTGCCAGCTGCTCATCGTGCACCCCGAGGTGCTCACGGACGGCGGCGCCGTCACGGCCATGACGGACGACCTCGCCGCCGCGCTGCGGGACTATCCCGTCGGCGGCTTTCTGCTCTCGGCGGGCAACATGACCTCCGGTGAGCAGCTCGCGGCGCTCACGTCCGCGCTCTCGGCAGCCGATGCCACGGCCCCGCTCGTCACCGTGGACGAGGAGGGCGGCCGCGTCGCGCGCCTGATGAACACCGTCGGCACGACGAAACTCAACAGCATGTACAGCTACCGCAGCCTTGGCACGCAGGGCGCGTATGACAATGCGCAGACCCTCGCGCACGACATCGCGGCCTACGGCTTCAATACGGACTTTGCGCCCGTGGCCGACGTCTGGACGAACAAGCGCAGCAACGCCATCGGCGACCGCGCCTACAGCGATGATTATGACGAAGCGGCCACGCTTGTCGCCGCCGCCGTGAGCGGCTTTCGCGATGCCGGGGTCATCTGCTGCCTGAAGCATTTTCCCGGCCACGGCAGCACGGCCACGGACTCGCACAACGGCGCCGCCACGGTCGACAAGACGCTCCCGCAGCTGCGGCAGGAGGACCTCAAGCCCTTCGTCTCCGGCATCGCCGCCGGGGCGGACATGGTCATGGTCGGCCACCTGACCGTGCCGACGATGGACGATGTGCCCGCGTCCCTCTCGCACAAGATCGTCACGAACCTGCTGCGCTACGACCTCGGTTTCCGCGGCGTCATCGTCACGGACGGGCTGCAGATGCAGGCCCTCGCGCAGTATACCGACGGGGAGAAGGCCGTGCTCGCCCTCGCCGCCGGCAACGACATGCTGCTCGAGATCGGCGACGTGCCCGGCGCGGTCGCGGCCGTGGAGCAGGCGCTCGCGGACGGCACGCTCACGCAGGCGGCGCTCGATGCGAGCGCGCTGCGTGTGCTGCAGCTCAAGCTCGCGCACGGCATCGTGCCGCTGCCGGAGGCCGGCTGACACTCATGATTTTTTAAGAAAGGTGTGGTATCCTCATACTGGGCGCGGCCGGTCGGCCCGCCCGGCATCCTCCCTTTCTTTTTTCCCCCAACAGATCAGCCGCTGTCCTTTGACAGCGGCTGATCTGCGTTTACTGCAGGATGGGGAAAAGATATAGAGCAGCGGGGGAGCTCGAGGGGGCAAGGCCCGCCTCGAATGGAATCTTGCGCGCCAGCGCAGCGGCTGATCTATTATCATTTCCGGTTGTAGACCGGCGCAAAACGTGGTATCCTAAGCTATCATGACCAGAGAGGCGACCACCCTTGCAATTTGTTGACATTGAAAAGAAGGACGGCGGCGCGTTCCTGCACCGCTACGACCTGCACTATATCGACCGCACCGGCTGCCCGCGCACGTATGAGATGGTCAGCCGCGACCGGAACATCGACTCGCTCGAGCACCTGCAGCACCACCGCACGGACGCGGTCGTCATGGTGCTCACGGACGCTGCGCGCGAGCACATCGCGCTCATCCACGAGTTTCGCATGGAGCTCGGCCAGCGCATCTACGGTCTGCCCGGCGGCCTCATCGAGCCGGGGGAGACGCCCGAGCAGGCGGCCCGCCGCGAGCTGCGCGAGGAGACCGGCCTGCGCCTGACGGCCATCACGCACGTCCTGCCGCCGGCAGCGTGCACGGTCGGCATCGGCGATGAGCGCACGGTCTGTGTGTTCGGCACGGCGGAGGGGACGTTCCGCCCGAGCACCGACCCCATGGAGGAGATCGAGTCGGCGTGGTACACGCGCGCGCAGGTGCGCGCCCTGCACGAGACGGACCTCTTCGGCTCCTGGGCGCTGGCCTACAGCTGGATGTTCGCAAACGGCTGCCTGCCGGGCGTCTGAGGGCACCAAATTCACGATCACGGAGCGATCATCATGTTTTATTCGGAAATTTATCAGCCGGGCGTCGCCGATTTCGACTGCAGCGGCAAGTTTGGTTACGAGGCGATCCTGCGCATTTTTGAAAACACGGCCAGCCGCCACTCCGACAGCTCGGGCGACGACATCATTGCGGAAAGCCGCAACGGCATCACCTGGGTGCTGACCGACTGGCGCGTCCAGATCGTGCGCCGGCCGGACAGCAAGGCGCCCCTGCGCGTCACGACCTGGGTGCGCGACAGCGTGCCCACCGGCCGCATCTTCCGTGACTATACGCTCGCGGACGAGACCGGCACGGAGCTCGTGCGCGCCGAGTCGCGGCTCGTGTTGTTCGACCTGCGCGCGCAGAAGATCCTCCGCATCGACCAGCAGCGCTTCCGGTCCTACCGGCCGGAGGCGCGCGGCGTGTTTGCGTCCGCTGCGCCGCGCCTGCGCGCACCCGATGCGTTCGATGGGGAGACGGTGCTGCCCCTGCGCCGCAGCGACATTGACTTCAACGGTCACGTACATAACACGAAGTATCTCGACCTCGCGCTCGAGGCCCTGCCGGACACCGTGCCGCGCGACGCGTTCACGGGCTTTCGCATGGTCTACCCGAAGGCGGTCAAGGATGTGGAGGCTGTCACGCTCAAATACACCCTGACGGACACCGGCCCCTTCGTGTGCGTCTACAGTGCGGACACGCTCTGCACGCTCATCCGGTTCGAAACATGAAGATACCCCCGCTGCAAAAATGCAGCGGGGGTGTTTTCAGCGTTCCGCAAATCGGTCGACATACGCGCGCATCTCCTGCCGCGAGTCGATGCCGTGCACGCCCGCAATGAACGCGCGCTTTTCCTCGTCCGTGAGCGCCGAAAACTTTGCCAGCGCCTGCTGGTTGTGCACCAGCGCCATGCCCAGCCCGACCGGGATGGCCGGCTGCGTGCCTGCTTCGTGCAAAGGTTCCACCTTCCTCTGTGTCCGGTTTCGGAGCGGGTGCTCCCTAACCATAGTATGGCACAGATGGAAAAATAGAATACATCAGCCCAGATCGAGCACCTGCCGCGCGGCGTAGCCATCCTTGCGCAGCGCGCCGTCGAGCAGCTCGCAGCGCGTGATGTCCAGCCGCACCGCGTGCAGCATCGCGGGCATTTGCTGCAGCTGCTGCAGCTGCACGCCGCGCGCTTCGATCACGCTGCGGTACTCGTCGCTCAGCGGGTCGATGTACACGGCCGTGCCCGTCATCTGCAGCCCGGCGAGCGAGTCCATGCCCGCGTAGCCGTCGTACACGGCGGCGGAGATCGCCCCGTTCCACCAGATGCCCTTGAACTTCAGCCCGCCCTCGGTGAGGATGTAGAGCTTGCCGTCCACGCGCAGATATTCCAGCGGCGTGCACCGCACCCATTTGCCGCAGCCGGTCGCGAGCGCGAGTGTGTTGTGCGCCTCCAGAAAGGCGTCGATGCGCGCCCTGAGCGCGTCCGTCGGCATCGGGGCCTCCGGTGGGCAGAAGGCTTTGGCGATCAGCTCGGCCGCGGCGACAGTCTCGTCCTCGCCCTTCGGGCGGAAGGTCACGCGCTTTTGCACGCCGGCCGTCACGACCGGGCCGTCCTCGCCCGCGGCGACGGTGATGACGTTTGCGTATCCGCTCCAGTCGCGCGGGGCGCGCTCGGCGGGGAAGAGCTTGCAGTTGCCGATGACCGTGCCGAGGATGTAGGCCGTGCGGCGCGCGTCGGCGTCATAGATGATGGCGGTGATGTTCATGGGTTCCTTGCCTCCGGAAGAATCAGAATATGAGATAATGTGAGTATAACACGCAAAGAATGGATTGTAAAATCGAAAGCCGGATGTTACAATGAGAAAAAATCCGAAACAGAAACGAGGTCTTGCCATGCTCTGCCCGAAATGCGGCGCGCAGCTGTCTGACAGCGCCGTGATCTGCCGCGCCTGCGGCGCCATGCTGCCCGAGCGGCCTGCCGCCACGCAGGTGCCGTATCCCCCGGCATCCCAACCGGCCGAAACCGCCGCGTCCACTCAGCCCAACGCCCCGCGCACCTGTGCCCAGTGCGGCGCGCCGCTCGAGGATGGTGTGCGCTTTTGCACCAACTGCGGCGCGCCCGTGCCGGAGCAGCCCGCTTCCGCCGACCCGGCGCAGTCCGTCCCGCCGCAGCAGGACACGGCGAACGCGTCCTACACCGGCGCGGCGGCCCCGTTCGGCCCCGGCATCTGCCCGCGCTGCGGCAGCCGGCTTGCGCCCGGCGCGCGCTTTTGCACCGTCTGCGGCATGCCCGCGCCCGAAGCGCCCCAGGGTCAGGCCGACTGGTACGCGCCCGCGCCCGGCGGCACGGTCTCCTCGCCGGAGATCGGCCCGAAGCACAAGCCGAAGAAGCTGCTCATCGGTCTGCTGTGCGGCTTTGCCGCGCTGGTCGTGATCGTGGCCGTCGTGGCCGGCATTTTCGCCGCCCGTCAGGCGAGCGCCCCCAGCACGGCCGGCGGCGCGGAGGTGGACCGGCTCATCGACCGCTACTTCACCTGTTTTGAAAACGACGATCCCGATGCCATGCTCGACCTCTTCCTGCCGGAAGTGATCGCGTACATGCAGGACGACGATACCGTTACCGGCCGCGAGGAGGCCCTCATCCAGCTCGACGACTGGTATTATGACTATGGCAAGGCCATCGACGACTATTACGTCTATGACGACGACAGTCTCGATGCCAGCGACGTGCGCGAGCTCCAGCGGGAGCTCGGTGTGCGCATTGACGACAATGTGATCGTCGCCTGCGACGTGGAATATCGAAACGGACAGGACAACGACTTTTATTTTGAGTTCGTCCAGGTCGATGGGCAGTGGTATCTGCTCTTCGTCGTGGAGTGACACCGTTTCAGCAAATGCCCCGGCAGCTTTGGCTGCCGGGGGCATTTTTCTTATGCCTGCACCTGCACGCGGCTGCCGCCGCTGCGGTCCTTCGTCACGATGATCTGCCGGTCGATGCGGTCCTTGAGCTCCGCCACGTGGGAGATGATGCCCACGATGCGGCTGCCGCCCGACACGCCCACGAGTGCGGCGAGCGCCTGCTGCAGCGCCTCACTGTCGAGTGAGCCGAAGCCCTCGTCGACGAACATTGCCTCGAGCTGCACGCCGCCGGCGGTCGCCTGTACCTCGTCGGACAGGCCCAGCGCCAGCGACAGAGAGGCGGCAAACGTCTCGCCGCCGGAGAGCGTCTTGACGCTGCGCGCCGTGCCGTTGTAGTGGTCGATGACCTCCAGCTCCAGCCCGGTCTGGCTGCGGTTGTCGCCCGCGCGCGCGCTGCGGCGCAGCTCGTACTGTCCGCCGGACATGATGAGCAGGCGTGTGTTCGCGCGGCCGAGGATACGGTCGAAGTACGCGGTCTGGATGTAGGTCTCGAGCATGATCTTTTCCTTGCCGGGCACAGCGCCGTTGGCCGTCGCGGCCAGCGCGTGTACCCATTGCCAGCGCGCGCGCACGGCGGCGTGCTGCTGCCGCTGCGTGTTGATGGCGGCGCGGGCAGTGCGGTTTTGCTCCAGCCGCGCACCACAGGCGCTGATCTGCTTTTGCAGCTGCTCCACGCGCGCGGTCAGTGCGTCCCGCCGGGCACGCAGGGCGGCGATGTCTGCCGGGGGCGCGGCCTGCAGCTGGGCGCGCAGGGCGTCGCGTTTCCCGGTCAGCCCGGCAAGCGTGGACTGCGCCGCGCTGCTGCGCTGCCGCGCCGTGTCCAGCGCCTGCTGCAGCGCATCGCACTGCGCGCGCGTCTCGTCGAGCGCGCGCTGCGCCGCCGCGCGGTCCGCGTGCGGCAGCTCCTGTGCGCGGCGCAGGACGTCTGCGTCCAGCTCTGCGCACCGCGCCTCAAGCGCGGAGATCTCCTGCGCGCGGTCCTGCATGTCCGCCTGCTGCTGCCGGAGGGCCGCCTCCTGCGCCGGCAGGCCGCTTTCCAGCGCCTGCAGCGCCGCGAGCGCCTGCTGCTGCGCCGTGTATTGTGCTTTGATTGCCTCGGCATCCTGCGCGGCCGCTGCGCGCAGGGCGGGGAGGGTATCTGCCAGCGTGTCCGGGTCGAGCGGCGGCGTCAGCGCCTGGCACGATTGCGCGAGCGCTTCGCGCACGGCCCCCAGCTGCCCGCGCAGCCCCGCCGCCTGTGCGCTGCGCTCCGCGGCCGTTTTCTGCGCCCGGTCGCTGTCCGATAATGCGCGCTTGAGTGCGGCGGCGTCCGGCGTCTGCTCCGGTGCGGCGGCGGGGCAGGGGTGCTCCGTCGCGCCGCAGACCGGGCAGGGGTGCCCGGGCACGAGCGTGCGCGCGAGGATGCCCGCCTGCGCGTCGAGATAGGCGCGGTTTTGCGCGCCGTAGTGCGCCAGCGCCGCCTGCGCGGCCTCGGCCGCTTTTTGATATTCCGCCTGCGCGGCGGTGAGCGCCGTTTCCAGCTCGGCGCACTGCTGCCGCTGCGTCTCCAGCGCCGCCAGCTGCGCGCAGCGCTGCGCGGCCGCGTCCTGCGCGTGCCCGGTCTGCGCGGCGGCCACGGCCAGCTTCGGCTGCCCGCTCAGTTTCCCGTGCGCGGTCTCCAGCGCCTTTGCGGCCGCGTCCGTCCGGGCGCGCGCCGCGTCGAGGTCGCTTCGCTTTTGCGCCAGCCGTTTGCGTTCCGCCTCCGCCTGCGCGCGCAGTGTGTCGAGCTGTTCATACCGCCGCAGCGCGTCCTCCAGCCGCGTGATGCCCTGCCGCCGGCTCTGGATCTCCGGCTGCGAGGCCGTAGCGGTGTCCAGCGCCGCTTGTGCCGCCTTCATTTCCGCCTGCGCCTCCGTCCACGCGCTCTCCGCTTCGGCGAGTTTCCCGCGCGCGGCCTCGAGCGTCTCTGCCTTGCCGAGGTCGGAGAGCACCTGCTCGCGCTGTGTCTCCGTCTCCGCGTGCTCCGCCTGCGCCTGCGTCAGCGCGGCTTCGTCCGCGTGCAGGAGTACATCCAGCGCTTCCAGCAGCGCGTTGGTGTCCAGCGCGTCCGGGAGTGTCTCCGGCGCGTCACAGCGGATGCTCCCGGCCGCCTGACGCAGCCCGGCCTCCAGCTCGCCGCACTGCCGGTCGAGCGCGGCCGCTTCCTCCTTGAGCCGGTTTTGCAGCGCCTGATACCGCTCCGTGTGGAAGATCTGGCGGAAAATGGCCTTGCGCTCGTCCGTCTGGGCGAGCAGCAGCTTGCGGAATTCCCCCTGCGCGATCATTGCGATGCGCGCGAACTGCTCCCGGTCCACGCCGACGATGTCCGTCACGGCGGCGGTCACGTCGCGCGCCTTGGTGATGATGCGGCCGTCCGGCATTGTCAGCTCGGCGTCTGCCTTCTGCACGGTTGTGCCCGTGCCGCGCGTTTTCGGGCGCGTGTATTCGGGGTTGCGGCGCACGGTGTAGGTCCTGCCGCCGTTTGTGAAGGTCAGCTCGACGAATGTCGGCGTCTCGGCCGCTGCGTATTTGCTGCGCAGCATGGAGCTCTCGCGGCTCTCGCCGCTCGCCTCGCCATAGAGCGCGTAGGTGATCGCGTCAAAAATCGTCGTCTTGCCGGCGCCCGTGTCGCCGGTGATGAGGTAGAGCCCGGACGTGCCGAGCACGGAAAAGTCCACGGTCGTCTGCCCGGCGTACGGGCCGAAGGCGGACATGGTCAGGTTCAGCGGTCTCATGGCTGCGCCTCCTGAATCTCCTCCATGAGCTGCGCCGCGAACGCGCGCTGTTCGCCGCTCATGGGCTGGTTGTTTTGCTGTAAGTAGAGCGCTTCGAACAGCTCCAGCGGTGTGCGCTGCTCCATGGCGGCGGGCGCGGCCACCGCTCCGGCGGCGCGTGTGCGGGCGTTGTCGTAGTCGAGCGTCATCAAGTACGGATAGATCGCCCGCAGCCGCCCCACGGCGTCGAACACGTCCTGCTCGTCCGTGAGGATCAGGTGCAGGTAGTCGCTGCGGTAGGTCGTGTGCTCGTAAAAGCTCCGCGCGGTCAGCTCGTCATAGCTGCCGCGGATCTCGCGCAGGTCGCGCAGCGGCGTCAGCGGCAGGGTGCGCACGTCGACCGCGCCCTTTTCGCCCAGCGTCACGACGGTGACGGATTTGTGCTGGCTCGCCTCGGAAAACGAGTACTTGAGCGGCGACCCGGCGTAGCGGATCGTCGGGCGGCCGATCTGCTGCGCGCCGTGCAGGTGGCCGAGCGCCACGTAGTCAAACGGTGCGAACACGCTGCTGTCCACATTGTCCGTCCCGCCGACGGACAGCTCCTCCGAGCCGCTGCGCGCCCCGCCGGTCACGAACTGGTGCGTCACGAGCACGTTGCGCGCAGCAGGATCGATGTCCATGTGCGCGATGGCTTCGGCCACGGCGTCGGTGTAGCTCTCGATCTGCGCGTCCGGGAACCAGCGGCGCACGTGCGCGGGCTTCAAAAACGGCAGCGGCCACAGGTACACGGGGCCAAATTCGTCGCGCAGCACGACGGGCGCGACCGCGCCGCCGTAGACCGGCGCGATGTGGATGCCGCAGCCGTCCATGACCCGCCCGCCGAAGGCGAGCCGCTCCGGCGAGTCGTGGTTGCCGCTGATGAGCAAAACGTGCACGCCGCGCGCGCACAGCTCGGTCAAAAATCCGTCGAGCAGCTCGACGGCCTCGGTCGGCGGCACGGGCTTGTCGTACACGTCGCCCGCGATCAGCACGCCGTCCGGCCGCTCGTCGTCCAGGATCGTGAGAATTTGCCGCAGGATATATGCCTGATCCTCCAGCATCGAAAAGCCGTTGACCCGCTTGCCGAGGTGCAGGTCGGCGAGGTGAAGAAATTTCATGTTGGTCCGCTCCTTCCCGCGGCCGCGCCGCGGTGTGGTGCTTCCATTATAATCCGAATCGCGCCCCGGCACAACGGCGATTTTCGCGCAAACCTAACAAAACCGGGAGCCGTTACGGCTCCCGGCTCCTGCTCTTGTGCGCGAGATACGCCACCAGCTCCTCCGGCGCGAGCGCGCCGAGGGCCTGCGTGTGCTCCGCCGCCCCGCGCACGGCGGCGTGTACATCGCTGACGGGCACACCATGCGCCCGGGCGACGGTCTCGAGCGCGCGGCGCGCCAGCTCCTCCGTGGTCGGTCGGGTCACTTGTTTCTTCCTTTCCTGCGTCCTGCGGCTAGTATGTCCCGGCGGCGGCTGCCTATCCGCTCACCAGCCGAGCGCGCGCGCCAGCGCCGTGAACGCCGTGCACAGCGCCATGCCCATCGCCGTCGGCAGCAGCGCCGCCAGCAGCGTCCATTTCGTGCTGCCGGTCTCGCGCCGGATGGTCCAGAGCGTCGTCGAGCACGGCCAGTGCAGCAGGAAAAACAGCACGGCGCTCACGGCGGTCGTCCACGTCCAGCCGTTGGCGGTCAGCAGTGTGTGCATCTGCGCCAGCCCGAGCGAATTGCCCAGACTGCCCTGCGCCAGATACCCCATCACGGCGATCGGCAGCACGATCTCGTTGGCCGGAAATCCGAGCACGAACGCCAGCAGCAGCACGCCGTCCATGCCCATCAGCCGCCCGAGCGGGTCGAGCGCATTCGCGCACCACGCCAGCAGGCTCGCGCCGCCGATGTGCACGTTTGCCAGCGTCCACAGGAGCATCCCGGCCGGTGCGGCCACGGCGGCCGCACGCCCGAGCACGAACAGCGTCCGGTCGAGCACGGAGCGCACGATGACCTGCCCGACCTGCGGCGCGCGGTACGGCGGCAGCTCCAGTGCAAAGGCCGACGGCCTGCCGCGCAGCACAGTCACGCTCAGCAGCCACGTTGCGCCGAACGTCAGCCCCACGCTCAGCACGAGCGCCGCCGTGAGCAGCAGCGCGCTGACGAGTGAGCTGCCGCCGGCTGCGGCGAAAAACATGGTCATGAGCGCGATGAGCGCCGGGAACCGCCCGTTGCACGGCATGAGGCTGTTGGTCAGCACGGCGAGCAGCCGCTCGCGCTCGGAGTCGATGATCCGGCAGCCGACCACGCCCGCCGCGTTGCAGCCGAGACCCATGCACATCGTCAGCGCCTGCTTGCCGCACGCGTGGCAGGCGTGAAACGGCCGGTCGAGGTTATACGCCACGCGCGGCAGATACCCCGCGTCCTCGAGCAGCGTGAACAGCGGGAAAAAGATGGCCATCGGCGGCAGCATCACGGCCACGACCCATGCCAGCGTCCGGAACATGCCGTCCACCAGCAGTCCGTGCAGCCAGAGCGGTGCGCGCAGCGCCGTGAGCAGCGCCGAAAACTGCGCCTGCACCCAGCCGAGCGCGCGCGCCAGCCATTCCGACGGGGCGTTCGCGCCCGCGATCGTCAGCCACAGCACGCCCGCCAGCCCCAGCAGCATGACGGGGTAGCCGGTCGCCCGGCTCGTGAGCAGGCGGTCGAGCCGCCGGTCGCGCGCGTCGTATTCGGCCGTGCCGTAGGTCACGCACGCGCGGCAGATGGCCTCTGCCCGGCGCACATCGTCCGCGGGGTCTGCCGGCGGCGCCGCGTCCGGCAGCGGCTGCGGCGCCGCCGCGACGGTGTCGAGCGCGTCGAGCAGGGCGGAGAGCGTTTTCTTTTTTCGCGCCGTCACGCCCACGACCGGCACGCCGAGCTCCGCCTGCAGCTCCGGCAGATCGACGGCGATGCGCTTGCGCCGCGCCTCGTCGAGCAGGTTCACGCACACGATCAGGTTCGGCGTCACGCTGCGCACCTGCAGCGCGAGCACGAGCGTGCGCTCCAGGCACGTCGCGTCGCATACGACGACCACGGCGTCGGCCTCGCCGCCGCGCACAAAGTCGCACGCGACGGCCTCCTCCGCCGAGTGCGGGCACAGGGAGTACGTGCCCGGAATGTCCACCAATAAATAGTTCTCCCGCGCCGAGCGGCACCGGCCGCACGTGCAGCCGACGGTCTTGCCCGCCCAGTTGCCGGTGTGCTGGTGCATCCCGGTCAGGGCGTTGAAGACGGTGCTCTTGCCGACATTCGGGTTGCCTGCCAGCGCCACGACGCGCTCGCCCGCCCGGCGTGTGCCGCCGAACGCGGCCGCGTGCGCGCCGACAGAGCGGTGCGTCAGTCCCATGCGCGCACCCCCTTTACGTCACGGCCACGCGGATGCCGCGGCAGTCGCACTGCCGCAGCGCGATCACGGTGCCGCGGATGAGATAGGCGCTCGGGTCGCCCATGGGGCTGCGGCCGAGGCAGACGACGCGCGTGTTTTCGATCAGGCCGAGGTCGCGCAGCCGCCGCTGCATCCCATCGGGCGCGCACACGCTGCGCACGGTCGCGCTCTGGCCGGGCAGCAGCTCGCTGAGCGTTTGGATCTGTGTCATGGTTGCTTCCCCTTCCTCCGGAGGCGGGTGCCTCCCGTACCCATGGTATTCGGCAGGGTGCGCGCGGGTGCGGGCGGTCAGTCTGCGCCCGTGAGGATGATCTCTTCAGCCAGCTGCTGCGCGTTTTTGAGGATGTGTTCGGCCATTTCGGGTGCGGCTAGTGCATCTGTGATCGAGTTGAACAAAACAATATATGCCTTTTTATATAGTTTGTTCATATCCATAATGTTCCGCTCCTTCCGTTTTCTCTTGATTATAACGCAAAACGCAATGCGAATGCAATGCATAAAACGGGTGCAAAACGCCGTACAATCATGAAAAAACGAAGAAAGGAGCGGCATCATGGCAGCATTTCAGATACCGCGCACACCGCACACGACGAACAAGACCATCCGCTTTCCGGATGATGTCATCGCGGATGTGGAGGCGGCCATTGCGGGCAAGGACTGCACGTTTTCCGCGTTCGTGATCGCGGCGGTGCGCAGCGCGCTCGCGCAGCTGGCCGAATCGCCGGAGGCATGAACGCGCCTTGCGCGCGGGCGTTGGGTGTAGTATAATGCAGGAAAATACCTGTATCAGGAGTGACCGATATGGCAGACAAACCGAAAACGAATGTGGATAAGTTCTTTGAGATTTATGATGCCGACCCTGCCCTGCAGGCGCGCGTGCAGCAGGCGATGGACTGCTATCCCGGCAGTCTCGAGATCCGTGACGTGATGACCGAGCATGTGCTCCTGCCGGTGGCGGAGGAGTTGGGCCTGCCGTTCACGCTCAAGGAGCTGCGCAATTATGAGCTGCTCAAGTGGGGCCGCCAGCACCAGGACCGCGAGCTGACGGACGACGAGATGGCGGCGGATGACGAGACGACCTACTGGCTGCTCGACCGCGGCTGGTCGAACGACGAGGCTGCCTTCTGCGGGGATAAGCATTGAGGTATGCAAAAAAGGCGCGCACCGGCCGG